>Ga0302325_10009976_pt1 | contig 20656 bp, 25 predicted proteins | sample Palsa_T0_2_FD_201948 | JGI IMG/M metagenome (GOLD analysis project Ga0302325, IMG submission 201948) | Peat permafrost microbial communities from Stordalen Mire near Abisko, Sweden - Palsa_T0_2 | ecosystem: Environmental > Terrestrial > Soil > Palsa > Peat permafrost | place: Sweden: Abisko...
AGCGCCGTGTCGAGCATCAGCTGCTCCGAGCGCCCGCCGCGCAGCGGCGCTATGCGCAGCTCGAGATCGTGCGGGCCCACGCTGACGGCGATCCTGAGGTAGCTCCCGGCGATCGAGGAGGGTACCTCCGCGCCAAGCGCGTCCGCGAGCAGCTGCATATCGGCGATGCGATCAGTCTTGAAGTGCGCGCGCGCAGCCAGCACGCTGAGCAGGCGAGGCAGGACCGTGGCGATCAGCGACGCCGGCGCGATGGTCAGCTCGACCGTTGCGCCAAGGTCGTTCTCGGCCTTGGCGGGCAGATCGGCTCCAGGCTCGCCAACAAGCGCCGGGTCAGCGCGGAAGGTCATCTCGACCTCGGTTCCCTGCGCGGGAACTGCGCGGAACTGCGCGCGCGCGGCAAGTGCCTTGATCACCGCTATCCCCAGCCCGGCCGTCTCCTGCGAGGGCCGGCTCGCCGGCGGGACCCCGACACCGTCGTCGCGCACCACGACCTTGATCTCACCCTGGAGAAGGTGCACATCGATCTCCAAGGGGCCCTGCTGACCCCCATAGGCGTGCAGAACGACGTTGTTGCACGCCTCGGTCACGGCTGTGGAGATGTCGTTGAGCTCCACCGCCGGCAGCTCGACGGCTTCGCCGATGCCCGTCAGCACCTGGCGCACGAGCATTACGTTCTCGGGCCTGTTGGAAAGCCTCAGGCGAAGATTCGGCGGTCCGGCGCGATCAACGGGGAGCGGCACACGTGGATGTTCCTACAGAGCGGCCGCGGTGGCATCGGTGAGCGCCCGCAGCTGCGTCAGCGAGTTGCGCAGCAGGCGTGAAACCTGCATCTGGGAGACGCCCACCTTGGCGGCAATCTCCGTCTGGGTGAGATCCTCCACAAAGCGCATTTGCAGGATCCGGCGCTCGCGGGCAGGAAGGTGGACGAGGGCCGAGCGCAAGGTCGCGTCGAGCTCGACGAGCTCGTAGCGCTCGTCCTCCTCCCCCATCACATCGCTGTAGGCCGCGTCGTCGTCCTCGGCGCCCGGTGGCGGGGCATCCAGCGACAGGGTCTCGTAGGCCTGGCCGGCCTGGAGGGCGTCGAGAACGGCCTCGGTGTCGAGCTCGAGATACTCGGCCAGCTGAGAAACACTCGGCGCATGACCGCGCTCGCTCGTGAGGTGCTCCTGTGCGTCGCGTACCTTCAGCGCGATTTCCTGCGTCCCGCGTGGCATGTGAACGGCCCAGCCGCAGTCGCGAAAGTAGCGGCGCATTTCCCCGAGGATCGTCGGCACGGCGAAGGAGGCAAAGGGATTACCGCGAGTCGGATCAAAGCGGTCGAGCGCCTTCAGCAGGCCCAGCAGGGCGACCTGCAGGAGATCCTCGAAGGGCTCGGAGGAGCGGCCGTAGCGCCTGGCAAGGCTGCGGGCCAGCGGCGTGAACTGCTGCACGAGCGCCTCTTGCGCCTGGCGGTCCTGCTGCTGGTGCCAGCGCGTAAACAGCTCATCCACCGAGCGCGCGGGACTTGAACCTTTGGCCTGTTGCGTGGCGACTGAAGACATCCTGGCCTCGCTCCTTGACTTATCCAGCAGTTGGGTGGTCTCAGCGGCCACCTCCGAACATCCTACACCTTCCTCGACATTGCTGGCCAAAGCTCCGGCGCGGGTCTCGCGGTCCTCTAACCGGGTCCCTCGACCAAAGCGGCATACGCGTCCGGGCGGCGCGTGGTCAGGAAGGGGAATAGCTCCAGCCAGTCGCGGCGCTGGTCGAGGTCGAGGTCGGCCACCAGCACCGCCGGCTCGTCGCGAGGCGCCTGCACCAGCTTGCGCCCGTAGGGATCGCAGATGAACGACGAGCCATAGAAGCGCAGCGGTGGCTCATCGCCGATGCGGTTGACCGCGAGCATGAACAGCCCGTTGACTATCGCGCTGCCGAGAATCGCCTGCTCCCACAGGGGCTCGGTGTCAAAGCCGGGATGCTCCGGCTCTGATCCGATCGCGGTGGGATACACCAGGATGTCCGCCCCCGAGAGGCTGTAGGCACGGGCGAGCTCGGGAAACCATTGGTCCCAGCACGTTGGCAGGCCCAGTCTGGCCTGTCCCAGAGCGAGGAGGGGGAAGGCGTCGCCCTCGCTGGGCCCTGGCCGGAAGTAGCGGTCCTCGTGGTAGCCGGCGGTCTTGGGAATGTGCAGCTTGCGCGTCCGTGCGAGCAGCTCACCGTCGGGGGAGACGACGATCGCGGTGTTGTAGCCAAGCCCATCCGCGCCCTCCTCGGCACGCTCATACAGGGATGCATGGATGGCCGTTCCATATCGCTCGGCCATCCGCGAGGCAAATGCGTGGGTCGCGCCACCGGGGAGCTGCTCGGGGTCGACCCCCGCTGCCACCGGGCCTTCGGGATCGGCGGCGAAGTAGCGACTGAGCGTCAGCTCATGCAGGCAGATCAGCTGGGCACCCGCACCGGCGGCGAGCTCGATCGCGGCCTCCAGCGCGCCTTCATGCTCGCCGGCGTCGCGATGCCATCGCTGCTGAACGGCTGCAATGCGGAATGGAGGGCGACGCGACGGACGCTTGCGGGCGGGGGAGTCAGGCGGGTCTGGCGCGAGGATCAGCCGGATCTCCTCCATTGCAGCGGACTGTATGCCCTTGCGCTACTCAGCGGCGAGCCAGCCGGCGTCCGCTTTCGGTGTCGATGGCCGTGTAGTTGAGCTCGTAATGGTGGTAGAGAGCCGACTCGTCCTCCCGGGAGAGCTCCTCGCCACGAAGGCCGATGTTGGGCGCCGACTTGACCTGTGCCTTGGTGACTGCGACCTGCAGCCCTCCGGGGCTGACCGTGATCGCACCCAGCGGCACGAACGTCAGATGGCGGTGAATGAGGCCTTCCTTGACGGTGGCGAAGCGAGGCTCGTCGTTCTCTACGTCCACGTAGACGTCCTGCAGCTTGCCGATCCTCTTGCCGTCGCGATCGATCAGCACCTTGCCGTGCCATTCGGTGACGTTCCACTCTGCGCCCTGCTGTTGCTCGCTCACTGCCGCATGCTCCTGTGGCTCCTTCGTCAGACCTGTCGTCAGTGTAGGACGGGGCTCAGGGCCGGAGGGTGGCGCCGGTACGCCCGCCGCGCTCACAGGAGGGGTATCAGATCGGCGATCGAGTCGATCACGAGGGTCGGCTCGATGGAACTCGCCGCCAGGGCGTCCTGGCGGAACTTTCCCGTCCGCACCAGCACGGCGTCGAGGCCGGCGTCGATTGCGCCGCCGATGTCGGCCTCGAGGTCATCGCCGATCATGGCGACGGCCCCGGCGCCGACTCCCAGCTCGGCGACGGCCGCTTGAAAAAAGGCGGGGGAGGGCTTGCCGGTCACGATCGCCTCACGGCCGAGCGCGTACTCGAGCGCGACCACGAAGGGTCCAGCATCGAGGGCCAGCCCATCCTCGCGCTGCCACACCTGGTTGCGCTGAAGCGCCACCAGCTCTGCGCCGCCATGCAGCTGGCGGAAGATCGCGTTCATGCGCTCATAGGTGAATTCGCCACCGAGATCGCCGAGGATCACCGCATCGACGTCGTTGCCCTCGGCCGCTCCCAGCGCATCGAGATCCTCGAGCAGTGCCGGCGCCACCTGCAGGGCGACCCGCTCATAGCCCATGGCCCGGCAATGGCGAACGGCAAGCGCGGCCGGGGTGAGAACCTCCCGCTCGGCGACCTCGAAGCCGAGCTCGCGCAGGCGCATGACGACGAGTCTGCGCGAGCGCGACGTGGTGTTGGTGAGCAGGCGAAAGGGAATCCCCTGCAGGCGCATGGCGTCGAGCGCCGCATGCGCTCCGTCGATCGGGCTTGAGCCGACGTGAAGCACGCCGTCGATGTCAATCAGCAGCCCATCCCAGGGCGGTCCGGCCACGGCATGGATTCTCGCGCAAGCTGCTATCGGCGTCGGGCGGAGGCCTCCAGGGCGGGGTTGCTCCAGCCGGCGTCGGTGGGGTTCAAGGTGCTCCCCGGCGCCACGATCTCATCGATGCGGTCAAGGATCCCATCCTCGAGATGAACCTCCTCCGCGCCGAGCTGAGACTCCAGCTGCTCCATCGTCCTCGGACCGATGATCGCGGCGGTGACCGCCGGATGGCGGATGACGAACGCCAGCGCCATGTGGATCAACGACAGCTGCGCCTCCTCGGCCAGCCTGGCGAGCGCGTCTGCGGCCTCGAGCTTTGCCTGGTTGGAGGGCATCGAGAGGTCGTAGCGCTGGGGGATCATCGCCGCGCGCCGCGAGCTCGGAGCCTCGGTGCCCTTGCGCCAGCGCCCCGACAGCCAGCCGCCGGCGAGCGGGCTCCACGGGATCACCGCCATCCCGCAATCAAGGCAGCTCGGCAGCACGTCTGCCTCGATGCCGCGAGCCAGGATCGAGTAGGGCGGCTGCTCGCACACGAATCGCTGCAGTCCGCGCTCCCGGGCCACGAACTGGGCCTTTACGATCTCGCTCGCGGGGTAGGTGGAGGAGCCGATGTAGCGCACCTTGCCCTGGGTGATGAGATCTGACAGCGCGCCCAGCGTCTCCTCGTGATCGGTCCACGGGTCCCATCGGTGCACCTGGTAGAGGTCGATCCAGTCCGTTTTCAGACGCGTGAGCGAGGCCTCGACCTCGCGCATAATCCAGCGACGCGAGTTTCCGGCCTCGTTGGGATCCTCACCCATCGTGCCGTGGAACTTGGTGGCAAGCACGACGTTCTCGCGACGCCCGCCGGCGAGGGCCTTGCCGACTATCTGCTCGGACTCCCCGCGCGAGTAGACATCGGCGGTGTCAATGAAGTTGATGCCGCTGTCGAGCGCGCGGTGGATGATCCGGACTGCCGCATCCTGGTCGGGCTCTCCCCAGGCGCCGAACATCATTGCGCCCAGGCACAGCGGACTGACATGCACGCCTGTTCGCCCGAGCGCTCGCTGATCCATCGCGCGCCACTCTAGCTCGCCGGCCGAGCTCGCTGGGGTCGTGCTTGCAAGGTGGAGCGCTTTGCGGTGCTTTCCAGCACCTTGGGGACGCTCACGTCGTCCTTATCGGGCAGATCTTGTCGTCCTTGCGGGACGATCTGCGTCGTCCCTTTCGGGCATATGTCCAGACTGGAGGGCGGCGCCTAAACATTCGTCGTGTAAAGCCGAGGTTTCAGTCATGGGCACGGTGATGTTCACGGAACTTGCAGCCCGCAGGGGCCGGAATCGTCTGGTGAGTGTCCTTCGTGGCGTCGCTGTTCTGGGCGTGTGCGCCTACGCCGCCTACTCGCTCAACGGCGGGGGCGGCCATGCGCTGGAAGACGTGTTTGAAAACTGGATCTTCAACGGTCTACTGTTCCTGAGCGCCGCGCTCTGCCTGCTGCGAGCCGCATGGCTGGCCCAGGAGCGCGCGGCATGGGCTGTGCTCGGTGTGGGACTGGCCTGCTGGGGCCTCGGGGAGGTCGTCTACACGCTCGACCCCGCCCAGGTGACCGCCGGCACATTCCCGGGAACGAGCGACTTCCTTTGGCTCGCCTTCTATCCGGCCGCCTTCCTGACCCTTGGCCTGCTGGTGCGCGCCCGCGTCCGCCAGTTCTACCCAAGCCTGTGGCTGGACGGGCTCGTCGGTGCCCTGGTGACGGCGGCGCTGGCCTGCCAGTTCGTGCTGCCGAAGATCCTCGCCGGCACCGGCGGCTCGCTCAGCAGTGTTGTGGGCGATCTCATCTACCCGCTGGGGGACCTGCTGTTGATCGGCTTCGTGGTCGCAGTCCTGGCCGTCACCGGCTGGCGCTGGGGGCGGCAGCCGACATCCTGTCGCTGTACCTGGCCGCCACGGGCAGCACGGGCCCAAGCGTGTTCGACGCGCTGTGGCCCGCTTCAGCGGTTGTCCTCGCCCTCGCGGCCTGGCAGCCGGCACGGCCCTCTGCGGTGATCGGGCTTCAGGGTCGCCGCCTGCTGCTGTTCCCGATGGGCTTCACCCTGGCGGCGCTCGGATTGCTGGCGCTGCAGCTGGCCCAGCCACTGCATGCGGCGGCATATGTGCTGGCCGTGCTGACGATCACCGGTGCGATCATCCGCATGGGGCTGACCTTCACCGAGAACCTGCGCCTCGTCGAGCGCAGCCGCCAAGAGGCCCTCACCGACCCCCTGACCGGCCTGGGCAACCGCCGCCGCCTGTTGCTTGCGCTCGAGGATGTGCTGCAGTCGGCCAGCGTGCGGGCCCCGTGGGCGCTGCTGCTGTTCGATCTGAATGGATTCAAGCGCTACAACGACACCTTCGGTCACCCCATGGGTGACGCGTTGCTGGCGCGCCTGGGGGCCAAGCTCAATGTGGCGGCGGCCCCCGAGGGACAGGCCTTCCGGCTGGGGGGCGATGAGTTCTGCGTGCTGAGCCCCCTGCAGAGTCGCCCGCTGGAGAAGGTTGCGCTGGCCGCGGTCGACGCACTCTCCGAGCGTGGCCAGGTGTTTGACATCTCCACGGCGTGGGCCCACATCGTCCTGCCGCAGGAGGCACAGGAGACCGCTGCCGCGATGCAGCTGGTGGACGAGCGCCTGTATGCGGACAAGCGCGGGCAGAATCGATCCGACGCGCCCAATCAGCTGCGCGACGTGCTTGTCCAGGTCATGTCCGAGCGCCAGCCCGAACTCAGCGAGCATCACCGTGAAGTTGGCGTCATGGCTCTTGCCGTCGGGCGCCAGATGGGGCTGCGGGGCGAGGATCTGGAGACCATGGTCCGCGCCGCCGAGCTGCATGACGTTGGCAAGGTGGCAGTGCCCGAAGCCATCCTCGAGAAGCCCTCCGCGCTGGACGCGGGGGAGCGCGTGATCATCGAACGCCACTGCGAGGTGGGCGAGCGCATTTTGGCGGCCTCCCCGGCCATGGGCCCGGTCGCCCGGCTCGTGCGCTCAAGCCACGAGCGCTACGACGGCCAAGGCTACCCCGATCACCAGAGCGGTCAGGAGATTCCCGTCGGCGCTCGCATCATCGCCGTCTGCGACGCCTTCCACGCGATGACAAGCGAGCGGCCCTACAGCCACGGCATGGGCGTCGGCGATGCCCTCGACGAGCTGCGCCGCGAGTCCGGTCACCAGTTCGACCCCGCCGTCGTCGACGCCTTCTGTACCGGCCTTTCCTCCGGATGGCTGAGCGTCGCCGCCGCGGTGAGCGCGGCTCAGCGCTCTCCCGAGCTGGAGCGAGCGTGACGTCATGTTCAGGATGAGCTCCTCGCCCAAGCACGGCGCCGGACGCGCCACTGGAAGGCCGCTGGGCCGCGCCGCGCTGGTCGCGGGCGTCGCCGCGTGTTGGCTGCTGCTCGCCGTCGGCCAGGCGCTTGCAGCCACCCCCTACACCGCCTATGTGGCCAACCAGGGGCTCGAAAGCCTGACCCCCATCAACACGCTCACCAACACCACCGGATCACCTACCCACGTCGCGCGTCCCTACGCGCTTGCCATCACCCCCGACGGGAGCACGGCCTGGGTCACCGACGAAGCGCACAACACGCTGGACCCGATCAGCCTGTCCACCGGCACCGTCGGGCAGGGCATCGGCGTGGGCAGCGAACCCCACGCCGTCGCGATCACTCCCGACGGCAGCAGGGCATATGTCGCCAACTACGGATCGGGGACCATCACGCCGATCAACCTGAGCACCCGCACCGCCGAAGCGGCGATCAGAGTGGGTAATAACCCGATCGCCGTGGCCATCGCCCCCAACGGCAGCACTGCCTATGTGGCAAATTCGGGCTCCAAAACGGTGAGCGTGATCAACCTCGCCAGCGCCAGCGTCAGCGACACGATCACGGCCGGCAATGAACCCTGGGCAATCGCCATCACGCCAGACGGGAGCACGGCCTACGTCGTCGACCTGGGCTCCAGCAATGTGATGGCGATCAACCTGCAGACCGATGACGCGGTGTCGACGATCGCGGTGACGCAGCCAAACGCGATTGCGATCGCGCCCAACGGGCAGGAGGCCTACGTGAGCACCTTCCGCTACGGCTACGTGACGCCCATCAACCTTCAGAGCGCCAAAGCCGAAGCCCAGATTCCCGTGGGCAAAGAACCGTACTCGCTCGCCATCACGCCCGACGGGACGACCGCATACGTGGCAAATGCCGGCGAAGACACCGTCACCCCGATCTCGCTCGCGTCCAACACCGCCGGTCCGGCCATCACCGTGGGCAGCGGCTCCGTGGGGCCGGCGGCCGTCGCTATCGCGCCCGCCCAGACCCAGGCGAGCCGGACCGTGGCGGCAGGCGCCGGGCTGAGCCCGTCATTGCTACCCGCCTTCGGCGCTCCCATGCTGGTGCGCCCGACGTCACTGCTCATCTCGGTGCGCTCGGTCGTGGTCAGCCCCCGCGGTTATGCCTCGATACCCATCACCTGCCCCAAGAGCGCGGTGGACGGCTGCAAGGGCACCATCACGCTCAAACTCGTCCAGCCCAAGCCGCGCCACCCCCGCGCGGTGGCGGCGCGCTGCGGGCGTGGCTGTCGCCCGCTGGCCAGCGCCCATTACGAAGCCCGGGCCGGGCAGAGGCTGAGCGTCCAAATCCACATCTCCTCATACGGGCGTGCCCTGCTCAAGCGGCACGGCAGCCTGCCGACGAGTTTGACCGCAACGAGCGTCCTGGATGGACGGACGGTCAGCGTCGCGCGCACGGTCTCACTGAAGGTCCGCGCGTAGCTCGCATCCCACCCGCTCAGGGCTTCCACTTGATCGAGCAGCCGATCGAGGGAGTCTCGGCCGGTGCCGGCTCACCCCCGCTCAGGACCGCGTCGAGGGCGCCGCGCAGGAAGGAAGCGTTCTGGGCCGGGTCGTCATGGTCGGCATCGGGGGCGCCGCGATAGCGCAGCACACCCTGGGCGTCGAGCAGGAACACATCGGGCGTGGTCTTGGCGCCATATGCGCCGGCAACGTCCTGTGACTCATCTTGCAGGTAGGGAACGTCTGCGAGCTCGCCGCGCTTTACCCTCGCGCGCATCTCCTCGAGAGAGTCGCGCGGATAGCGCTCGGCGTCATTTGGATTGATCGCAAGCACCTGCACTCCCCGCTCGCCGTAGTCGTGAGCGACATCGAGGATCCGCTGATGCCAGGCGAGCGCATAAGGGCAGTGGTTGCAGGTGAACACCACCACCGTCGCGGAAGCCCCGCCTGGTTCGTGCAGGACACCCTCGGTGTCCGGGAGGGCGAAGGTGGGGGCGTGATCGCCGATCGCCGGCATGTCATCTCCTCTCATCGGCTGCCACGAGTGCCGCGCGCAGGTCAGCCGGGTCGGGGGTGGGGGAGACGCGACCGTTGCGGCGCTCATAGATGCGACATGTCAGCCCGTACGGCTCCCCAGCGGGCGGCTGCACGTCGGCCCCGTCGATACGAATCGTGGGCGAGCCGACGAAACGCTCGCGCTGGGCGTCGGGGAGAGTTGTGATCTCGCGCACGCTGATCGCGCTTGGGTCGAGCGCCAATGCGCTCATGGCCTCGCGCAGATCGGCAAGAGCCGCCGGATGAGAGGGACAGCCCTCCCAGTAGAGGAGCTCGACACGCATTCAGACCAGCGTAGAACTACGCCTCGGCTTCGGCCCGTCGCAGCCCGCTGAGCAGCCACAGCCCGAACAGCAGGATCAGCCCGATCGCGCAGATGAAGGCCAGCGCCGTGTGGTCGTGGGCGCCGGAGATGAGCCCGCGTCCGGCGTCGAGAAAGGCAGTGGCGGGGTTGACGGTGGCGACGCCGTGGATCCAGCCTTTGAGCAGCGTCAGCGGCACGTACACGGGCGCCAGAAACAGGATCAAGAACACAGGGGTCTGCATCAGAGGGCCCGCCTGGATGGAGCGGAAGCGGAAGGCGACGCCGGCTGCCCAGCCATAGCCGATCAGCACGAGCAGGGCCGCCAGGCCGTAGAGCCCGATCAGATCGACGCCGTCGCCGGTGATCCGCATCCCGGCCAGGAGTGCCACGGTGCTCACCACTGTCAGCGTGATGGCGGCGCGCGAAAGGGCCACGAGTGCGTAGCCGAGAGCGATCCCGCGGCGATCCTCGGCTGCCAGCATCAGGCGCCTGGCGAACCCGCTCTCGAAGTCGAACGCGAGCGTGAATCCGGTGAACAGCCCCGAGAACATCGCCGATTGGCAGAGTATGAAGACGAACTGAAAGGCCGTATAGCCGGCCGGGAAGTGAAATCCGGGCACCGAGCCGAGCGCGGACAGCCCCCCGGCGAAGCTGGCGAAGAAGACCAGCGGGAAGATGAGCGAAGGAATGAACAGGTCGGGACGGCGCACATAGGTGTGAAGGCCACGCCAGGCGATAGCCAGCGCCACCCGTGTGATGCTGCCATGGCGTGGCGCGGCGATCATGTCCGCTGCAGCCTCGTGCGCAGGGCGCCCACCACCGCCAGCAGTGCGATCAGCGTCACGCCGATCGCCACCGCGAAGCCGCGCTCGAGCGCGGCTCCGTCCCAGCCAAAGATGTAGAGGCTGCGGAAGGCCTCGATCAGATAGGAGATCGGGTTCCAGGTGGCGACCGTGTGAAACCAACCGGTCCTCAGCAGGTTGCGCGGAAGGTTGCTGGAGGACAGGAAGATGAACACGAAGAACAGCGGAAACAGGCCCTGCACGGCCTCGCCTGACCCGGTGCGCAGCGCGGCCACGCAGCCCATCGCGCCGAAGCCCAAGGTCGTGAGCGCCCCCAGCACGATGATCACGAACACGCCTCCGAGGCCGGCATGCAAATGGGCGCCGGCGATCAGGCCGAGGATGATGTATACGCCCGATTGCAGGGCACCGAGCGCCGCCACGCCCACGAGCAGCCCGGCGATCAGTGACACCCTTCGCAGGGGCGTCAGGGCGAGGCGATTGAAAAAGCCGCTCTCGATGTCCTCGGCGAGGTTGGTGCCGGTGTTGATCAGCGAGAACATGGCTCCCTGGATGAACGCCACGGCGATGGCAAACGAGACGTATGAGTGAGTGGGGAAGCCGGGAAGCCGCGTCGCCGCGCGCAGCCCACTGGCGTTGACCGCCAGCAGGATCAGCGGAAAGAAGATGATCGGGAACATCTGGAAGGGCTGGCGCAGCGTCTTGAGCATCGAGCGCCGGGCGAGCGCGCGAATCTGGGTCACGTGGGCGTTCACGGGGCGGGCGACTCGGCGCCCGGCTGCTCATCGCTGTCCTCGGGCACCTCGCTCGCACCCTCCAGCGAACGCCCGGTCTTTGCCAGGAACACGTCGTCGAGGGTGGGCGCATGCACGCGCAGGTCGGCGATGGCAATCCCCTCGCCGTCAAGCGCGCGCACGATCTCGGCCAGATCGCCCACCCCCTCGGGCAGCCTCGCGGCGACCCCGTTGCTGGACGCGGCGGCCTCCTCCCCGAAGCGAGCCAGCACCGCCGCAAGGCGCTCGCGCTCGCCGGGGTTCTGGGGAATGGCCTCGACGCTCGGGCGCCCGATCGTGGCCTTCAGCTCGGCCGGCGTCCCCTCGGCAACGATCTTGCCTCTGTCGATGATCCCGAGCCGGTCGGCGAGCACGTCCGCCTCCTCGAGGTACTGGGTGGTCAGGAACACCGTCACGCCGTCGTCGGCCAGCCGGCGCACCTCCTCCCAAAGCGCCGTGCGGCTCTGGATGTCCAGTCCGGTTGTGGGCTCATCAAGGAACAGCAGCGCCGGACGGTGTACCAGCGCCAGGCCGAGGTCCAGCCGGCGCTTCATCCCGCCCGAGTAGCCCCCCACCTTGCGATCGGCGGCCTCGGTCAGCCCCACCCGTGCGAGCAGTTCGTCGCCCCGCGTTTCGCTCTCCGCCTTGCCCAGTCCGTGGAGGGCGCTCTGCAGGCGCATGTGCTCGCGGCCTGTGAGAAAGGGATCCAGCGCGGACTCCTGCAGGGAGGCGCCAATCGCCCGGCGGACCTCCGGGCCGTGGCGAACGACGTCAAACCCGGCCACCCGCGCTGTTCCTGCGGTTGGCGGCAGCAGCGTCGTGAGCACCAGAACGGTGGTCGACTTGCCCGCGCCATTGGGGCCCAGAAAACCGTAGATCTCGCCAGGCGCAACCCGTAGGTCGATGCCGTCGACCGCCCGCACGCCGCCCTTGAAATCGCGGATGAGTCCCTCGACCTCGATCCCGTTATCGGCCATCTTGGGGTCGCTGTTCATCTGGGAGCGCTGCGCGCGAGGCCGAGCTTCAGGCCGGCGCTCAGTCGGGGCGAGAGGAGTGCCTGCGCTCGAGGCCCGGCAGCCCGAAAGCGTTGTAGAGCACCAGGATCGAGTTGTTGACCTCCTGTTGGAGGAGGATCACGCGGTTGATCAGCCCGGTCAGCTGCTGCAGGCGCGCGGCACTGAGATTGCCGCTGGCCTGAGCCGCACGAACAGCGTCCTCGAGAGCCTGCAGCGGCGGCACCTGCGCCACCCGCTCTGCCAGGCCGCCAAGGGCCGCGATCAGTCCGTCCGGGCCGTCGCTGGGGTCGATGCCTGAGCTGGAGCCGGTGGGACCGTATTCGGCCATGACTCAGCTCGCAGTCGGGGTCGCGGACGGGACGGTCTCGGCGGTCAGCTCGCTGATGCGCTGCACCGCCGGCTCGAGCTCCTCGTGGGAGATCTCCCCGCTCTGCACGAGCGTATAGGCGCTCTTGCCGAGCTCGTTGTAGGCCTGGCTGAGTTCGCGTTTGGCCTGGACGTCCTCGACCCCCTCGCGCGCCTTGGCCGCCGTCTGTTCTGCCTGCTCCTTGACCCTGTCGAGTAAGCCCATCAGCACCCTCCGGAAAGTTCGCGTCATTCGACGATAGAAGCTCGCGATCGATGATGGTAGGGGTGAGATCGGCGGCCACCCTGCCGCGTTATGCTCGTGCCCGATGGGCGAGCGCAGCAAATACCAGCCGGGGAGCTTCAGCTGGGCTGATCTGGCCACGAGCGACCAGGGTGGTGCGAAGGCCTTCTACGGCGCTCTGCTGGGGTGGGAGGCCGAGGACTTGCCCGTCGGCGAGGGCGTCGTCTATTCGATGATGCGCCTGGGCGGCAAGGACGTTGCAGCGATCAGCCTCCAGCTCCCGCAGCAGCGCGATGCGGGTGTGCCGCCGCAGTGGCAGTCATACGTCACGGTGGAGAGCGCAGATGCCGCGGTGGACAGGGCAGGAGAGCTCGGAGGAAGCGTGCACGCGCCGGCGTTCGACGTGATGGAGGCGGGACGGATGGCGGTGATCCAGGATCCGCAGGGCGCCTACTTCATGGTCTGGCAGCCGCGCGATCACATCGGCGCGGCGCTCGTGAATGCGCCTGGCGCATTGGTCTGGAACGAGCTCAACACCTCCGACATGGACGGCGCCAAGTCCTTCTACAGCGACCTTTTCGGCTGGAGCATCGCCCCGTTCGAGTCGAGCCCGGAACCGTATCTGGCGATCAAGAACGGCGAGGCAAACGCCGGCGGGATTCGCCAGCTGAACCCCGGGAGCGGACCGCCGAACTGGCTTGTGTATTTCGCCGTCGAGGAGCTCGATGGGGCACTGGCGAAGGTTGCCGAGCTCGGCGGCGAGAAGTTGGCCGGGCCCATCGACATACGGATCGCGAAGATCGCCGTCGTCAAGGACCCCCAGGGAGCGGTGTTCGCGCTGTACGCAGGGGAGCTCGAGCCCTAGCTGTAGAACCTGAGCACGTTGTTCATCCGGTCCTCCTTGGAGGCTGGTGGTGTCAAAGCCCCAGCACCAAGGAGAAGCCGGATGAAACTGCACGGTAATGCTGCCCTGTCATTTAGGCAGCGCGAGCGGATGGTTCGTCGTGTTGTTGAGGAAGATTGGTCTGTGAGAGAGGCTGCCCTGGCAGCCGAGGTCAGCGACCGGACAGCCGGGAAGTGGGTCGCGCGCTACCGCGCTGAAGGAGCTGCCGGTCTGTTGGACCGTTCCTCGGCGCCGTTGTTGGTGGCGAACCGCAGCCCCGAGAGCACGATCGACGCGATCGCAGCGCTCCGACGTCTGCGCTTCACCGGCCCAGAGATCTCAGAGGTCCTCGAGATGCCGTTCTCGACGGTGTCGGGAATCCTCAAGCGGATCGGGATGGGACGCCTTGGCCGCCTTGGCCTGGAGCCCGCGGAGCGCTACGAACGGTCGGTCGCGGGCGAGCTGATCCATATCGACGTCAAGAAGCTCGGACGGATCCAGGGCGGCGCTGGGAAGCGGATCACAGGCATCAAACGCAACCCGAGGCCGAGACGCACCGACCGTGACGGACACGAACGCAACACCATCGGCTGGGAGTGCGTGCACATCGCGATCGACGACGCCACACGCCTCGCCTACGCCGAGGTGCTCCCGGACGAGAAGGCCACGACAGCGATCGGGTTCTTGCGCAGGGCGATCGCGTTCTATGAGCGTCACGGCATGCATGTCCGGGAGCTGATCACCGATAACGGCGCTCCTTACCGCTCAGCAGTTCACGCGATCGCATGCCGAGCGATCGGGGTCCGCCACCTACGCACCAGGCCCTACCGGCCACAGACGAATGGGAAGGCAGAGCGGTTCATCCGCACGATGCTCGCCGGCTGGGCTTACGGAGCGATCTACCGCAACAGCACAGAGCGCACAGCAGCACTTGACGGCTGGCTATGGACCTACAACCATCGAAGACCACACCAAGCCATCGGGCGACAGACACCCATCACCCGCATGAACAACCTGCTCGGGTCTTACACCTAGGTCCGGGTCAGAGCCCGTGCCCGCTGCCTGCGCGAGCGCTCAATCGCCGGGAGTGTGTGCGTGTCCGTTGCGCTCGGCCAGGTCGGCGGCGGTGGTGGTGGTCATCACGGCCGCGGCGCTTCCGCCGAGGACGCGGCGAACCAGCCTGGGCGCGACCACGCGCAGGGCTGAGGCGAGCGCATAGGGACGCGGTACGTAGCGTTCGGGATGGCGCCGGACACCGGCTTCATAGATGGCCTCGGCTGCCTTCTCGGGCGTCGAGACGATCCATCGGGTCCGCGGATTGTCGGTGAGCTCGGCCTGGGGGAAGCCCTCGGTGGAGATGAAGCCGGGGAGGACAAGGCCGACGTGGACGCCGTGGCGGCGCTCCTCGGCCCAAAGCGCGTCCGACCACAGGGCCAGCGCGGCCTTCGATGCGCTGTATGCGCCGGTCCCCGAGCGGGCCACGCGGGCAGCGGTGGAGGCGACATTGACGACTGCGCTCGGCGCGGAATTGCGCAGCAGCGGCAGCAGCTCCTCAGTGAGTCTCACCTGGGCATCGAAGTTGATGGCCATGGTGCGCCTCACGTTCTCATAGCCGCCGTCGGCAAAGCGGGCGCGCCAGGAGGCACCGGCGTTGTTGACGAGGAGGTCCAGGCGCCCGTGGCGCTCGAGCAGATGCTCATGTATCTGTGCAGGGGCGTCCTCGTCAAGCAGGTCGACGGCGACGAAGCTCGTGCGCCGCTCGCCCAGCTTTGCTGCGAGGGCGCGCAGACGCTCCTCACGGCGCGCCACGAGGACCAGCGATGCCCCCGGCTCGCGGGCAAGGCGCTGCGCCGCCGCCTCGCCAAGCCCGCTGGAGGAGCCGGTGACGACTACTACGAGGTTCTGCGATGAGTGCTGCTCATGCTGGCTGATGGCCGGATCCTTGCTGTCGGGTGACGTAGCCGCCGCGGGAGGCCGTGGGCGGTTAGCCTTTCAGATCGGCTAACCAATGAGCTCCAGCACGCCAAGCGACGTTTCATCGGACCTCTCGGCTGACACCGAGCTCAAGCGCCGAGCCCGCGAGTTGTTCCGCGGACTGCCGGCACGCTATGACGTGCTCTCGGCGCTCCTGAGCTTCGGTCAGGACCCTCGCTGGCGGCGCGCGATGGTGCAGGCGGTGGCGCCGGTGGCGGGCGAGCGCGTTCTCGACGTGGCGACGGGAACGGGTCTGGTGGCGGGCCTGCTCAGCGAGCGCGGCTGCTCGGTCGTCGGAATCGACCAGAGCCCCGAGATGCTGGCCGGCGCCCGCCGGCGCTTTGCCGATGCGGGCGATCGCGTCGAGCTGATCGAGGGGCAGGCGGAGGCACTGCCGTTCGCCTCGGAGAGCTTCGATGCGCTGACGTTCACCTACCTGCTGCGCTATGTGGAGGATCCCCGCGCGACGGTCGCCGAGCTGGCAAGGGTGCTGCGGCCGGGTGGGCGGATCGGCTCGCTTGAGTTTGGCGTGCCGCCGGCTCTGCCGGCGCGGGCGGCGTGGCGCCTGTACACGGCCGTCGGCCTGCCCACCCTCGGTCGGATGGCTTCGCGTGAGTGGGCTGAGGTGGGCCGCTTCCTGGGGCCGAGCATCCGCGGGTTCTACGCGCGCCATCCGCTGGAGCGGATCGTTGGCTACTGGCAAGAGGCGGGCCTGCAGGGGGTTCAGGTGCGGCGTATGAGCCTCGGCGGCGGGATCGTGATGTGGGCGAGCAAGGCCGGAGGCGATGGCCGCTCCGCGTGAGCGCCCGGCGTTCTATGCGCTCGGCCGCGGCCGAGCGGGCGATATCGTGGCGCTGCTGCATCCGCCCTATACGGCATGGCACCTGAGCTACTACGCGCTCGGATGTGCCGTGGCTCCCCATGTGTACGTCAACAGGCTGCTGTGGGGCCTGGCCGCCTTTGGCCTCGCCGTCGGTGTCGGTGCACATGCACTGGATGAGCTCCACGGCCGTCCGCTGGGGACGGGCCTGTCGCGGCGGACGCTGATCGGCCTGGCGGCGTTCAGCATGGTGGGCGCGCTGGCGATAGGGGTGGGCGGCGTGTTGAGCGTGTCGGTGTGGCTGGCGCCGTTTGTCCTGGCGGGCATGCTGTTCCTACCCGCATACAACCTCGAGCTAGCCGGCGGGCGCTTCCACAGCGATCTCTTCTTCGCCATCGGCTGGGGGGCGTTCCCGGCATTCACCGGCTACTGGGTGAACGCCGAGAAGGTGGCCCTTCCGGGCGTGTTGATGGCGGCCGCCTGTCTGGTGCTGAGCATCGCTCAGCGTCGCTTGAGCACGCCCGCGCGTGATCTGCGCCGCCGCACGCGCTCGGTGGAGGGCGTGCGCACACTCTCCGACGGGCGGGTTCAGGAGCTGTCGCTGGCCGAGCTGCTCGGGCCGCTGGACGGAGCCCTGGCGGCGCTTTCGGTGGCGGTGGTGGTGACTGCGGGCGCGCTGCTCAGCGCGCGCCTCTGAGTCAGGCGCGCGGTTGGTGGCGCTGCTCGAGGTATTCCTGGTTCTGGCGGCGCTCGCCACGGACCTGGATGGCAATGAAGACGAGGATCACGTTGACAACCACGCCGATACCGCCAAATGTGGCGATCAGGCCGACGTCCTTGCTTACGGCTGCGCTTGTCGCGAGAAGCATCCTCGCGGGAGCCTAGCAACGCAAGCCGGGCCCGTGTCGTAGCCTTGCGCAGAAGCGATCCCGTCGTCCCTGGAGAGGTGCCGGAGCGGTTGAACGGGCGCGACTGGAAATCGCGTAACGGGGGCAACCTCGTTCGAGGGTTCGAATCCCTCCCTCTCCGCTGGGCTTTGAGCGCAAAATGCAAGCATGAAACTGACGACCACGATAAAAGTCTCCGTCGATGGAGTGATGCAGGCACCCGGCGGGCCGGACGAGGACCGCAGGGGCGGATTCGAGCGCGGCGGGTGGGCCATGGGGAACCCCGACCACGAGGTCATGACGTCCATCGTCGAGCTCTTCCAGCGCGCCGACGCGTTCCTGTTCGGCCGCTGGACCTTCGAGCTCTTTGCCCGCTACTGGGGAGTGAAGGAAGCGGGCCGCCACCCCATCGCAGATGCCTTGAACACGCGGCCCAAGTACGTGGCGTCGACGACGCTCACCGACCCGCAGTGGGCGGACACGACCGTCCTCTCCGGTGACGTAGCAGCGGCCATCGGCGAGCTGAAAGCCAAGCCGGGAGGGGAGCTGCAGGTGCATGGCAGCGGGCGCCTGGTCCGCTGGCTGCTCGATAACGACCTCGTCGACGAGATGAATCTGCTCATCGTCCCCGTGATCGTCGGCGAGGGCACGCGGCTGTTCCCCGACAGCGGCCCGGACATAGCGCTTGACCTGGTCGACTCGCGAGCCTTCCCGAAGGGCGCAACGCTACAGGTCTACCGGCCCACCGGGGGCCCGCAGTACGCAGCGGTCACGGCCAACCCGCCGCACGTGACATAGCTGCCGACGGACCTCGCAAACAAAGATCCCGGGCGTGTCGATTTCGGCCGACTTCGTTCGACGTGAGGGTAGTAATCACCATCCACCACAAGGAGACGGCAATGCGCTTCATGGTTCTGGTCCCCGGAAGCCCTGAGTCCGAGGCGGGCGAGATGCCCAGCACCGAGGTTCTGGGGGCAATGACGAAGTACAACGAAGAGCTCGTTAAGTCAGGCGTGATGCTGGCCGGCGAGGGCCTGCACCCGACCGCCAGGGGCGCAAAGGTCCGCTTCAACGGCAGCGAGCGCACAGTCATCGACGGTCCTTTCACCGAGGCCAAGGAGCTTGTCGCCGGCTACTGGGTCTGGGAGTGCGCGTCGCGCGAGGAGGCGATCGAGTGGCTCAAGCGAGCGCCATTCGGCGGTGGCGTCGAGATCGAGCTGCGCGAGATTTTCGACGCCGACGACTTCGGCGAGCAGCTCACGCCGGAGTTGCGCGAGGCCAACGAGCGACTGCGCGAGCAGGCCGCCGAGAATTAGGCGCGTGATGCCGACGGCCACCCATCGTGCAATCGACGCCGTATGGCGGATCGAGTCAGCCCGGTTGATAGCCGGGCTGACTCGCATCGTGCGCGATGTGGCGGTGGCTGAGGACCTGGCTCAGGACGCGCTTGTCGCCGCGCTTGAGCAGTGGCCTGAGTCGGGGATCCCGGAGCGGCCGGGCGCATGGCTGATGGCCACCGCCAAGCGCCGGGGAATCGATGCACTGCGCCGGCGCGTCGTGCTCGAGCGTAAGCGGGAGTTGATCGGACACGAGCTGGAAATCCTGCAACAGCTCGATCAGCCTGACCTCGCCGCGCGGGTCAACGACGTTCAGGACGACGTCCTGGGCCTGATCTTCATGACCTGTCACCCGGTCTTGTCCAGAGAGGCGCGTGTCGCGTTGACGTTGCGCCTGCTGGGTGGCCTCTCGACGCCGGAGATCGCACGTGCGTTTCTCATCTCCGAAGGCACCGTCGCGCAGCGCATCGTTCGCGCCAAGCGCACGCTTGGCGAGGCGCGCGTGCCATTCGAGGTCCCCGGCCGCGACGAGCTGGACGAGCGCCTGTCGGCGGTGCTCGAGGTGATCTACCTGGTGTTCAACGAGGGCTACGCGGCGACCGCCGGCGAGCACTGGATCCGCCCGGCTCTGTGCTCGGACGCCCTGCGCCTCGCAAGGATCCTCGCAGCGCTGGTGCCCCGCGAGCCGGAGGTCCACGGCCTACTGGCCCTGATGGAGCTGCAGGCTTCGCGCTTGCGCGCGCGCGTCGGGCCGCACGGAGAGCCGCTGCTGCTGGCCGATCAAGACCGCGCGCGCTGGGACCATCTGCTCGTGCAGCGGGGCCTTGCCGCGCTGCGGCGAGCCGAGGAGCTCAGTGGTGCACTGGGCCCCTACGCCCTGCAGGCCGCGATCGCGGCGTGCCACGCGCAAGCCCGGAGCGTCAAGGAGACCGACTGGCCGAGGATCGTCGCGCTCTATGACGGGCTTGCGGCGCTCACCGGCTCCCCGGTCGTGGAGCTCAACCGCGCTGTCGCCGTGACGATGGCCTTCGGTCCGCAGGCCGGGCTCGAGCTCGTCGATTCGCTCGCCGAGGACTCCGCCCTGCGTGCGTACCATCTGCTGCCCAGCGTGCGCGGCGACGTCCTGGGGCGCCTGGGGCGGCTGGCTGAGGCGCGCGAGGAGTTTGAGCGCGCAGCCGACTTGTGCGACAACCAGCGCGAGCGCGAGCTACTGCTCTCGCGCGCAGTCGCTTGTGGCGTATGAGGCGCGCGCGCTCAGGAGCGACTGGCGGCAGCCACCGCGGGAATCGCCGGTAGGACTGTGTGTGCTGCGCGCCGACTTGACGCGTGTAGCGGCTGGCCATAGCGTGGATCGCCAATCACGAGTCCAGGAGGGGCTGCCGCATGAGCGAGGCCAATGACCCAGCACTTCGCGAGCGCCGCCTCGCGCTCGTGCGAGAGCACATGCAGTCGGAGAACGAACTCCGTTTCGACGTCACTCTGGGAACGTTCGATCATCCCCGCTATGAGCTGATTGCCACGGGCGAGATCTACGACGGCCCTGATGAGGTCACCAGCTACTACGAGGCTTCGCGGCGGGCGTTCCCAGACCAGCGCAACGAGAACGTCGTGCTGAGCTACGGCGAGGATGTCGTGGTCGCCGAGTTCGATCTGCTCGGCACCCACCGCGGCGAGCTGAAAGGCATAGCGCCAACCGGACGCAGCTTCAGGTGCCGCATGTGCGCGCTGTTCATCTTCGAGCCGGGGGGCGAGCGGATAGTGGGCGAGCGCGTCTACTTCGACCAGGCCACGATCGCAGCGCAGTTGCTCGGCGAGCAGGAGGCGGTCACGGGGTAAGGCTGGAGAGCGGGCTGGCAACTCTCTGGGCGGGCTCTTGCAGGGCAGATGACGTCTGTCCGTTGCCGAGATCCGCGGCTAAAGATGTGCTTGGCGACGGCGATTTAGCTGTCTATGACATCTACTCGAGTTGCCCTTAGGGCTTTTGTCGCCCTCGTTCCCGTCCTTGTTCTTTGCGCTCTTTCTGCGCCCTCGCTGGCAGGTACGTCGGGGT
>Ga0302325_10009977_pt1 | contig 20655 bp, 19 predicted proteins | sample Palsa_T0_2_FD_201948 | JGI IMG/M metagenome (GOLD analysis project Ga0302325, IMG submission 201948) | Peat permafrost microbial communities from Stordalen Mire near Abisko, Sweden - Palsa_T0_2 | ecosystem: Environmental > Terrestrial > Soil > Palsa > Peat permafrost | place: Sweden: Abisko...
AGCGATCTCGTGCGCGCGCCGCAGCACGCCTGAGATCTGACCGCCGGCGCGCACGAGCGCCCGGCGCACCGCCGATTCCGGCGAGCGGACCGCCTGGAGCTCGGCGACGAGCCGCGTGGCGTAACGGACGTAGTGATCGACCGCGTCACGGTCATATCCGCGCATCGCCGTCGGGAAGTCCGCCGGGACGAGCTCGAGCGGGTCCTCGGCAAGCCGCTGCAGCGGTCCGGTGATCTCCTCCAGCAGGGCGTGCTCGGTGGCTGCGTAACTCTGATCTGGCATCGCTGTGCAGCTAATTCGGAGCCGCGAAGCCGGTTCCTGCACCGTCGGACGACAAAGGCGGAGCAATGTGCCCGCCCATACAATGTCGGCGATGTCAGATCCGTCGAGCGCGCGCCTGCCCGAACGCGACCGGCCGTGGCTGATGCGGACCTACGCCGGGCATTCAGACGCCAAGCGGTCCAACGAGCTGTACCGGCGCAACCTCGCCAAGGGCCAGACCGGCCTGTCGGTCGCGTTCGACCTGCCGACCCAGACCGGCTATGACCCCGACGATGAGCTGGCCGCCGGAGAGGTCGGCAAGGTGGGGGTCTCGATCGCCCACGCCGGCGATATGCACGCGCTGCTGGACGGCATACCGCTCGACAAGATGAACACGTCGATGACGATCAACGCGACCGCGGCCTGGCTGCTGGCGCTGTACATCGTCGCCGCCGACGAGCAGGGCGTAGCCGAGTCCGAGCTGCAGGGAACGACCCAGAACGACATCCTCAAGGAGTACCTCAGCCGCGGCACCTACTCGTTCCCGCCCGGCCCGAGCATGCGCCTGATCGCCGACACGATCGTCTACACGGTCACCCGCGTGCCGCGCTGGAACCCGATCAACATCTGCTCCTACCACCTGCAGGAGGCCGGGGCGACGCCGGTCCAGGAGATCGCCTACGCGATGTCCAACGCGATCGCCGTGCTCGACGCGGTCCGCGCGCGGCTCGACGACGACGCGCTGATGGGCGAGGTGTTCGGCCGGATCTCGTTCTTCGTCAACGCCGGCGTCCGGTTCATCGAGGAGCACGCCAAGCTGCGCGCGATGTCACAGCTGTGGGACGAGCTCGGCGCCGAGCACTACGGCGTCACCGACGCCAAGCAGCGCCGCTTCCGCTACGGCGTGCAGGTCAACTCGCTGGGGCTGACCGAGGCCCAGCCCGAGAACAACGTCTACCGCATCACGTTGGAAGCGCTGGCGGTCACGCTCGGCCGCTGCGCCCGGGCGCGCGCCCTGCAGCTGCCGGCCTGGAACGAGGCGCTTGGCCTCCCCCGTCCGTGGGATCAGCAGTGGTCGCTGCGCCTCCAGCAGATCCTCGCGTTCGAGACTGACATGCTCGAGTATCCCGACATCTTCGAGGGGTCGCATGTGATGGAGGGCCTGGTCGCCGAGCTGGTCGGAGGCGCCCGCGCCGAGATCGCCCACGTCGCGGAGCTCGGCGGCGCGGTCGAGGCGGTCGGCTACATGAAGGGCGCGCTCGTCCAGTCTCACCGTGAGCGTTGGGGCCGAATCGAATCGGGCGAGCAGACGGTGGTCGGGATGAACAGCTTCGACACGACCGAGCCCTCGCCGCTGACGGCCGATCCCGACGGCGGCATCCTCGTCGTCGACCCCGAGGTCGAGGCGCGCCAGCGAGCCGCCCTGCAGGTGTGGCGCTCCGAGCGTGACATCGACGCGGTGCAGGCGGCGCTGCGCGACTTGGCCGCGGTCGCTGACGACCCCGATCAGAACATCATGCCGGCGACGATCGCCGCCGCGCGTGCGGGCGTCACCACGGGTGAATGGGCCGGGACGCTGCGTGACGTGTTCGGCTCCTACCGAGCGCCGACCGGCGTCGGCGAGGCAGCCGGGATGCCGAGCGGCGATCTGGTGAAGGTGCGCGACGAGGTCGAGCGAATCTCCGATGCGCTCGGACGCCGGATCAAGTTCCTGGTCGGCAAGCCCGGCCTGGACGGACATTCCAACGGCGCCGAGCAGTTGGCGGTCCGCGCGCGCGACGCCGGGATGGACGTCGTCTACGAGGGGATCCGCCTGACCCCGGGCCAGATCGCCGCGTCGGCGGTCCAGGAGGGCGTCCACGTGGTCGGGCTCTCGATCTTGTCGGGCTCGCACGCCGAGCTGATCCCGGCGGTGCTGGCGGCGCTGCGTGAGGCGGGCGCCGGCGAGATCCCGGTCGTGGTCGGCGGGATCATCCCCGAGCTCGACGCGCAGGTGCTGCTGCAGGCGGGGGTCGCGGCCGTCTACACGCCCAAGGACTGGGATCTGAACCGCACGATCTCCGACATCGTCACGCTCGTCGGCAATCGCTACGGCGTCGGCGAGGTCGCCCCGGCTTGACCGCTGGGGCGCCCGGCTCGAGCGCGTCGGAGACCGACGGACGGGAGCTGGGCCAGCGGCTCGCGGCCCGTGATCTGAGCGCCGCCGCGTCGGTCCTGAACCTCGTCGAGAACCGCTCGCCGGCAGCTCTTGAGCAGACCGCCGCGCTGCTTGAGGCAGTGTCGGTCAGGGCGCTCGGGCATGAGGCGCCGGGGCAGATCGTCGGCGTGACCGGCCCGCCCGGGGTCGGCAAGTCGTCGCTGCTGTCGCGGCTGCTCGCCCGGTGGCGGGCGTCGGATCGGTCGGTCGCGGTGTTGGCGGTCGACCCCAGCTCGCGCCGCTCGGGCGGGTCGCTGCTCGGCGACCGGGTCCGGATCGAGCGTGACCCGGCCGACCAGCAGGTGTTCATCCGCTCCACCGCGGCGGGCGACCGGCTCGGCGGGCTCGCCGCCGCCACCCGCGCCGGCGCCACGGCGCTGGCCGCGGCGTTCGACGTGGTCGTGATCGAGACGGTCGGCGTCGGTCAGTCAGAGACCGAGATCGCCGACGTCGCCGACGAGGTGGCGGTCGTCGTCCAGCCCGGCTCCGGCGATGTGCTCCAGTTTCTGAAGTCCGGGATCATGGAGATCCCCGACGTGCTGGTTGTGACCAAGGCCGACCTCGGCGCGGTTGCGGACCGGGCACTCGGCGACCTGCGGGCGGCACTGCGCTCGCTCGGGGCCGACTCGGTGCCGGTCGTCGCGGTCTCGTCGATCTCCCCGCCGGCGGGGATCGACGAGCTCGTCGCCTTGCTGGACCAGCGCCACCGAAAGCTGGATCTCAGCGCGCACCGGCTGCACGGCCGCCGCGCCGCGGCCCTGTCGCAGTTCACGGTCGAGCACGGTGAGCGCGGGCTGCGGGCGCTCGGGGGCCCGCGCACCGCCCGGGCGTGGCTGGGGGCGCAGCCGGCGCAGCTCGACCTGCCCGCGCTGGTGCGCGGGCTCGAGTCACGTGCACAGCGCTTACGGGGGCCGGCTCGGTGAGCACGCCGACCGTACGCCGGATCGTGCTGCCCGCCGAGCCGCTCGTCGACGGCGACACGTCGCTTCGCCCCTGGCGTGACAGCGACCTGCCGGCGCTGACCGAGCGTGGCCGTGACCCCGACGTCACGCGCTGGATGGGACTGCCTCGGCAATACCGCGAGTCCGACGCCCGGACCTACCTGATGTCCCGCTACGACGGCGTGCACGCCGGCATCCGGGCGCCGTTCGCGATCGTCGCGGGCCGGGGCGGCGAGTTGCTCGGCTCGATCGCGCTCTCGCACTTTCACTGGGAGGACCTGCGGGGCGAGGTCGGCTACTGGCTGGGCGGCACCTCCCGCGGGGCAGGCCATGCCACCCGCGCCGTCAGGCTGATCTGCGACTGGGGCTTTCGGTCGCTCGGCCTGGAGCGGATCGAGCTCCAGGCCGCGGTCGACAACCCGGCTTCGCAGCGGGTCGCCGAGCGTGCCGGGTTCACCCGTGAGGCGGTGCTGCGGTCGCGCTGGACGACGTTCGGCGGCGAGCGTCACGACATGGTCTGCTTCGGCCTGCTGGCCGGCGAATAGCGGCGCGTAGACCGAACCTGGCGCGGCGCCCGCCGGTCGGAGGTCTTCCTGGGCAGTGCCTATGCGACCGGCCAAGGTCGGTTCCCGTAGGACGCGCATGGGTAGCCTTGACCGTGTGAGCGGAGAGATTTTGCGTGACGGACATGGCCGCGTGATCGGAGATCTGCGGGTCTCGGTGACCGACCGATGCAACTTCCGCTGCCAATACTGCATGCCGGCCGAGGGGATGCCGTGGCTGGAGCGGGCGGAGATCCTGCGCTTCGAGGAGATCACGCGGCTGGTCTCGATCTTCGCCTCGATGGGCGTCGGCGATGTCCGCCTGACGGGTGGGGAGCCGCTCGTCAGGCGCGAGTTCCCCAAGCTCGTGTCGATGCTGCGCGAGGTCCCGGACCTGCGCGAGCTGTCGGTCACGACCAACGGCTTCCTGCTCGGTCGTGACGCCGAGGCGCTCGTGCGCGCCGGCGTCGACCGCTTCAACGTCTCGGTCGACTCGCTGCAGCGTGACCGCTTCTACGAGCTGACCCGCCGCGACGCGCTCGAGCAGGTGCTGGCGGGCTTGGAGCACCTCGCCTCGTTCCCGGAGGCCCACCCGATCAAGATCAACGCGGTCGCGATTCGCGGGTTCACCGAGCAGGAGGTGCTCCCGTTCGCACGGCTCGCGCGTGAGACGCCGTACGAGGTCCGCTTCATCGAGTTCATGCCACTTGACGCCGACCGCGCCTGGACCCCGGGACAGGTGCTGACCGGCGAGGAGATCCGCGCCGCGATCGATGCCGCGTATCCGCTGGAGCTCGCGCCGCGTGAGCCCAACGCCACCGCTCGCGTGTACCACTTCGCCGACGGCCACGGCCGGATCGGGTTCATCAACCCGATCTCCGAGCCGTTCTGCGCCGACTGCAACCGCGTTCGGCTGACCGCCGACGGCCGGTTGCGGACATGCCTGTTCTCGCTCAACGAGACCGACCTGCGAACGCCGTTGCGCGACGGCAGCTCCGATTTCGAGCTGGAGGCGATCATCCGCGACGCGGTCTGGCGCAAGGAGCTCAAGCATCACGTCGGCGAGCCCGGCTTCATCCAGCCGGCGCGCAGCATGTCCGCGATCGGCGGCTGATCCGCCCCGGCGCGGCGCGCGCACAGTTCATATCCGCGCAACGTTTTTCGAGCATCATGTGAGCGGTCGATGCTGCTCTTGATGCTGTTCGCGCTGCTGGCCGGAGCCGGCACCGCCATCACCCCCTGCGTGCTGCCTGTGCTCCCGGCGATACTGTCCGCCGGTGCCGCCGGCGGCCGCCGTCGCCCGCTCGGGATCGTGCTCGGGCTGGCGATCACGTTCACGATCGCGATCGTCGCGCTCGCGCAGCTGGTCAAGGGGGTCGGTCTGGCGGCCTCGGGCGCGCGTGACCTGGCGATCGTGGTCCTGATCGTGTTCGGCGTCGTGCTGCTGATCCCGGAGCTGTCGCAGCGGCTCGAGGCACCGCTGTCGCGGCTGGCCCGGTTCGGTCCCCGCGGGCGCGGGACCGGCTTCTGGTCCGGCCTCGGGGTCGGCGCCGCGCTCGGGTTCGTCGTCGCGCCGTGCGCCGGACCGATTCTCGCCGCGGTCACGTCCGTCAGCGCCTCCAGTGGCGCGACCCCGAAGATCGTCCTGGTCGCGCTTGCCTATGCGGTCGGGCTGAGCGCGGTGCTGCTCGTCTACGCCTTCGCCGGACGCGCGGTCATCAGCCGGATCCGGCGCACGCTGCGCGGGCAGGTGGTCGAGCGGGTGCTCGGCGGCATCCTGATCGTGACGGCCGTTGCGATGGTCTTCAACCTCGACGTCCGCTTCGAGGACACGCTCGCCCAGAGCACCAGCCTGCCGGCGATCTTCACCGACCCGACGCGGGCGCTGGAGAACTCCAGCGCGGTCCAGAACCAGCTCGCCTCGTTGCGCCCGCGCTCTGAGTTCGCCGAGCGCCAGGCCAAGGCCGACGCGACCGCCAAGCCGGCCGCGGAGCGGGTCGGGGTCTCGATCCCGGGGGTCAAGACGCCGGCCCTGCCCGTGCTCGGCACCGCACCCCCGTTCACCGGCAACGAGGACTGGTTCAACACCCCCGGCGGCAAGCCGCTGACGCTGGCCGGCCTGCGTGGCCACGTCGTGATCGTCGACTTCTGGACCTACACGTGCATCAACTGCATACGCACGCTGCCCTACCTCAAGCGGATGTACGCGACCTACCACCACTATGGCCTGGACGTCGTCGGCGTCGAGACGCCCGAGTTCACGTTCGAGCAGAACGCGTCCAACGTCCGCCAGGCGATCGCCGCCGACGGCATCAAGTACCCCGTCGTCCAGGACAACCGCTACGGCACCTGGAACGCCTACCACAACGAGTATTGGCCGGCCGAGTACTTCATCGACGCCCAGGGCAAGGTGCGCTACACGAAGTTCGGCGAGGGCGACTATGAACAGGACGAGGCGGCGATCCGCGAGCTCCTGTTCGAGGCCGGCGCCCGCCATCTCCCGCCGCCGGTCACCCCGGGTGCGATCGTCCCCTCCGAGGGCCTGGCGACGCCGGAGACCTACGTCGACTACCAGCGCGCCGCCGAGGCCGGCGAGGATTGGTCACAGGCGCTGCAGCAGGGCACCCACACCTACCACGGGATCACGAATCCTTCGATCAACCAGTTCTCGCTCAACGGCATCTGGAACATCAACAGCGAGTCGGCCACCGCCGTCTCTCCGGGCGCGTCGATCTCCGGCACCTTCCAGGCCCAGCACGTCTACCTCGTGATGACCTCGGCGGGCAACGTCCCGCGCACCGTGCGCGTGCTGGTCGACGGCAAGCCGATCGCCGCCGGTCAGGACGGCTCCGACGTCCACGACGGCCTTGTGACCGTCCACGGGCAGCGCCTCTACTCGCTCGTCTCAGCCCCCGACGACGAGACCGCGACGATCACGGTGGAGCTCCCGCCGGGGGTCTCAGCCTACGACTTCACGTTCGGCTGATCTCCGGGCCGCGGCGCTGCCGGGGTCGCTACGCCGCCCCGGGTCGAGGCACCGCCCCGGGGTCACGGCACCGCCCCGGGTCGAGGCACCGCCCCGGGGTCTCGGCACCGCCCCGGGGTCACGGCACCGCCCGGGGTCGCGGCGCCGCCCGGGGTCACGGCACCGCCTGGGGTCACGGCACCGCCCGGGGTCGCGGCGCCGTACGAACCTTGGCAAATCACTGCGGGCGGGCCGCAGCAATTCGCCCCAGTTGGCGAGACGCTGGGCCGGCGAAGTGCGTGGCAGACTGAGTCAGGGTGGCCTCCTCGATCATCATCATCGGAGCCGGGCCGAACCTTGGCGCGGCGATCGCGCGGCGGTTCGGCGGTGAGGGCCTGAACGTCGGACTCGTGGCGCGTGACGAACGCAAGCTCGCCGCGATCGAGGCCGACCTCGCCGGTGACGGGATCGACGCCGCGCACGCCGCGGCTGACATCCGTGACGCCGACGGGCTGTCCGCGGCGATCGCGTCGCTGGCGCAGCGCCTGGGACCGGTCGAGGTGCTGGAGTACTCGCCGCTGCCGGCCCGTGAGTTCATGAAACCGATCCTGGAAACGTCGGTCGACGACGTCCGCGGCCCGCTGGAGTTCAGCGTCCTCGGCGCGGTCGTCGCGGTCACGGCGGTGCTGGCGCCGATGCTCGAGCGCGGTTCGGGGACGATCCTGTTCACCACCGGCGGCGCCGCGGTCACCCCGAACCCCCTGCGCGCCGGCGTCGGGATCTCGTTCGCGGGCGAGGTCGCGTACGCACGGATGCTGCACGAGGAACTGGCTGACCACGGCATCCACGTCGGGCACACCGCGGTCGCCGGTCGAATCGCTCCCGGCGAGGCACACGAGCCCAACGAGATCGCCGACGTGCTCTACAAGCACCACACCCAGCGCAGCGCCTTCCAGGTCCGGATCGGGATCGACTGACCCTGCCGACGCGCGCGAGCGGCGGCACACGCGGAGGCCGGATCGGCACGCGGCGGGGTCGAGCCGCACCGCACTCGTTACGTGGCCATGCAATCGTCAGCGGTCCCGCCGCCTCAAGGTTCGGCGCGGGCCGGGCCGTCACTCCGAGTGGTCGATTTTCACTACTGGGGGGAAGAAAAAGGACCACTTCCCGGCTCGGCCCCAGGATGCCCCCGGATCCGCCATCCCGCGTCACGCCGGGCCAAAAACGATCGCGCGGGCCTCGAGCGAGCCCGAACGCGGTTTGGGCTCGATGACCGAGCCAAAGCTGAGGTGCACGGGCCGACCCGCGCGTCCAACGCAAGTTCGACTCGGCTCAGGCCGCAGTGTGCGTCCGGCCTCCGGCGCCGGAACCGCGACGGCGTGGCGCCAGCGCGACTCCAGCGCGCCGTCGGCCCGGCGCCAGCGCTGCTCCAGCGCAGCTCGAGCGCGGCGCCGGTGCGGCCCGAGCGCGGCGCCGGTGCGGCCCGAGCGCGGCGCCGGTGCGGCCCGAGCGCGGCGCCGGTGCAGCCCGAGCGCGGCGCCGGTGCAGCCCGAGCGCGGCGCCGGTGCAGCCCGAGCGCGGCGCCGGTGCAGCCCGAGCGCGGCGCCGGTGCGGCCCGAGCGCGGCCCGAGCGCGGTTCCAGCGCCCGCACGGCGGTTCAGCCCGATGCGAGCAGCGCCTCGGCCTCCCGCAGGTCCTCGGACAGCGGCTGGAGTCCACGCCCGGCCGAGGAGGCGACGACCGCCGGCGCGCCGGCCGGATCGAGAGCCGCCAGCGACTGCAGCAGCGACACCGGCACGAACGGCATGTCCCCCGCGCAGACCAACACCCACCCGCCCAACGCCCGGCGCAACGCCTCGACGATCCCGACCAGCGGATGCGACGGTTGCTCCGGCTTCTCCCACACCGGCACCGCACCCAGCGCGGGGAGCGCCGTCGACGGCTTGGCGACGACGACCACCTGATCGAGCGCCCCGCGCATCGCCTGCACCGGGTAGGAGAGCAGCGGCCGCCCCGCCAGCGTCACGATCGCCTTGTCGCCGCCGATCCGTCGTCCACGGCCTCCGGCCAGCACGGCTCCGATCGGCCGGCTTCGCAAACCGTTCACACGGCGCAGCTTATGGATCATCCCGGGGCGCGGGAGAGGCGTCCTAGACTCTCTGCGCATGGAGGGCTCGACAGAGGTCCGCAGCTGGTTGCGCTGCTACCGCTGCTGGTCCCAGAACCTCGAGGTGCAGGTCCACTACGAGGGGATCCACCGGATCGACCCGGAGTCCGGAGAGCGCGGCGAGGTCGTCGACGAGATGCAGGAGGCGGTCGTGCAGTGTCTGGAGTGCATGCACGACCAGCCGCATCTGGGCTTCCACAACAACCGCGTCGAGCCGATCGAGGACCGCTGGGAGCGGATGATCGCCGGCACCCCGTGGGTCGCCTCGTGCACCGTGACGGTCGACGCCGAGGAGGTGGAGACGTGCTCGGGGCCCGAAGCCGGCGACGCGCTGTCATACGCTTCGTTCGGCGACCACGGCACGCGTGAGTTCTTCACCCACGTGCGCTTCCACAAGCACGACGAGGATCGGATCGTCGTACATCTGCTCGTCGAGCTGTATTCACGGTCGGCCGAGGAGGCCACCGAGGTGCTCGAGGGAGCTGCCCGCGGTCAGCTGGCGATCACGTCGCTGGCCGAGGAGTCGCGACCGCCGGCCTCGACCGGCGGCGACGGGCCCCACTGAGCGCCCGCGCCCAGGCCATCCCCGCGCGACGGCCCGGCCCGTTCGGGAGCACCCCCGGGGCCGCCGTGACGAACCGACCATTCCGGGCGCCAGCGCCATGGCGGCGTCGCCTCGCCGGTCCGCCACCGTCGTGCCTCGAGCGCGATCATCGCCGCCGCGACGGGCACCGTCGCCGGCAGCTCCGACAGCACGAAGAACAGCAGGTCGAACAGGCCGGCGAACAGCAGCGTCAACAGCGTCGGGAACCATTGCGAGCGTCGCTCACGCGCCAGCACGGCGCCGAACACGCCGGCAACGAACAGGTCGCCGTAGCCCATGTTGATCGAGCCGAACGTCTCTGACTGCAACCGCGGCAGGTGCAGACCGGAATGCGGCAGGACCACGGCGGTGACGAGCGTGTTGTTGGGCGTCTGCAGCAGGTCGGAGAGCACCAACCACGAGTCCGCCACCGCCATCCCGACGATCCCCAGCTTCAGCCACCCCGGTGGCGTCACGGCCGCCAGCAGCCACCCCAGGGTCACGCAGCTGAGCGCGCACAGCAGCGTCGCACACCCCTGCCCGAGCAGGGTGTGGCGATCGAACCAGGCGAGCGCGAACATCGGCAGCATCAGCACCGCGAGCCACGGCCGCGCGCCCCGCGCCGCCCACCCGAGCGCGACCGCCGCCAGAAGCGGAACCGCGATCAGCGCCAGCCACGTCAAGCCGTTGGCGGTGTTGGACACGTAGGTGATCGCGAAGATGCACCCGACGATCGACGCGATCGGGACAAGCGCCCACGCCGGCCCCGACAGCCGCTGCATCCACGCCGGCTGCGGCGGACGACGGGGCGCCGCCACGGCTGCCGCCTGGACCACGAGAATGGCGGCGTCGGACGGGATGAAGCCCAGCGTCATGAGCCTCTGAGGTTACGCACCGCGACTGCCGCGATGACCCGGTCGGGGGCCGCCGCGACCGCTTTATTCACAAGCTCTTCAGCTTGGCCGAAGGCGCGACTGCAACCCGTCCAGCTGCTCGTGCAGCTCCGCCGGAAGCTTAGATCCGAACTTGGCGAAGTGCGCCTTGACCTGCGACAGCTGCGTCAGCCAGCCGTCGGCGTCGACCTCGAGCAGCCGTCGCATCGTCTCCTCGCTGACGTCCAGGCCGGTCGTGTCGATGCCGCCGTCGCCGACCGGCGGCACCAGCCCGATCGGGGTGTCGACCGCCTGCGCGCGACCGGCGACACGCTCGAACACCCACGCCAGCACCCGCGAGTTCTCGCCGAACCCGGGCCACATGAACCTGCCCTCGTCGTCCTTGCGGAACCAGTTGACGTAGAACACCCGCGGCATCTGGGCGCCGTCGCGCTTGGCGGTCCGCAGCCAATGGCCGAAGTAGTCGCCCATGTGGTACCCGCAGAACGGCAGCATCGCCATCGGGTCGAAGCGCAGCTTGCCGACCTCGCCGGCCTGCGCCGCGGTCGTCTCCGAGGACATGATCGCCCCGAGGAACACGCCGTGCTCCCAATCGCGGGCCTCGTGCACGAGTGGCACGACGGTCGCGCGCCGACCGCCCAGCAGGATCGCCGAGATCGGCACGCCGGCCGGGTCCTCCCACTCCGCGGCGATCGACGGACACTGCGCGGCGGGGGTCGTGAAGCGGCCGTTGGGATGCGCGGCGGGCGTCTCGGACTCGGGCGTCCAGTCGTTGCCGCGCCAGTCGATCGCGTGCGCGGGAGGCTCGCCGGTCATTCCCTCCCACCAGATGTCGGCGTCGTCGGTCCGGGCGACGTTGGTGAAGATCGTGTTCTTGGAGACGGTGTCGATCGCATTGGGGTTCGTCAGCGCGCTCGTGTTCGGGGCGACGCCGAAGAAGCCCGCCTCGGGGTTGACCGCATACAGCTGCCCGTCGGGGCCGAAGCGCATCCACGCGATGTCGTCGCCGATCGTCTCGACCTTCCAGTCGGGCAGGGTCGGCACCATCATCGCCAGGTTGGTCTTGCCGCACGCGCTCGGGAAGGCGCCGGCGACGTATTTGACCTCCCCCTGCGGCGAGGTCAGCTTGAGGATCAGCATGTGCTCGGCCATCCAACCCTCGTCACGGGCCATGACCGACGCGATCCGCAGCGCAAAGCACTTCTTGCCCAGCAGCGCGTTGCCGCCGTAGCCGGAGCCGAACGACCAGATCTCACGCGTCTCGGGGAAGTGGACGATGTACTTGTTATCGGCATTGCACGGCCACGGGACATCGGTGTCGCCGTCGGCCAGCGGCGCGCCGACCGAGTGGACGCACGGAACGAAGTGGCCGTCGGAGCCGAGCGCGTCCAACGCCGGCTGGCCCATCCTCGCCATGATCCGCATCGACGCCGCAACGTAGGCCGAGTCGGTCAGCTGCACCCCGAGATGAGCGATCGGGGAGCCGATCGGCCCCATCGAGAACGGAACCACGTACATCGTTCGCCCCCGCATGCACCCCTTGAACAGGCCGCCGATGAGCTCCCGCATCTCGTCGGGGTCACGCCAGTTGTTGGTCGGGCCGGCGTCTGACTCCTGCCTCGAGCAGATGAAGGTCCGGTCCTCCACCCGGGCGACGTCGGCCGGATCCGACAGCGCCAAGTAGGAGTTCGGCCGCTTGGCGTCCGACAGGCGCTGGAACGTGCCGGCGTCGATCAGCGACTGCGCCAGCTGGTCGTACTCGTCCGCCGACCCGTCGCACCAGTGCATGTCATCGGGCTGGGTGAGCCCGGCGATCTCCTCGACCCACGCCCGCAGACCTGCGTGATCGGTGGTCGCTTGGTGCTGCGGGGCGGTGTTGGCCATGATCAGCAGGCACTCCTTGGCGTATGTGGTTATGCGAAATGGGGCACTGAGAGAAAAAGAGGCGGTGAAGCGTACCGGTGCGACGCACAAGGTGCGCACAAACTGACGAGATCCAGCGCTGTCATGACGTCTCGGTGCTCGCCCGGCCCCCGACCGGGCAACCATCCGTGCGCCCGATCTCTGGAAAATCCACGTTTCTCTGAGGAGAGTATCCCCTTTACCCGGGAAATTTGCGCGGAATCAGAACGACCCGCTTGAACTCGGCCACCAGCACCCCGTCCTGGTTGAGCACGCGAGTGTGGACCTTGACGGTGCCGCGGTCGGGCTTTGAGCGTGACTCCTTGACCTCCAGCACCTCGGACTCGACGAACAGCGTGTCGCCGTGGAACACCGGCGCGGGGTGGCTGAGCTTCTCGGTCGCGAGGTTCGCGATCGCCTTGCCCGAGACGTCGGAGACGCTCATCCCGAGCGCCAGCGAGTACACGAGCGGGCCGACGACGACGTTGCGGCCCTGCTGAGACCGGCTCGCGTAGACGTCGTTGAGGTGCAGCGGGTGATGGTTCATCGTGATCAGGCAGAACAGGTGGTTGTCTGACTCGGTCACGGTCTTGGCCGGCCAATGCTTGTAGACCGCCCCGACCTCGAACTCCTCCAGGTAGCGGCCGTAGGGATGCGCGCCCGAAGCCTCGCGCTGTGCCTGATCGGTCTCGACGGACTGGACTTCTGACATCTACAGCTCCTGGGGTTCGCCGGCAAAGAGGCCAGAGGATGCCAGGGATCCGCGCCTCCGGATCACCCGAGTGGCGGCCGCGTCTCGGATGACGGTCCGCATCGCCGGCCAGCGTGCGTCGCAAAACCCCCGCTCCCGCTAGGCTCGGGCGCCCCGACCAGGAGATTTGATCAGTGCGAAACCCGCGTGACTTCGGCAAGGCCTTGGCGATCGGCGCTCCCAATCCGATCCTCGAGATCCCGTTCAAGCCGAGTCGGATGATCCATTTCCTGGACTTCTCCAACGAGAAGATGGTGGCGAAGGTGCCCCAGATCGCGCCGACAGTCGACATCCTGCTCGGCAACCTCGAGGACGCAGTCCCGGTCGACCGCAAGGAGGCCGCGCGCGAGGGCCTGGTCACGGTAGGGCGTGAGATGGATCTCGGCGAGACGCAGCTGTGGACGCGCGTCAACAGCCTCGAATCGCCGTGGATCCTCGACGATCTGACGACGCTCGTCTCGGAGATCGGCGCAAAGCTCGACGTGATCATGGTCCCGAAGGTGGAGGGGCCGTGGGACATCCACTACGTCGACCGGCTGTTGGCCCAGCTCGAGGCCAAGGCTGGCCTTGAGCGGCCGATCCTGGTGCACGCGCTGCTCGAGACCGGGCTCGGCATGATCAACGTCGAAGAGATCGCGACCGCGAGTCCGCGGATGCAGGGGATGAGCTTCGGCCCGGCCGATCTCGCCGCCAGCCGGCGAATGAAGACCACCCGCGTCGGCGGCGGCCACCCGGGCTACCGCTCGATCGAGGATCCGAGCCCCGGCGACTCCGACGCGCCGCGGATCAGCGTTCAGCAGGATCCCTGGCACTATTCGATCGCGCGCATGGTTGACGCGTGCACGAGCGCCGGGATCCTGCCGTTCTACGGCCCGTTCGGCGACATCAAGGACGTGCTCGGCTGCGAGACCCAGTTCCGCGCGGCGTTTCTGCTGGGCTGCGTCGGCGCGTGGTCGCTGCACCCGGTGCAGATCGGGATCGCGAAGAAGGTGTTCAGCCCGGATCCCGACGAGGTGCTGTTCGCCAAGCGGGTCCTGGAGGCGATTCCCGACGGCCGCGGCGTGCACATGATCGACGGCAAGATGCAGGACGACGCCACCTGGAAGCAGTGCAAGGTGATGGTCGAACTGGCCGAGCTGCTGGCCGATCGTGACCCCGAGCTCGCACACGCATACGGGTTCGCCCGCGCGGCGGCGTAATCTCACAGCTGCGATGAGGATCTCCGCCAAAGCCGACTATGCCGTGCGCGCCGTCGCCGAGCTCGCCGCCGCCGAGGGCGACAAGCCGGTCAAGGCCGAGCGAGTCGCCAACGCGCAGGGGATCCCGCTCAACTTCCTGGAGAACATCCTCGGCGAGCTACGCCACGCGGGCGTCGTGCGTAGCCACCGCGGTGCCGAAGGCGGCTTCCGCCTGGCCAAGCCGGCCGACCAGCTGACCGTCGCCGACGTGATCCGCGCGGTCGAGGGGCCGCTGGCGAGCGTCCGCGGCGGTCCGCCCGAGGACGCCGCCTACGAGGGCGCCGCCAGCTCGCTGCCGCGTGTCTGGATCGCCGTGCGGGTCAACCTCCGGCGGGTGATGGAGCAGGTCACGATCGCCGACATCGCCAGCTCCGAGCTGCCCCCGTCGGTGCAAGCGCTGACCGAAGACCCGGGCGCCTGGGTCACCCGCTGAGCGCCGGGACCCGGTCGAAGATCCGTCCGTGGACCCAGTCGTCGCTGACCTCGCGCAGCACCTCCAGCATCGCGGCGACCGCGGGCGCACGATAACCGGACGGCAGAAGCGCTCCGATCGGTCGTGACGCCGGCAGCGGATCCAGCTCGCGGACGACGATGTCGTCGCGGAGGCCCCGTCTGACGACCATGTCCGGGATCAGGGCCGCCCCGACGCCCGCGGCGACGAACCCCAGGATCGCCCCGTAGTCGTCGTTCTGGAAGGCGACCCGCGGCTCGAACCCGGCCTGTACACACGCTCGAATGAACAGCCTCGCGTCCGGGCAGGTGTTCGAGGTGGCGAGCATCCAGGGGTCCTCGGCCAGCTGACCGAGCTCCAGGGTCGGGGAGTCGGCAAGCGGGTGCGTAGCCGGCAGCACCACGTACATCGGGTCCTCGAACAGCGGCACGAGCTCGACATCCGGTGTCAGCTCCAGTGCGCCGGGCAGGGGCGCCGAGTCGTCCATCGGGTCGTGGATCAGCGTCATGTCCAGGCGCCCGGCCCGTAGCTGTGGGACCGACTCGATCGGATCGGCCATGACGATCGACAGCTCGACCAGGGAATGGCGCTCACGGAACCGCGAGACCGCGAGTGGCACGATCGACGCGGCCGCGGACGCGAACGTACCGAATCGCAGCGTCCCGCCTTCGAGCTGATTCAGCGCGCGCAGCTCGGACTCGACCTCGGCCAGCCGCGCGAGGATCCCCTCGCCGCGCGCCACCAGCAGGCGGCCGGCGTCCGTCAGCAGCGCACCGGATGGCACTCGTCGCACCAGCGGCGCGCCGGTCTCGGCCTCGAGCGTCGCGATCTGGCGCGAGATGGCGGGCTGTGTGTATCCCAGCTCCGCCGCGGCGGCCGAGAACGATCCCTGCCGCGCGACCTCGATCAGGACTCGGATTCGGCGCATGTCGAGCATTACTACAGGTTATACCCGATCAAGCGAATCCCAATTTGAAGTTATGGCGGCGGAGGCGCACCATGGTCAGACACCCACTCCACTCAGAGGAGCACTGATGACTTCCACCGTACCCACCGTCACCCCCACCCGCACCCGCCGCGCAATCCGCACGGCACAGAGGATCTGGGCCGAGACCGAGCACGCCCAGCGCCTTCTGCTCGACCCCCGGGGCTGAGCGTCAAACGGCCCGCTCCGACCCGGCTCAGGCGACCGCTTCGGACAGCGTGTCGTCGTCGGATGCGGCGAGCACCGCCTCCTGGTGCTCGTCGGCGCGGCCGATCACCTTTGACGCCGGCGGGTGCACGTAGACCTCCTGGCCCTCGGACAGACCGAGCTCGGCGGTCTGGGCGCGGGTCAGCTGCACGCGCGCGGTCTTGCCGTCGTCCATCGCGAGCTCGATCCGAACCTCGAACCCGAGGTGCACGACCCGCTTGACCGTTGCGCGCACGTCGCCGCCGGCCGGGGTGTGCGACAGCGAGATGTCGTGCGGGCGCACAAGCTTGCCCGCGACGGTCGAGATCGGGCCGAGGAAGCTCATCACGAAGTCGGTGGCAGGAGCGTCGTAGACCTCTTGCGGCGAGCCGACCTGCTCGATCCGGCCCTTGTTCATGACCGCGATCGTGTCCGAGACCTCCATCGCCTCCTCCTGGTCGTGCGTGACCAGGACGGTCGTGACGTGCTGCTCGTCGTGCAGCCGCCGCAGCCAGCGGCGCAGCTCGGCGCGGACGTTGGCGTCAAGCGCGCCGAACGGCTCGTCGAGCAGCAGCACGCGCGGCTCGATCGCGAGCGCCCGCGCCAGCGCCATCCGCTGGCGCTGCCCGCCGGAGAGCTGATGCGGACGCTGCCCGCCCCACTGCGTGAGGCCGACGAGATCCAGCAGCTCGTCGACCTTCGCGCGCACGTCCGCCTTCGGCCGCTTGCGGATCTTCAGGCCGAACGCGACGTTGTCGCGAACGGTCATATGGGCGAAGGCCGCGTAGTGCTGGAACACGAAGCCGATCCCGCGCTCCTGGGGCCGAGCCCGGGTGACATCGTTGCCGGCGATCTTGATCACACCGCTGTCGGGCGTCTCGAGGCCGGCCATGATCCGCAGCAGCGTCGACTTGCCCGAGCCGCTGGGCCCGAGCAGCGCGGTGAGGGAGCCCTCGGGCACCGCAAGCGTCACGTCGTCGAGCGCGACGAAGTCCTCGCCGAACCGCTTGTTGATCGCCTCGGCGTCGATCCTCATCGGGCATCCTTCCTCTGGGGGGCCAACAGGGTCATCGCAACCAGCACGATCAGCGACATCACGGCGAGCTCGGTCCCGGTCGCGTAGGCGGCGGAGACGCCGCCCGGGCCTGGCACCTGCGTGCGGTACTTGACGAGCAGCGGCAGCGAGACGGTGCTGCCGAGGACGTTTGACGAGACGACCGCGACCGCACCGATCTCGCCCAGCGCCCGGGCGGTCGTGAGCACGACGCCGTAGGCGACGCCGTTGCGGATCGACGGCAGCGTGATCCGCCAGAACGTCTGCCCGGACGAGGCTCCGAGCGTCGCCGCGGCCTGTTCCTGCTCGGTCCCGACCTCCATCAGCACCGGCGCCACCTCACGCACGCAGAACGGCAGCGACACGAACACGGTCGCGAGGATCATCCCGAGCGGGTTGAAGATGATCGGGATCCCGCGGTCGATGAACCACGAGCCGAACCACCCGTGGAGCCCGTACACGAGGATCAGCGACAGCCCGATGATCACCGGAGAGACGACGAACGGGATGTCGATCAGCGCGTCGAGGATCTTGCGTCCGCGGGTCTTCGAGCGCACCAGCACCATCGCGGTGCCCACTCCGAAGATCGTGTTCAGCGGCACCGCGATCGCGGCGATCAGCACCGACAGCCAGAACGCGCTGATCGCCGCCGGGGTCGTGACGTAGTCCCACGCGGTGCTGAACCCGTGTTCGAACGTCTTGATGAAGATGAACACGACCGGCGCCAGCAGCAGCAGCGCCAGGTAGCCGAGCGCCACCGCCCGCAGCGAGTACTTCCAGGCAGGTCTAACGACCACGGTCGGTCCCCCACCTGCGCAGGCCGAACAGGACGGCGAGCGCGATCACGAGCAGTGCCACCGACAGACCGGCCGCCGGCTGGTAGGCCGAGTTGCCCGAGCCGGTCGCGCTCTCGACGTCGGCAAAGATCACCAGGCTGGCGAGCTGGATCTTGGCGGCGGCGAGCAGCACGATCGAGCCGTACTCGCCCATGCAGCGCGCGAACGACAGCGCCGTGCCCGACAGGATCGCCGGCCGCAGCGCCGGCAGCACGATCCGCCGGAACGTCGTCAGGTTGGACGCGCCGAGCGAGGCGGCGGCCTGCTCGACGTCCTGGTCGAGCTCGAGCAGCACCGGCTGCACCGAGCGCACCGCGAACGGCAGCGTCACGAACAGCAGCGCGACCGCGACGATCGTCTTGGTCAGCGCGATGTTGATCCCGACCGGGCTGCCGGTGCCGTAGAGGCCGAGCAGCGCCAGGCTCGCCACGATCGTCGGCAGCGCAAACGGCAGGTCGATGACCGCGTTCAGGATCCGTTTGCCAGGGAACTGATCGCGGACCAGAACCCAGGCGACGAGCGTGCCCATGACCGAGCCGATCGCGGCGACGATCGCCGAGATCGCAAGCGTCTGCTCGAGCGCCTTCAGCGCCGTCGAGTTCGTGAACGAGGTCCAGAACGCGTGCAGCCCCGATCCCAACGCAACGCTGATCAGCGCCGCGACCGGGAGCAGGACGATCACGCTCAGGTACAGCGTCGACAGGCCGAGCCCGAGCCCGCTGCCCCCGCGGATGCGGGGGCCGGAGCGGGCGCGGGTCGGACTGCCGGAGGACGGGGCGCCGACGGGCGCCGCGTATGAATCAGCTGGAGGCAGTTGGAACCCCCGCCTTCTCCTCGATCTTGATCACCGAGCCGTTGGGCGCGGTGAAGAAGTCGGTGTCCACCTTCGTCCAGCCGCCGAGGCTGTCGATCGTGAACAGGTCGAGCGACGGGAACGTGCTCGCGAACTGCTTGGCGACGCTCGGCAGCACCGGGCGATAGCCCTGCTGGCCCCACAGCTTCTGCGCGGCCGGCGTCAGCAGCCACTTGACATACGCCTGTGCCTGCGCCAGATGGCTCGACTTCTTGATCACCGCGATCGGCGTCTGGATCAGGATCGAGGACTTCGGGTAAACGATCTGGATCTTGTCGCCAGCCCGCTTGGCCGCGATCGCGTCCGACTCGTAATCGAGGAGCACGTCACCCTGACCGGAGACGAACGCCTGTAGCGCATCGGAGCCCGAATCGGGCTGCGTGACCGTGTTCTTCTCCAGCAGCGTCGCGATGTACGCGAGCGCCTGCGACGGGCTCTTGCCCTCCTTCAGCTCAGAGCCGTAGGCGGCCATGATGTTCCAGCGCGCCGATCCCGACGTCGCCGGGTTGGGCGTGACCACCTTGACGCCGGGCTTGATCAGGTCGTCCCAGCCGGTGATGTGCTTCGGGTTCCCGGGGCGGACGATCATCACCACCGTCGAGTCGTTGACGATCCCCTTGGTCGGGCCGGAGTCCCAGTTGGACGCGACCAGACCCGCCTGGACAAGGCGGGTGATATCGGGCGCGGTCGAGAACGCGACCACGTCGGCCGGCTGACCGGCGGCAACCGCGCGGCTCTGCGCGCCGGAGGCTGCGAACGAGGTGCTGAAACCGATGCCCTTGCCGCCCGGCGTCGCCTCATACGCCTTGTCGATCACGTCGTACGCCTTCTCGGGCGTCGAGTAACCGACGAGGTTCAGCGTCGCCTTCGAGCCCGAGCTACCCGACCCGCCCGAGCCGCCGCTCGTGTTGGTCGTGGCGTCCGAGGATCCACCACACGCTGCCACGACGAGCGCGGCGGCGACGGCTAGCCCCAGGGCGATCACGGCCCGCAGGCGCGGGCGATCGAGTCGTTTGTTCATCAAGTCCTCTCAGCGTGGAAATACGGAATTGTCGATTGGGTTTTGCGATATTAGCTTGCAAGGAACTATCTATACCCGGATAGTTTTTTGCATCAAAATGGTTGTGAATCGACGTCGATATGGTAGACGGGCCCCGGTCCGAACGCGATCGATCGCTGCGGTCGCAGGGGTTGTGTGCGATGTCCAGTTAAATGGTGAAGCTTGCCCGGAGCGGGCGTTTGCCCCTCGCCCGCGTTGCTGAGCGTGACCTGAGTCCCAGCCCCCGCGTCGGACCGGTAGGCTCCCCCGCCGCCGATGCGTTTCTTCGAATACGAGTCGCGGGCAATCGTCTCGCGCGCGGGCATTCCCGTCACCCGTCACGGGTTTGCCACGACCGCCGATCAGGCCCGCACGATTGCGACCGAGATCGCCGGTCCGGTCGTAATCAAGTCACAGGTACTGACCGGCGGACGGATGAAGGCCGGCGGCGTGCAGTTCGCCGACACGCCAGACGAGGCCGCGGCCAAGGCCGCCGACGTGCTCGAGCTCGAGATCAACGGCCACATGCCACGCGGCGTGCTGGTCGACTCACGCGCGGACGTCGCCCACGAGTACTACGCCGGCGTCGTCTGGGACGGCACCCGCAAGCGGCCGGTGATGCTGTTCTCCGACATGGGCGGGATCGACATCGAGCAGGTCGCGGAAGAGCACCCCGACCACGTCGCGAGGGCCCACTTCAGCACCCGCACCCCGTTCTCCGAATGGCAAGCCAAGCAGCTGATCGCGTCGCTGGGCGTGACCGGCGGCGCGCTCAACCGGATGACGCCGATCCTCGCTCGCCTCGCGCGAC
>Ga0302325_10009979_pt1 | contig 20649 bp, 18 predicted proteins | sample Palsa_T0_2_FD_201948 | JGI IMG/M metagenome (GOLD analysis project Ga0302325, IMG submission 201948) | Peat permafrost microbial communities from Stordalen Mire near Abisko, Sweden - Palsa_T0_2 | ecosystem: Environmental > Terrestrial > Soil > Palsa > Peat permafrost | place: Sweden: Abisko...
ACCGCACCACAGAGCGGCAGCGACCCGCACCAGCCGACAACCCGCAGCCCCACGCCGAATTCTCGGGGCAGCGCGACCGCCCCGGCGAGAAGGCTTTTCGCGAGGGGAAGCTCGGGTGATGGCGCGGCCCGTCGGGGCTGGGGGAGCGGATGTGGGTGATCTGAACCGCGATCTCGCGGACGTCGCGGTCCTCGTCGGTGAAGATCAGGGGTATCGAGCAACCGGGGTAGGCGCAGGTCCTGGCCGTGGCGAAAGGGAGCTTTACGACGGGGAGCGCGCAGGAGTGAAGCACCCGCTATTGTGCCGTGCGACCGCCGGTGCAGTGGCCGGCGTGCGGGTCAGGTGCGGGCGAAGATGAGCTGGGCGAGGCTGGTCGCGGTGCCGAGGGCGAGGGCGAGGGCGAGGACAGCGTTCTCGCGGTCCAGACGATGTCGCGCAGGTGGGGGTCGGTGTGGCTGGCGGCCGAGTCGTAGCTCTACAGCGCCTGGGCGAGCTCGGCCGTCTTGTCGAGGATGACAGCCTCCCGCTCGGCGAGGCCGCGCTTTTGCGATGGCTGGCTGACTGCGGTGGGGCGTATCTTGCGGAGCAGTTCGACCGCCTCGCGGGACGCCGCGACGCTGGCCTTCAGGTCGTCGGGCGTTCCCGCGGTCAGCCGCTGCTTGGCTGTCGTCAGGCGGCTGATGACGGTCTGGTGCTCGTCGGTGGTGCCCCCGGCGGGAGGGCGACGAGGGGGACGGCGGCGGCGGGCTGCCACTGCTCGAGGACGTCCTTGACCCACTGGTGGGCGTCGACGCGGACGGCTGGCCGGGCCAGGGGACCCGGATCGGCCGCTGCGGCTGCCGCCAGTCGGGCATGGCGGTCCGGGGCTGAACGGCGCGTACTGGAAGTCCGGGCAGAGCATCGGGTTCCCGCCGGGGCGGATCTTCTCGATCCGCTCGATAGCGGTGTCCGACAGCGTCCACTCGGCGGCGACCTGCGCCGTGACTGGGACTTGCCGTCGGCACAGTCGGCTTAGCCGAGCTGCCTCAGGACGGGGGCCGCAGCGCCGAGGCTGAGGGTGCGGCCGGAGTCGGCGTGGACGCTGTCGGCGATCAGGAAAAGCGCGGACGCGCCGTCCGACAGGCCGCCGGCCTCGATGTCGAAGATGAGCCGCAGGATCGGCTCGGCGGCGGGGATGCCACGGAGCTCGCCCGTCGCCGCGCTGATGTATGAGCGGTCGTTCACGGGCAGTGACTTTACGCTCCTGCCTTGTCCCGCTCCCGAATATTCTCCTGCCGCCGACCGCGCTGAAGGCGCTGTCCGCGGGCGGCGACTAGGAAGAACCCGAGGCGCGGCGGTCGCCGGAACCGCCAGTGCCGGCTGGCGCGCGCCCTCAGCCGAGGTCGTGCACCTCGGCGGTGCAACCGCCGGCGAGGTGCCCCTCGTCCGCGTCCGCGCCGTTCGGTTCCTGACGGAGGCTGAGGCCGGCCCGGCTGAGGGCGCCGATCAGCTTCGCGGCGGCGGCCCTGCGGTCATTTTCGGTTCCGTGGGCGGCGAGCTGGATGATGACGACCGGGTCGGTGCCGAGGAAGACGCGGGCGTCCAGGACGGTCAGCCCGGAGCCGAGGAGGGCCGCGATGGTCCGTTGCCGAAGGATCTCCTGCTGGCGTGACTTAGGTTCGGTGCCGATGGCCATGATGTTCTCCTCCGTCAGGATCCGGTCCAGGGTCGTGCGGGCGATCCCGGTCAGCGCGTGGATGCGATGCTTGGACACGCCCACCCGGTGGGCGGCGAGCACCAGCGCGTCGCGGCCGCCGAAGCTCGCCGCCCACTCCGTGAGCAGCCGCTCCGCCTCGCCGGGCGTCATTCCGTCTTCGCCTGTCATAGCATCGAACGCTACATGTAGCGTTCGATGCTGTCAACTCTCCCGGCTTGCGTAGTTCGTGAGCATGGGGTGGACCCCAGGGCGGTCGGCCATTCCGGCCTGCATGCTAGGAGCGCCACAACCCGGGCGGCAGGTCCGTGCGGCGCATCAGGTCGAGCGAACCGCTGGCCCAGGTATCGACCTCGGTCAGGCGCGCATGGTGGCCGAGGAGCCGGAGCGCCCTGGTCGCTGGGACGACGCCGGGCGCCGCCGCGACCAGCACGGCGCCCCAGACTGCCACGCGGTCGGGGCAGCTGACCATGGCCATCGTCCCGTCCTCCAGCGTCACCGATTCCCAGTTGTCGATCACCGCGTTCCACTCGGCGTGGATGGCGCCGGAGTAGATCGAGTAGGCCGCGGCCGTAAACATGGCGTCCTCGAGCATCCGGTTCCGCTCGGTGTAGCCCGGCAGCCTTTGGTCCTCGCACCACCATTCGCCCCGATAGTGCCCCTGGGCCCGGTACTCGCACCGCAGCCCGAGGCCTTCTGCGAGGGCGGCCGCCTGCTCGGGGGTCTCGCCGTACGAACCGGCCGCGCCGGGGTCGGTCAGCTTGACCTGCTTGGCCCGATGTCGGGCTCCCGAGGCCCGGATCAGCATGAACCTGGCAACCCGGCGGCGCGCTCCTATGCCGGGCTCGAGAAGCCAGAAAGCCTGCGAGCCGGCCTCCATCGCCGCCCGGGCAAGGCAGTTAGGGATGTAGTGGGTGGAGTCCGGCGTGAGTGAGGCAGCCAGCGCCCGCAGGGACTGCAGCACGTGCTCCAGGTACAGGGCCGCAGCCACGTAGACCGACCGCACGGGATCCGGCCCCACGCGCCGCCGGGGCCGCTCTCCTGGTTAGCGCGCTCCCCAGCCGCCTCGGACTGCCAGCCCGGGCGCCACTCGGGCTCGGGGAGCCAGCGCTTGAGGTCAGCGCAGGTACCCGTCAGGAAGCGCCGCATCTCGCGCACGTCATCATCGGTCAGGTCGGCCATAGCCCAGATCATGCCCCGGACCTGCAGTCCGGCGACGTACAATTCTCAGCCGCGCGGGTCCTCGGGAGCTACTATTTAGGTCCGTGCGTCCATGCTGTGATTTCACGGGCTCCAGCCCGGTGCTGTCAGGCGATCTATGTCGATTTCGGTCATCGAGCCGCCTTTATCCAGGAAATCCGTGACCCAGTCGTAGCGCGCGGCAATGTCTTGCGTTATCTGCGCAACGGAGAGCTCATTTCCGGTTCCATTGGCATACCATGTTCCGAAAATCTCAAAAAGCGAATCGGAGACCAGTACCGCAAGTTCCCCCAGTGTAATATCGACCTCGGACTTGAAGATTCCGCGATGCATGTTCATGTTGCGTGCAGCATAAAAATAATTCAGAACGTCAGCCAGCCAGGAGTGCGCTTCCGATAGGACGTGCTCGGCTGACTTACCCGACCTCGCCAGCTCGGTCAGTCTCTCCACGGATGCCTTTGTGGAGATGCCGATCTCGTTGAGCAAAAACCGCAGCGCCTTAGATTCTGCGGTTGACGATGTTTCCCATCCGTCTTTCAATACGTCCAGCCACCGACCGAGCGAGGGCAGATATGCGCGATGGCCGATCTCCATGACGACTGTGGGATTCACCTGCGCGTCCAGGCGGGCGAGGGCATCTCGTCTAGCCCTGGACGATTGCTCGGCCTTCTCGGCGAGAAGTGAGTACATCCCGGTCAGGATCTCGGCGAGCTGTGAACTCCAAACAAGCCTGACGGCGGCCACCGTGGGAACGCCCGGCCCTTGCGCCTGTCGCTGTTTGCGTCGCGCCGAGGCTCTGCGTCCTTCGGCGCGACGCGCGTAATGCCGCACTGCCTCCCGGTCCATTGCGTCTTGGACTAGAAATCGGTAGGGTATGAACGCGTTCTGACGCAATGTTTCGAGTGCTAGCATCTTGGCGATTTCATCGATGCTGCCGGAATGAAGCCCGGACGACTCTATCGCCACCCACGCCAGTGCGACGCGCGTCATCGGCGCGGTCGCGTCACGGAGCAAATGGGAAACGCGCATCGATTCGCGCAAGGCGTCTGGCCAGGGAATGGCGAGAGGCCTAGCCGATTTCTCAACAGGCGGCCTGAGCGACACATGCCTTACCGTCGATTTCCCATAGAGCGAGACCCCCATTGTGTCGTCAAGTTCAAAGTGTACGAAGGGGTGGCCTGCTACGTATTGATCGAGTGCCTCGGCGACTGTTCTCTGCGCGATCACCGCCGCTGCGTGCATATCGCATGCTCGAACCGCTACGCTGAGGACTACGCGCTGACGCCTGAATTGCGACGGGACGTCTTTATGGTTGAGGGATCTTTCATAGGTTTCAACGAATTCAATTGCTTTTGAACTTGCCGGCCCCCACCCCATGCCCGCAAAGGGGTTCCTTCGGCCTAGCTTTACCTGCTGTATTCTGGCTGAAGGATTCAGTGCCTCGATCGACTCGAATGTACGGGCCCCGCCGACCGGCACCAAAACCCTGAACTCTTTCAGCTGCCCGGCAATAAGCCTAGCCAGTTCATCGCGAAAAGTCGGCCCTTTCGGGTCCAGTCGCTCAGCCTGGTAAAGCAGCTGTGCTATATCGCATGAGTGTGAGATCAGCCCGAGAGCGACCTCGGCGGCCAGTAGCCCCACTATCGGCATGAGAACTGAGGCGCTCGCGCCTCTTGTCAGAACGAGCGAGCATACCTCGAGCTGATGCGCTTCGACTTCGGCTGCGCTAACGGTCAGGGGAGAGGCGGCTGCCGCCTGAGGGTTGCTCAGCAGGGGTGAGATTTCTTTTTTCCAGTGAAGCGCGGTGGGAAGGCCGAGTGTGGCCGGCTGCAGCCTATCGCACGCAGTCAAAGCAGAGCTGAATGCCTTCTGCACATATCCCCACCTGGGCTGCTTATTTTCAGCGTAGGCGGAATTCAGAGAGCCTGCCCACGGCACTGTCATTGTCGCCGTGCGGAGGGCGAGCGCGTTGTCCGCCAGGACCCCGGAAGTGTCAACAAGTCTAATCACGTTCTGAAGAAACATCTGCTCGGAATCACTGAGCCCCGCATCGGTGCATAGCACGGCAAGGCGCGCGCGCTGCCATGCTATGCCCATATTCAATGCCCCTCGAGCTCGGCTCTCGCTATCAGCACACTGCGGGAAAACTATCACCTGCACGCTGAGTCGCGGGTTGATCCGCATCCGGCTCGCCCATGATGACCGGGCCGCGGCACCATGACGCCAGCGCGCCCCCTGATCCGGGCGGACCGCATGACTGGCGGGCCGTCTTCGCCGGGTCGGCGCCTGAACCCGGTCTGCATGCTCCCGCGCGGACGCGCCCTCCGGTATCAGACCCCCAAATAAACGGGTTCCCCTGGTGGTGGCCGCCACAGGATCAGGCGCCCAACGGCTGTCGCCCTGGCGAGCGCCACGATGCTGGGCGCGACGGCGCGGACTGACGGCCTCGCCAGCGCGACGGCCAGTCTTCCTGCTGGGCACCGCCAGGCAGATGGCCCCATTCTTACGAGCGTGATCGTGGCGGCGTCGGAGGGCACGGGCGACCGCCCGCGTGCCGTCGCTGCCTGCCGCTCCGCCCGGTCCCAGAACCCGGCGTCCGATGCGCGGCGACCGTAGCAGGACAGCGCGGTCGCCGGGGCGCAGTACTGGCGGAGACCGGGACCGGCCGCGGGCTGCCAGGGGGCGCAGCCGCCGCAGCCGGAATGCGGGCGCTCCTGACCTGCGGTTAATCACGGGGCGGACCGGTTGGCGTCACGGAAACGAGATGACGGCGCCGTCGGCGGCGTGCATGACGCGGAGCTGCTGGTTTCCACGGTCAGCTGGTTGAAGGCGCGGACGAGCGCCGGGACGTCGGCCCGGAGCCGGGCCTCGTCGCCGTTGTCCGCCGCGCTCACGGATGCGCTGATAGCTCTCGTCCTTCAGGTCGGTGTGCCGCTGGGTGGGGGCGTTGCGCGGAACGCCAGCCTTGACGGCGAGGTTGTGGCTCCGACCGCGTAGGGCCGCGCCGCATCAAGGGCGCTACGCACGGCTGGACGCGCAATCCACAACAACGCAGCCGCCCTCGCCTACCGCTCTTCCTTCTCGAACAGATGCCCCGTCTTCTCGCTCTCCAACCCCGAGTATTCCGCGAGCATGCAATAGGTCTGCACCGTCGTGCTGCCTTCCCGCTAAATGATCTTGGTCTCCCACTTTGTCACCATTGATTCATGACCCTCGAATGCGTCACACCCATGCACCATCTGATGATCATGGTCAGTTTCGCCGTCCCAGGCGGGCCGGTGATCGCTTAGTGGCGGTTGTCGCGACCCTGAGCAAGGGATACGACCTTGACTACATCTGGAAGCAGGTCGACCAAGGTCCCGTCAAGGACGCGGCCAGCTATTACCTCCAGGCCAGCGAGAGCGGCGGCGAGCCACCCGGCCGCTGGTGGGGACCTGGCGCCCAGGCCCTCGGCTTCGCCCCCGGCCAGACAGTCGAACGCGAACCCTATGACGCGCTCTTCGGCAAGCGCCAGGCCCCGGACGGCACCCCGCTGGGTCGGCCTCCGTCCGGCGGCCGCAAAGCCGCCGACCTGTACAAAGCGCTGCTAGCCGCCGAACCGCATGCCACCGCCGAACGACGCCGGGACCTGCGCCTACAAGCCACCAGCAAGGCCCGCCAAAGCCCCCTGTTCTTCGACCTGACCATCTCGCTGTCCAAGTCCATCTCCCTCTTCCACGCGAGCCTCGGCGAGAACGCCCGCCTGGCCCGCCAGGCCGGCGACACCGACGGCGACCAGTACTGGACCGCCCTAGTCGACGAGATGGACGACATGATCTGGCACGCCGTGCACGCAGGGTTCGGCTATTTCCAGCGCGAAGCCGGCTACACCCGCACCGGCTCACACGGCACCCGGGTCAACGGCCGCGAAACCGGCCAGTGGCACGAGGCCGACCTGGCCGTAGCGCACTGGCTGCAGCACACCTCGAGGGACGGGGACATGCAGCTGCACGTCCACTCCCAGATCGCCCATATCGCCAGAACAGCCACCGACGGGAAATGGCGGGCCCCGGACTCACTCGGGTACAAGGAGCACGTCGGCGCGGTCGCCGCGCTGGTCTCCCAGCACCTGGAAGAAGCCCTCACGGCCCGGTTCGGCCTGGAGTGGACCGCCCGCGACGACGGCCACGGCTTCGAGATCAAAGGCATCACCGGGGAGATGATGCGGGTGTTCTCCTCGCGCCGCGAGTCGATCACCGCGGATCTGCGCACACGGGCGGCGCGGTTCGAGCAGCGGTACGGCCGCGCGCCGTCTCAGCGCGAACTGGCGCACCTCACGCAAGCCTCCAACTTCAAGACGCGCGCAGCCAAACACGGCACGCTGGACGTCGAGCAGGCGCATGCGGGCTGGGCGGACAAGCTCACGCGCACCCTCGGCGTCTCGCTGGCGTCGGTCGCGCCGTCGGTGTGGCACGGCCGCGCTGGCACGCACGCGCGCGACGCGGACGCGCCGGATCGGGTTCCAGCCGAGCTCGAGGTGGCCCGCGCGGCGCAGAAGGCGGTCGCGCTGGCGCAGCAGGATAAGAGCACCTGGACTCGCGCGGATGTGATCAAGTACCTGGGCCGGGTGCTGCCCCGCACCGGCCGGGACCCGGTCGCGGCCGCCGCGCTGCTGGAGGACCTGGCCGACCGAGCGCTGGCGTCGGAGTTCGAGCCGGTCCTGTGCTTGGAGGCCCCCGAGCCAGCAGATGCGCCGCGCAGCCTGCTCCGCGCGGACGGCCGCAGCGTTTACCAGCGGCATGGCGGCATCCGGTACGCCACCCGCACGCAACTGGCCATGGAAGGACGCATGCTCGCGCAGGCCGGTGCGGAAGCCGCGCCGCGGCTGGACCGCGCGCAGGCTGCGCACGCGCTCGGCGCCGACCTTGCGCGGCTCGAAGACGCGCTCACCGGCCGCGCGCAGGACACGCACGACGTGCGCGCGCGGACCGGGCTGCGCGTGGATCAGGCCGCGGCCGCGTTGGCGGTGCTGACCGACGGCCGCCGGGTGTCGGTGATCAACGCCCCGCCTGGGTCCGGGAAGACCTACGTCCTGGCCCAGGCCGGGCAGGTGTGGACGGCGGCCGGCTTCGGTCAGGTGGTCGGGATCACCGCGTCGCAGTCGGCCCGCAACACCCTGGCCGCCGGTGTCCCGGTGTCCTACAACGCCGCCGTGTTCCTGGGGCACTTGCCCGGCCGCCGCGGCGCCCGCGGCCCAGTCGAGATCGGGGGGGCACCGCTGCTGGTGATCGATGAAGCGTCGATGATGGCGGGCCCGGATCTGGCCGACCTGATCGCCTACGCCACCGCGCGGGGCGGGAAGGTGCTCCTGGCCGGGGACACCAGCCAGCTCCAGGCCGTTGAAGCCGGCGGCGGCATGTCCCTGCTCGCGGACCGGCTCGGTTACGCCCGGCTGGCCGAGCCGGTCCGGTTCCGCGCCGCCTGGGAACAAGAGGCCAGCCTCCGGCTCCGCGACGGCGACACGTCGGTCCTGGCCGAGTATGACCAGCACGCCCGGATCTTTGGCGGGGACCCCGAGGAGATGATGGATGCCGCCGCGGCTGCCTACGTCGCGCTGACCGCGAGCGGTACGGACACGCTGCTGATGACCGCGGACCATGCGCTGCGCCGGGAGCTGTCCCGCCGCATCCGCGACGACCTCCTCGCCCTCGGCGTCGTCTCCGGCGGCGTCGCGGTCACGATCGCCGACGGCACCCGGGCCAGTCCCGGCGACCTGATCATCGCCACTCGCAACGACCACGGTGTCGAGGCGGGGGAGCCTGGCCGGAGTTTGGCTAATGGCGATCTGCTCCGCATCGACGCCGTCACTCCCGGCGGCCTGATCGTGCGCCGGGCCCTGGACGCCGACCCGGCCACCGGGCAGCGCCAGTGGACCGCCCGTACCTTCCTGTACGCGAACTACCGCGATGCCGAGCTCGGGTACGCGGTCACCGACCACGTCGCCCAGGGCCGGACCGTGCACACCGGGCTGGCCGTGTTCACCGGGACCGAGGACCGCCCGCACGCCCTGGTCGCGCTGACCCGCGGCACCGACGCCAACCTCGCCTACGTCTTCACCCAGTCTCCCAAGCGCGCCGACCCGGTGCCCGGCCCCCGGCCCGCTCCCGAGCTGACCCGCTACGACCGCCTGCATCCCGAACGGGCCGGTGATCCCGGCCCGGCTACCCGGCCTGCCCTGCCGGGCACGCCGCTCGGGGTGCTCGCCCAGGTGCTGGACCACGACGGCCAGCAGCAGTCGGCCACCCAGGCCCGCCGGCAGGCCCTCTCCGACGCCGATCACCTGGCGGTGCTGCACGCGATCTGGACCGCCGAGACCACCCCCGCCCGCCAGCAGCACTACCGCGATCTGCTCACGCAAGCTCTCCCGCCGGGCTATCACGCCGAACCCGGACATAAGGACCAGTGGCTGTGGCGGACCCTGCACGCCGCTGAACTCGCCGGCCAGGACCCCGCCGGTGTCCTGGCTGCCGCGATCGCCGAGCGGGACCTGGCCGGCGCCCGCGACATCCCCGCCGTCCTGGACGCCCGCCTCCGCAGCCGCCTCGGCTCCCTCGCCCCGCTCCCGCCCAGCCCGTGGTCCGCCCAGGTCCCCGTGATCGCCGACCCTGAACGCCGCGCCTACCTCACCGAGATCGCCGCGCTGATGGACGCCCGCAAGGACCGCATCGGCGGACACGCCGCCGACCATGCCCTGCCCTGGGCGATCAACGCCCTCGGACCCGTGCCCGTCGAACCGGCGGACCGGCGGGCCTGGCAGCAGCGCGCGAGCTCCATCGGCGCCTACCGGGAACTGGCCGGCTACGACCACCCCGCCGACCCCATCGGCCCCGAACCTGCCACCGCCGCCCCCGAGACCCGCGCCGCCTGGTACGAAGCGGCCGCCGCCCTCGGTCCCGCCGACGGGCCCGAGGTCCGCGAGATGCCGGACGGGACGCTGCTGCACCTGCGCGACACCTACCCGGTCGAGACCGCCTGGGCACCCCGCTACGTCGGCGATGAGCTCCGCCAGGTCCGCGCCGCGGCCTGGGACGCGCGACTGGCAGGGCTGCGGGCCGCCGTCGAAGCCGCGGCCGCCCGCCACCGCGGTGACCACGGCACCGCCACCCGCCAGGACGAGCTCGCGGTCAGCTACGAGGCGCTGCACGACGCTTACCGGCAGCGCGAGACCGTCTTCGCCGCGACCATGGCCGACCGCGCCGACTGGGACGCCGCCACCCGGGCTCAGCGTCGCCTCGCCGTCGCCGCCGACGCCGGACTCCGCCGCCGCCACCCCGGCCAGCCCTATCCCCCGCTCCGCTCAGCCGAACCCCAGCCCGGCACGCAAACCCAGCCCGGCGATCTCACCCTGGCCGCAGGACAGGGGCCTCCGGCAGGCCAGCGGACGCAAGACCTGACCGCCGAACGCCACACGTTCGCCGCCCGGCTCGCGGACCGGCAGACACTGATGATCCCCTCCGAGGACCCCGACTACGGCGATCTCGGCCAGGCCTTCCCGCCCTGGCCAGCACCAGACAACGACGCGATCCTGCAACCACCCAAACCCGAGATCCGGCCCGCCCAGCACATCCTCCGGCGCGCCGCGGACCGCGACGCCGACCGGGAAGCCGCGGGCTGACCCTAACCCGGCGCAGGCCGGAACCGTGAGGCGACAGCTATCGGCCTTGCGGGCCTGGTGCCTCAGCGGTGCCGTCCGGACGGCACGACGATACGACGCCTGCCCACCAAGGCCACGATCGCCGCCCTACCACGGCGCGACCGCAGGAACTACAGGAGGACGTCCGAGCCCCTCGGTCGCGCATCGCCGCCGGACTATTCGGTACTTACGTTCTTGCAGGACACGGACCTAAGCAGATTCTCGCCGGCCACAAACCCCAGCAACGAGTGACCACCTCTTCCGAGCACCACTGCGGACCGCACGGCCTGCCGCATCCTCACAGTCAAAACGGTGTGACCGTCGCCCTGACCAACGACGGATAGCCGCCGGACCCAAAGTCCGCGCCCGCACATGCGTGTTCTCTGAACTACGGGACAACGTTGCAGTTCAGGAGGCTGTCCAGCCACAGCGGCGGACTGCCGCCATGTCCGGAAAGTTCAGTTCGGCAGGTCCATAACGGTGTGACCACGGCCCGAGTATCGGCGAAAGCGGACATGCGGTGCTGAACCGGCCGCCCAGCTTCTCCTCGCTGCTGCTCGTTACGTCAGCCTCAGCAACCATGCCAGCGTGTGCGCATCGGCCGTGACCTGCGATAACACCCGAATCTGCACTCGACTTGAATAGTTCAGAGAATGCCGATGAGAGTGCGTGTAATAGTGGCAGCTAGCGCAACTGTTGAAGGCAGTAATCTTTCTCGTGCGCAGCCGCGTAGGTCACCGATTACGGGAGCCCTTGTTGGAGTCGGCCTATCGCGAGACTGAGGCTTATCTTGAGCGTCGAGTCCAGTCACGAGTCTATTTTGTGATGCTAGAGCCATCACCACGACTTCTGCGGGTAGTATCGATCCGGTCCATAATTTGTTTCCGGCGCGGAAGATAGGCTATTTCGGATGAAAGATTTTTAGTAATATCAATTAGATTATCCGCATTCGCAGACTGGCCGATCGACGCCTCAAGGTCTGCCCATCTGAGGTAAATGTCGCACTTCTCTGAAACACTCCAACCGGGATAAGGCGAAGCTTCGTCAGCCACCTTTATGGCCTGGCGATAACAGTCCCGCGCTTCATCTTCTCGGCTAGCCAGCATTAGCTGATGCGCAAGTCCTCGCCAGGCGTACATTGAATCAATTCCGTGGTCGGGATTCGATATTATATTTCTATACAGTGACTCGGATAGATCATTTCTGCCAGCCCTCCTCCAATTATCTGCTATCACCCTTAGTTGAGTCGAACTCACATCCTTTCCGAGCTTCCCTGATAGACTGTTGGCCTCACTGCAGAGAACGACGCGACGGCTATGATTGGGCGCCTCCAAGTTGGATGGAACCTGACGCCCCTGTGCAGCAAGAGTCTCACCCAAGCGATCCTGCTCATAACCAAGCTTATTTAGCTCTTCAACAAGAAGGCCCAGGCGGAGAAATTCCTGTTTACGCTGATCGCGTCGCTTTTCCCAAACGCCATAAAGCGATATCAGGAATGCTAGAACACTGATTACCGTAGCTACCATAGTTCGATTTTAACACTTTCTTCCACAGCTGCCGCTTTATCGCTATGGGCACTTCGCCTATCGGTGGATTTGTGCCGCCAAGACGCACTCACATGCCGTTGCCCGGCTGTGTCTCGCGCGTGAGGTCTCAGCCAAGTGATGACATGACGACAATATTGGGGATGCTCGTCGCCGGCCCGGCGTTCTGCAGTCTCAGTCAGGGAAGACCTCGGTGCGATGAGTGAGTGGGGACATGGTGACAGCTCCCAGGTCTCACGGGGCGCGTATCCACTGATGAAGGAAACGCTCTACACGACACGTTAAGGTATCCCTGTGGTAAGCATGCTGCCCCGCATCCTCGACTTCTTGGCAAACCAGGCCATCGAGGCTTTCGATCTCGGCGGGAGCATCGACCACCCAGGCGAGAACGGCCGGGCACGGGAGGCTGCCATCCGTAGCTTCCTAGCAGACATCCTCCCACCAGACTTCGCTATCGACACTGGGTTCGTGATGGACGCCCTCGGTGGCATCAGTAAGCAAGTAGACATCGTCGTCTACTGGAAGTCTCGCTACCCGGTGCTAGAAGTGGGAAGCGTTAAGCACTTCATGATCGAGTCGGTCGCTGCAGTCTTCGAGATCAAGGCCGACATCGGGTCTGAGGCCGTCCTGAAGGAAGCGCTCGAGAACATCGCATCAGTGAAAAGGCTTGACCGGACAGGTGAGGGCCGCAACATAGTGATGGCTGCTTATCCGCGCCCACTCGATCCCTCGCAGACTCAGGACCAAGTCTTCGGCGGTATCGTCGCCGGCCACTCGATGACAGTCGAAAACACGCGTGGGAAAATGGCCGAGTGGATGGAAGCAAACGGGAATCGCCGCCTGTGGCCTAACACCTACGTCGATATCAAGTCGTTCTCGCTCAACTACTTCCACCGAGATAAAGGAATCATGACGCGGAGGAGTTTCGACTCGATGACGGGTGAAGGGCTTTTGGCTGGTGCCGGACTTACGAGGACTTGGGGATTGTCGCCGCCGCTCTCCTTTCTCGGGTCCGACCTTCTCGAGTTCCTCCAGGTAGTGCCTGAGATTAGTTTCCGCGTTACTTCCGGCCCTAATCTCGCCGGCACCGGTGAAGCAGGATACTTCTACCGCACCATGCTTCCGGTCGGCGACGGCAGGGGATTGCTTTTCTCCGATAGCGTTACGGACGCCGATCGCGCTACGCAGGAGGAAGCAAATCCGCCAGACGGCACTTAGAGATAGGAAGTAGCAGGGCAGGATTGTGACTTTAGCCGGAGCCGCAGCGTGGTCTTCTGGATCTCATGACGTCACGCTCGTCGCGGGTTTTCCTTGGTCATGCTCATGGTCACAAGGATCTCGTTTTCATCTGCCAGACACTCTTCTGCCGCATACCGCGCGGGTCCACGTTGCCGCGTCTCCGGGGAGACGTTCCGTGCAATTGCGTCAGCGTCTCGGCGGACACGTCCGGTCATGCCGCGTCGGGCTGGTGTGCGTTGGCGCGATTTAGGGTTCTTGATCAGATCGGCCGGGCTGCCGGTCGCTGGTAAAAAGATACTGTGACCGAGTTGGCCGTGGACTATGCAGGCCTGGCGCGAGACCTCGGCAGGGCGCCGGCTGCGGCAGAGGTGGGCCAGGTGCTGCTTGACGCGGCCGGGGACCGATACCAGGGCGTGTGCACGCACTGCTCCCTGGAGCAGTTCACCCAGTCCGGGGCAACGTACCTGTTCGACCTCGCCAGCGCCGTGGACGCAGAGCAGGAGGACCGCACCGTGGCAGCTTGGGCCGTTACGCCTGCTGCTGTAGCCAGGCGGGACGTCTCTTATCAGCGTGGTTTTCCGCTTGCCGCCGACCTGGGTGGCCCCCCGGTCGACCGGGGACACCTGATCCCGCACCTGTCCGGCGGAGAGTTCGGGCCGAACATCTTCCGCCAGGACCGGGCTTTGAATCGGGGCTGGTCAGATGAGGGCAAGAGATTCCGGGCCTTGGAACGGGAAGCGGCCGCCGTTCCTGGCACTTTCTATTTCGGGCACCTGCTCTACCAAGATGACACCGCCTACCCGATGGCGATAGAGATCGGCATACTGCGCGATGGCACGCTGCATGTCGATTGCTTCCAGAACAGGTTCCCGCGCGGCCAATCGACCACATAGCTGAGCGCACAACCGCGCAGGCCTTTGCCCTTGTGCGAGTTCGACTGGTGTTCTACCGAAACTCACTCTTATGTAGCCGCATACCGGGCGGGTCCACATTGCTGCGTCGCCGCACACCGTCCGGTGCCGCGAGTCGGGCGAGGGTCGGCGCGGGTGCCTCCCGCGGCCAGGCCCGGCCGTCGTTGCGCTAGCCGTTCGGGCTTCCTCCGTACAGTCACTGGCAGGCTCCCGGGCTCCAAGCGCGCCGGTGCGGCTGCGTGCTCATGCCGCCGGGATTGCCCTACGCTGATGTCCGTCCGCGCGAGAATGGAGCAGCCGTGGCGCAGAAGATACAGACCCTGTTCATCGATGACATTGACGGTAGCGCCGCTGACGGGACGGTCCGCTTCGGCCTCGACGGCGCCGATTACGAGATCGACCTGAACACTGGCCATGCCCAGGCACTACGCGACGCACTCGCCCGCTACATAACCTCTGCCCGCCGGGTCGGCAGCAAGCCCCAGCGCCCGGCGCGCGTCAGCCGCAAGGCGCCCGCGAGCGGGGTTAACTCGACCGATGTCCGCGAGTGGGCCAAGGCGCAGGGCATCGAGGTCAAGGACCGCGGCCGGGTCCCGGCCGAGCTCGTGGTCAAGTTCCAGGCCGCGACCGGAGCCTAACGCGATATCCCTCCCCCGCCAGGCTCCCCGCTCAGACGCAAGCGATTCAGCGCTCTCCGGACCGGCCTTAACGCAAGGTCATCCCGAAATATCGTCCAGGTCGAGCTGATACCAGCGGTCGTGGGTCAGGAAGTGCAGGCGGCTCCCGCGGCCGATGATGTCAGTCTCCTGCGGAAGCGGTTCCCCGCCGGGCAGCACAAGCCGGTATTCACCAGCCAGCTCGGCACGGTCCGCGCCGAGCTCGGTCAGCGCGAGCCGGTCATGATTGGCCCGGCCGCCGCCGAACAGCGCGACCCGCGAGCCCGCCACGGCCAGCGCTGCGGGCCCTCTAACGTCGTTGTGCCAGCCGCTCACCTTGTCGTCACGGATCCGCACAAGGGGGTAGTCGGAGTAGTAGCAGGTCCAGACGCTGGTGTCGTCGACGTTCAGTGTGGGGTAGTCGCTGATCGGGTCCCACGGCCCGATCTCGTCGTACCTGGGGAGATGCCAGTCGGGTTCCAGGGCGGGGGAGAACCGGACGATCCCGTACATGCCGACCGGTTGCTCGGTGTCGGCGTGGCCCCAGCCGTAGTTGCCGTAGATCCCCTCCTCGGAGTACCCCACCCAGACGTGCCCGCTGGTGTCGGCTTGCAGTTCCTCGATCGCGTCGCCGAGCACGTGCCCGGAGACGGCATGCCCGGCGGCGTCGTACAGGACCGCGTTGGGTTCGGGCCCGTCGGGGTGCCAGCGGCACCGGGCTCCGGCTACCAGGAACCGGTCCCCGGGCATCGGCTGCACCGTGATGTGCGCCAGCGTCAGCTCCCGCACCTCGACCACCGCGGTCAGCCGGGGGTTGTGCACGGTGATCCGCGCGGTCACCGGCCGGTCCGTGCTGGTATCGGCGAACGACGCCCCGCCCGCCGACACCGTCCGGGAGGTCACCGCCTGCTTGCCCTCGGCCGTCGTCCACACCGAGACCACCTCCCCGCCCGGCCCGACCGACGCGCAGACCCGCACGTCCCCGTCCCGCCCGCCGATGAGTCCGTGCTCGCGGACTGGCAGGACCGGCAGCCGCAGCACCTCCTCGCGCCGCACCAGGTCCTGGCGCCGCTGCTGTTCCCGCCAGTCCTCCATCGACGGCATCTCGGTCATCTGCGTCCTCCGCCCCGGCGTCAGTAGTCGGTCTGGTGCTCGTGGCCGCGCGGGCAGCCGGTCTTCCCGCCGCCCGGACCCGCGCCGTCGCGGGCGCGGGTATGCCAGTCGGGGTAGCAGTAGGCCTGCGCGCAGTCCGGGCAGTAGAAGGGCGCCAGCTCCCAGCCCAGCTCCCGCAGCGCGGCCGGATCCGGCGCCCGGCTCTCGAGGATCCCGCGGACCACTTGGTAGAGGCCGGCGTCGGTGCCGATCCAGCCGGTCCCGCCGAAGTAGTCCACGACGACCCCATCCCGGTCCTGTGACTGCACTCCGAGCGGCGGCCCCAGATCGGCCGGGCACCCCGCCGGGACAGCCTTGACCACCGCTGCGAGATCACCGCACGCTGCGCACCGGAAACTCGCCGCGCCCGCCCCGGCGCGCTGCCCCATCCTGCCGGTGATCGGCGTGTCTTTCTCGTCGGGGATGATGCCGAACGGGCCGGACACCTCGCCCGCCACATCCGGCTGCGCGCCGCTCAGATCACGGTCCTGGTCCGGCGCCGGGCCGCGGTGATGATCGTCGCCGGGCCCCGGGCCCCAGGCTTCCGCGATCCGCGCCATCGCCTCGAACCGGCTGGAGGTACCCTCCCGGGCCAGCTCCCGGAACTCGGTGATGCTCATCCGGACGCTGCCACCCCAGGTATCGGCCAGCACAAGCCGCGCCTCCGGCGGCGCCGCCTGGTCAAAGCGGATCTCAGCGGCCGCGCCAGGCCGCTGGTCATGCCCGTACGGCGCGATCACCGCCGCCGGCTCCCCGTCAACCACCAGCACGGTCATCTCATCCTGGCCCTGATCCGCTGCCGCCATGACCGCGCGGATCAGCGCCACAGCCATCTGCGGCACATCCTCCTGGGCAGGAGGCAGGTTCACTTCGAGCTGAGGCACCGGGGTCTCCTAACGCTAGTCACCGTTGCGACGCCAGGCGGAGCCGCCGACTGGTCATGCGGCGCTGCTCCGGGATGACGCTGCCGCCTCGCCCATCACATCCCGTGATGGCACGGTTTGGGCGGCCCATAAGGGTTCGGTAACATTTATGGCATTACTGGTCTACGCAGAGTTAGTTCGTCCTGGCTATGCAGGAGCTAGACCACCTGGCTGTTCGGGACTACGCAATGCGAGAGATCGCGAGCCTGTGGGGGAGCCCGGAATCCATGCCGGTACGACGGGAGATGTGCGGGCGAAGCGTTGACGGCCCTCACCGGCGCCCGCTGGACGCGGCACCCACAGCCAGCCATGCACCAGCGGTTACCCCGGCCGCGGCACTGGTCCCGTCCGCCGCCGTGCTGTCCTGGGCAAGCAGATCTCAGTCTCGCGGCGGCCCAGGCCAGTCCGGGTGATCCGGGCCGCTGGCAGACCTGGCGATGCGTGCGGGCACGAAGCCTTCAGCCTGCGGCTCAGGGGCCGCGCTGAAATGGTGTCCCGGCGGCAGCCGCAGGCTCGGGCAGGTCAGGTAGTGAATGTGAACCCCGCTGCACCGCGGGCACGGCCACACCGCCCCCTCGTGCACCCTGCCCGGCGGGACCTCAGTCTCGTCGCTGGGCAGCGCGGTATCAGCCACCATCAACGAAGCGGATTGCACGGTCATGACGATGTTCTCCTTCCAGGAAGGTACCCGGCCCGCCGGATCCAGGGCAGTGCCCGGGACCGCGACGCCGTGCGAGACGGTTCACCGCGGCGGGCAGGACAGTTGCCGTGACCAGTTCCGGGTGATCCCGGCGCAGGCCGCCAGGTCATCGCTTCGCCCGCTCGCGGTCACTGCGGAGCAGTGCCTCGACGTCCGCGCGCCGGTACCGGGGCCGGCCAGCCTCGTCCCGGATCTCAGCCAGCCGCCCCCGCCGCGTCCAGCCCGCCACCGCCGATGAGGTCACCCGGAACAGCGACGCCACCTGCCGGCGGGTCATCAGATCCTCAGTCACGTGACTCCCGCTCATGTCGGCAGCGGCGATCCCGGCGCCGGCCAGAGGCGTCACCTGCGCAACCTCAGACCCGGCCGGTGTCGGCGCCGTCATGTTCATCGGAGTTCCCTTGGTTTCCGGAGTGAACTGACCCGGACAGCGTCAGCCACCCAGCGCCGCCGTGCCCCGGAGCAAGACCGGCCACCAGGCCGGTCCATCCACGCGGATTGCATCACAAATATTGCTGCAAATTGCAGCAGCAGACATCGGTCAGCTGACCGATATCGAGCACCGCCCCCGTCGTTCACTGTTCCGCCGAGGATCTGGAAGCGGTCACTCGATGTGCGGCTCACCTACTGTGAACAGGGCCGCGGCCTGGACGGCTACGTATGGTCGTCAGGCGCTATACCCGGGCTCAGGTTGACACAGGACCACTCGATGATTGGCCAGGCAAGCGTGGCATGCGCGATGCTGTGCTGGTGCAAGTTCTTCCTTTCGGCGGTGGGCGTGAGCTGTCTGTCTCAGTCGATGTGCCCACGGCTATGCACCGGGGCGCAGGATTGCACCGGCTGACCTGCCCCATCAAGCTCGATGCGCGCAACACCATCGGAGGTGGCGTGCCGGTGACGCTCAGCGGCTGGGCGTGGCTGAGCATGACCGGGATGGACTGGCTGGGCGGCTGGTCCACCGAGCGCCCGGTCGTGACGCGAGACGGCCAGCCGTTCGACGCCACACTCGTTCTTCCCCTGACGGACGAGCAGCTTGCCGTCATCGAGCAGCGGCGGGCAGGCAATGAACTTAGTGACTGTTTGGTAAGCCGTGTCGGCTGGTGATGGGTGGCGTGGCGGTCCGTGGATATGCGGAGCGCGGGCCCCATGATCCTGTTTTGTGACGAACAAGACGGGGCCCGCGCGTGCCCAGATTACGCGGCCGGACCGGCGTGGCCGGCGGTATCCCTCAGACCTGTCCGATGCGGAATGGGCGGTGCTCGAGCCGCTGGTGCCTGGTCCGTGCCGGCGCGGCCGGCCGCTGGTGCACGCCCGCCGGATGGTCGTGAACGCGATCCTGTATGTCAACCGCACCGGGTGCGCCTGGCGCTACCTGCCCAAAGACCTGCCGCCGTGGCGCACCGTCTATGGCTACTTCGCCGCCTGGCGGGACAACGGCACCCTGCAGCGCCTGCATGACCGGTTACGTGACCGGGCCCGCGCCGCCGCCGGCCGCGACCCGCGACCGACTGCGGCGGTCATCGACTCCCAGTCCGTCAAGGCCGCGGACACCGTGCCGAAGGCCAGCCGGGGCTGGGACAACGCCAAGAAGGTCAACGGCCGCAAGCGGCACATCGCCGTCGACACGGCCGGGCTGGTGCTGGCCGTGGTGATCACCGCCGCCTCGGTCCAGGACCGCGACGGGGCCCGGCCGCTGCTGTGGAACCTGTCCCGCTGCTGCACCCGCATCCGGTTCGCCTGGGCCGACGCCGGCTACTCCGGCAAGCTCGCCATCTGGGCCGCCGACCTGAAGATCAGGCTCGAGATCGTCCGCAAACGCGACGCGCACGCCTTCGAGGTCCTGCCCCGCCGCTGGGTCGTGGAGCGGACCCTGGCCTGGATCACCGCGCACCGCCGCTGCGCCCGCGACTACGAACGGCTCCCCGAAAGCCACGAAGCCATGGTCCTATGGGCCATGATCGCCCTCATGACCCAGCGCCTCGCCGCCCAGGCATCATGACCCGATTAATCACACAGCCACTTAGGATTCAGTTCGACGGAAATATCGTCCTCGGCTTTGACCCGGCCGCCGCAGGCGGCTCTGAGAACGACCGGTGGCCCGAGCGATCATTTCAGGAGACCGTTCACCTCTACCGGGAGACATGGGTCCGGCTCCTCAGCCAGGTCTCAACAGCCATGTCGCTGGCCGTCGTGCTCCCTGTCCCCCTAGATAGCAGCGCAGCAGCCCGTGTGGGCAGCCACCTTCGCGAGGCTATTCGCAAGGTCAATAACGGCGAATGCGGGGACGCGGTGATCGAAGCTCGGAAGGCCATCGATGCCATGGACGGCAAGCGCCCGGCCGGTGAGTCTGAGCGCTACATCGCGGGAATCAAGAAGGACGAGCGCACTTTCGACCAGAGACTGGCGATGCTGCGTCATGCTCTCCACGGGCTTGCAAGCCCTGCGGCACACGGTGACGATGCCGCTGTGGATATCAAGTGGGATCGAGAGAAAGCGCTAGCCGTAATCGCGGGGGTGTCTGCCTTGGCGGCATGCGGCGTTGTCTCTGCGTCTGCATGACCACGACGGCACGACCCTGACCGGCGTTGTACTCACCGAGCGCCGAGCAGCAATTAGCATTGCTCCAGCTCGCGCCACAGTTCGCGGGCGTCATTAGTGATCACCGCGTAGAGGCCGCCCGTGGCGGCCTCGCGCCACGCCTCGAACGCCAGCCCCCGCCAGCCGGGCCGGATGCTAAACGAGAACGCCGGAAACGCGAGCCGGAGCCGCGCCAAGTGTGCCGTCATCGACTCTGGGACAGGCGGCGCCGAGTGGAGCGCGGGCCGCATGGCCGACGCTAGCTCGTCGCAGCAGGATTCTTGCCGAGCTGCGGGGGCATCCACATAGTCCCTGGTCGGCGCGTTGGCGTCCCTATTGGCAGGCATGGAAGCTAGTCCGGCTTCCCGGCATCTCTGGCCCC
>Ga0302325_10009980_pt1 | contig 20648 bp, 20 predicted proteins | sample Palsa_T0_2_FD_201948 | JGI IMG/M metagenome (GOLD analysis project Ga0302325, IMG submission 201948) | Peat permafrost microbial communities from Stordalen Mire near Abisko, Sweden - Palsa_T0_2 | ecosystem: Environmental > Terrestrial > Soil > Palsa > Peat permafrost | place: Sweden: Abisko...
ATCGTGAAGAGATACATGGCGGCCCACAATTTTATCAGGCTGCTGCGGATCGACGGGAAGCCGGGACACAGTTTTGCCGCCGTGGTGCAAGCCATCGAGGCAGGGATGAAAGCAGTGCATTCCAAAGATTACGCCTTTGTCGGTCTCTTGGATGCCGATTTAAGGTTCGCGCCGGATTATTACGAAAGCTTGATAAACGAGTTCGAGTTGGACCCGACTTTGGGATTGGCAGGAGGCTTGGTGCTGGACCTGGACGATACCATGGAACGAGTCCAACAAAATCTAAGCGAAGTCGCCGGCGCAACGCAATTTTTTAGACGCGTATGTTTTGAATCCTTGGGAGGTCTGCTGGCCATTCCTGAAGGCGGATGGGACGCCGTGACGTGTATGCGGGCGCGGATGAACGGATTTCGAACACGGACATTTCCGAAATTGATCATGGACCATTTGAAGCCGCGCAACATTGCCAAAGGCAACTGGTTCCTGCGATGCGCACTTTGGGGACGGCGGGATTACGTGCTGGGCGGCCAACTGCTCATTCAAATGGCGAAATGCGCGAGCCGCTGGCGGGAAAAACCCATGCTGCTGGCCTCACTGGCGCGCCTGTGCGGATATTCATGGGCGTTGCTGAAAAGAGTCCAACCGTATCCACCGCCGCAGGTGCTGGTTTTTCACCGACGGGAACAATGGCAACGGTTGCGTAAAAGACTGATATGGAACCACAAGTATTGACAATCAATCCGCTGGCCGTGTTGCTGTTGGCGGCCATGGTCCTGGTCGCTTTGACCTCCACGCGCCAGAATGCCGTCAAGGCGCTTTTCACGTCCGCCGCCTTTCTTCCTCTGGGACAACAATTTGTCGTCTTTGGGGTGCATTTTCAGTTCTTCCGCATTGTCCTTGCCGCCTGCTTTTTTCGCGCCCTTGTCCGCCAGGATTTTGTGGGGTTTCGGTTCAATCTGTTGGATAAGGTCTTCCTGGCATGGGCGCTGGTCGGAATGCTTTGCGAGAGCCTGCGCGGCCAGCCTCAAAACGCCTTCGGCTTCGCTTACAACGCCTTGGGGACTTATTTTGTGGTTCGCTTTCTTTTGTCGGATGTGAATGAAGTCACCGCGCACCTGCAATTCCTGGCTTGGGTCATTTTCGGCGTGGGTCTTTGCATGTTTGTGGAGTTTGCCATGCATCACAATCCGCTGGCCGTTTTTGGCGGCGTGCTGGAAGTTCCCGAAATTCGCGACGGACGCGTCCGTTGTCAAGGCCCGTTTCGTTCCTCCAATGTGGCGGGCGGTTTTGGCTCCACCTTGTTTCCCTTGATGGCCGGCCTATGGATGAGCGGCGAGGGCAGAAAGCGCGCAGCCGCACTGGGCATGGTCGGATGCGCTGCCGCGTCGTATTTCTCCAATTCCAGCAGCCCTTATCTCTGCATCTTGGTTTCTCTCGTTGGCCTGGCCATGTGGAAAATACGCAACCGCATGTCTCTGGTCCGGCGCGGCCTCGTCTGTGCTCTTATCGCCCTTGCCATCGTGATGAAAGCTCCGCTTTGGTACGTGCTGGCGAAGGGCGGCGATCTGATTGGTGGCAGCTCATGGCATCGGGCTTTCATTATTGATCTGACGGTGCATCATTTTAGCGATTGGTGGCTCATGGGCGCCGACCACACTTCGGCCTGGGCATCCAATTTCCCGAAACTGGCGATTGATCCCACTCAACTCGACATCACCAACCAATATGTCGCCCAAGCTCTCCAAGGCGGCCTTCTGTCCCTTCTTCTTTTTATCACCATTTTGATCCTCTGTTTCAAAATCGTCGGCCAAGCCCTCGACTGCGCCGACTGCGTTCCGTTCCATGAGAAACTGACTTGGGCCTTGGGTGTTACCCTGGCCGCTCAATGCACGGAATTTTTCTCCATTTACTATTTTGACCAAATCCAGGTTTTTCTTTTTTGGTTATTCGCCCTCTTTGGAAGCCTCTCGGCCTTTCTGATCCACGAGGAAGAAACATCGCAGGAGGCACCGGCATCCGATGTGCTAGCGCAAATTTCCATACTCACATGAATATGAAGCTCTTAATTTTGACCACGGTTCTCGTCTTGTGGACGTTGGCGAAGGTTTTCGCGAACGATATTTACGTGTCACAAAACGGCTCCAACACCGATGGTTCGACCGCCACCAACGCCGCCCATGGCGTATCTCCGGCCTGGCTCAGCGCCCAAAAATGGCAACAGTCGGCTTTGTGGGGCGCCCACGGCGTCCATCCCGGCGACATAGTTCATTTGACAGGTGTCATGAGCAATAGGCTGACCATCTGCTTTAGCGGCGTGCCGGGCCACAACGTCACCATCCTGTTCGAGTCCAACGCCATGTTGAGCGCGCCGACGCTCCCTAGCTCTTCATGTTGGATTAACTGCGCGGGCATGAGCAATCTGGTCATCGACGGAGGCGTCAATGGTCTCATTCAATGCACCGATAACGGGACTCCGGCCCATTACACCAACCCCGAAGGCGCTCGAGGCACGAGCCATTTTACGAATTTTAACATGCAGGGCATCTACGCCATGCCGGCCAATAATTTTACGGTGCGGAGTCTGACCATATCCAATCTTTACAACCGCCTCGCCAGTTCGGATGATCCCGTCACTGGCAATTGGAAGGCCCGCGCGATTCAAATTGAGGGCTATAATGTGACCATTTCAAACAATGTCATTTACAACACCCAGGATGGAATTGACTTCACTTACACCTTTGCGGCCACCAGCAATCTAATCGTAGTGGGAAACTCCATTATGGGCTTTAATCACGGCATCGTGGTTGGGGCCGGCAACGATGGCGCGGCTCCCTTGTTTTACAATGCTCTCATCCAAAGCAACAAAATCGACGGGATGGATTTCTATGAGTCCACCAACACCAAGGTGGGCGGCTATTACCATCGTGACCCCATTTTCCTGTTTTGCACGGCGGTCAATTCCAACCATTTCACACCGTCCAACGATCCATGTTCTTACTACATCGGTTGTATATCCAACGTGGATGTTTCCTACAACATCATTGGTCCAGGAGTAAACCCCCAAACCACCTCGGCCGGAAGCGCCGGCATTTTCATGCACGATTACAGTACCAACCAGATGATCAGGGTGTTGATTTACAACAATATTCTTTCACTTACACCTCCTCTCGAATGGGGCGACGGTTTCATCTGCGCCTATTGTGTGGGCGGCTCTCAAAACATCATCGCCAACAACACCATGGTGAACTGGCATACGAATATCACCGGCGGCGGTGTTTACTACCCCGGAGAGGCGCCCATTGAAGCCGGGCAGAATTTTCTTGTCGTCAACAATTTAATGATTGACGGAACGCCTGGGATATTATTGTGGGGACAGCCCACCACCAATTGCTTTACCGGCGGCTTTGGAACGACCCATCAGCAATACGTCGCTGGTTTTTATAGCGGATACAATGTGTTTTCGACTGGCGGCAGACTTGTCTTTGATGAAGGCTGCCCAACATGCTTTGGAAGGAAGAGTTCCACTTTCCAACAATATTATATGGGTCATTCCGGGTTGGCTCAATGGCAGGCCCTTGGCTCGAATTATGACTGGACAAGCACGAGCGCGACTGCCTCCGTAAGCGAGTCTTACCAACTGAGCCTGGGCAGTATAGGCGTTGGCTTTGGCACCAATCTCAGCGCCTATTTCAAGTCTGACGCTTATGGCCATCCACGCCCATCAAGCGGGCCATGGGACGTGGGCGCAATCATTGCCCGCACTACGGCCGCGATTTCGCCTCCGACAAACCTGCGCATTGTCCTGTCCCCATAACTCCGGACATGGAGTGTCTCGCATTTATTTATGTCCGTCATGCGGAATATCAGTTTCTTTCTCGCCGCCGTGCTGCTCTCAAAGGCGGTGGGTTTCGTGCAATCCTTCGCCGTCGCCAAGTTCCTGGGGCCGGCCGACTTCGGCCTGTGGGTTACGCTTCTGCTATTGATCGCTTACGCCCCAATTCTATGCCTCGGCACGGCGGAAACGCTGCTCAAGCAAGTCCCATATTTCCTTGGTCGCAATGAACCGGCGCGCGTTCGTGAAATTGAGGGAAGTGTCTTAGGCTCCGTGGCCTTGGGCTCATTGGCCATGCTCGGGTTGGCCGCCGTCACTCCATGCGTTATTCGCTTGATGGGCTGGCATGTCCGTTCATACTTGGCGGTTGTGGTGATGGTAACTTTTTCCGTGAGTTGTTTCACGAATTATTTTTATCACCGCTTTTCCGCCCACGAGAATTTCAAGATGACCGGCAGCATGGACGTCGTCCGGTCCGGCATCGCTTTCTTCCTTGTGGTGGGCATGAGCTGGCTCTGGGGACTGCCTGGCGTGGTGGCGGGTTTTCTGGGTCAGGAAATCTGCATGTTCTTCGTTACCGCCTGGTGTAACATTCGGACTCACGGAAAGGTTCGCATGAACTTTCACCGTAAATCGATCCTCTATGCCATCCGTGTCGGACTTCCGATCAGTCTGCTTTGGTGGATTCTCACCCTGACAGCCAGCGTTGACCGCGTCGTACTTGGCAGCCTGCTGGGAGTGTTGGCCGTCGGTCATTATGCCTTGGGGGTCCAACTCTCGAATGTTCTCTTTCTCGTCCCCACGGTTGTCGGACGCGTGCTCTATCCCAAAGTAAACAAGCACTTCGGGGAAAAGGCGGATGCAGAGTCCATGAGACGGGTTGTGCTGGCGCCAAGCCTGGCTCTAGGTGTTTTGCTCTCCAATCTACAGATCGCGTTGCTCATCGGCACGCCCTTCCTCTACAACACGCTCCTGCCCAAGTACCGGCCCGGACTCCTCGCGGGTCAGATTCTTATTCTAGGCTCTTATTTCTATTGCCTTTTTCGTAATGCCGCCAACTACCTTATTGCCGGCAACCAGGAACGGCTTTTTTTGAAATACGTTGTCTCTGCCTTGGTCTTTAATGCGCTGATGGATGTCGCTTTGGTCAAAGCTGGCTGCGGCATCGCAGGAGTTGCTTGCGGCACATCCCTCGCCGGATTGTGTTTGACTACTCTGGTCTGGCGGAAAGTCTTGTCAGGACTTGGCCTTGGCCGGCGCCAGCAACGGACGACTCTGTTCGGTTTATGTGCGCCCATACTCGTGCTACTCTTGTTGTTCGGTGGAATACGGTTGTTTCATAATGCCTCTTTTCTAAAATTTGGCTTGAGTCGCGTGCTGCTGGGCGCCGGGCTGTTCGCCGCGCTCAACGGGATCCTCTGGTGTTTTCCAATCTATCGCGCCGAAATGTTGGTTTGGAGAGAGACTTTGTTTCACAAGAAGCAATCTCTCCAAACTCCAGCCCCATCGGTGGATCCTGTCTATTAACCTACTTATGAAGACAGGAATTATAGAAGCCATAATGCATCTCGAGAGGCGATTGCGAACCCGGATGTTCACGATGCTGCTGGCAAGCCAGTTTAGGGAATTCGGCCCTGGCAGCAGAATCGAGGCGCCGTTTACTTTTTGGGGGTTAAATCAAATGTCCGTGGCCGACAAGGTCTATATCCAACGTGACTGTTGGATTCACGTCGTCGCAGGATATGCGGATGAAAAATCAGTCAAAATAACATTCAAGTCTCACGCTTCGATTGGAAAACGAACTGCCATTGCCGCGGCGCAGCAAGTGGTCATCGGAGAGTATGTAATGATAGGTTCCAATTGCCACGTTTCCGACCAGGCTCATGCCTTCACAGACCTTGACCGACCTATTATGACTCAAGGATGTGATAACATAAAGCCGGTCTCCATCGGCGCGGAAACATGGATCGGCAATAATGTTTCCGTCCTGCCTGGCGTCACCATTGGCCGGCATTGTGTCATCGGCGCCAGTTCCATTGTTAGCGTTTCCATCCCTGACTTTTCAGTCGCCGTTGGCATGCCGGCCAGGGTGGTCAAGACTTTGGGACCGGATTTTGCGCGTGAACAGCACTGAGAAACACAGCGACGCACTTGACCTTTTGTTGACTGCGGACACCATGGTGGAGCCTCTCTTAAGACTTTTGGCCGCACCCTGCCCCCCGCCGGTGGTGTATGCTCGCATAACTCCGTTTAACCAAGTCCGGCAAACGCTGGCAGGGATGGCCGGAGCAGACCAACTGAGCCGCGCGGAAACACTGATGGTCTGGACGACGCCACAAGGCAGCATTCCGGCGTTCTTGAAAATCCAGGAGTTCGAGCCTTTTGATTTGAATGAGGTGCTGGATGAAGTCGATCAGCTTGCCGGCATGATTCGTCGGGTGGCAGGCCGTGTTGGCACCGTGCTTGTGTTATCCTGGGCGACGCCGCCCTATCGCCGCTGGGTGCAGGCGATGACTCTTCGCCACGAAAAGGGCCTGGCCAACATTCTTATGCGCATGAATTTGCGGCTGGCTGAGGCGCTTGACAAGAGCCATAACGTCATCCTGCTTGATTGCCAATACTGGTATGCCTCGCTTCAGAAACCGGCCTACGACGGCAAACTGCAAGCTTTGGCCAAAGTGGCCTACTCGCGTGATTTTTTTATGAAGGCAGCCGCTGAAATCAAAGCCGTCCTGCGCGGAGTGCGCGGTGAGGCGCGCAAGCTCGTGATCTGCGATCTGGACAATACTCTTTGGGGCGGGGTGATCGGCGAGGACGGGTCCGAGCATCTCAGGTTGGGAGGACATGACGGAGTCGGTGAGAGTCACGCCGCTTTTCAGCGCGAACTGCGAATGTTGCGCAAGCGGGGTGTTTTACTTGCCTTGTGCAGCAAGAACGACTCAGACACAGCATGGGAGGCAATCGACCAACACCCTGAAATGGTACTGCGCCGAAAGGACTTTGCCAGCGCCAGAATCAACTGGAATGACAAAGCCGAGAATATCGCCCAGATTGTCAAGGAGCTGAATTTGCTGCCTAAGTCGGTGGTTTTTCTCGACGACCATCCTGCGGAGCGTGATCGTGTGCGACAGGCTTTTCCCGATATATTGACGCCCGATCTACCCGTGGATGTGGCGGATTATCCGGCATTCCTTGCCAGTCTCCATTGCTTTGAGACTGTCAACATCACGGACGAGGATATGGCTAGAACAGATTCTTACCTCAATGAATCGGAACGGCGCGCCAGTGTCTCCGCCAGCGGCTCAGTGCAGGAATGGCTTGCATCACTGGAAATTACACTCAACGTCTCCCGATTGGACCGCGGCAATCTTATTCGTGCAACTCAATTGCTCAATAAAACCAATCAATTCAACATGGCGACCCGGCGCATGGATCAAGAAGAATTATGGCGATGGTGCAGCCTTCCGGGACACCAAACATGGGTGTTCTCGGTGGCGGACCGGCTGGGAGATTCGGGCATCACCGGATTGATCAGTGCCGAATCTCTGGACGGCCAGGACGCGCGGCTTACTGATTTTTTGATGAGTTGCCGCGTCATGGGCAAGCAAATTGAAGAGGCCATGCTCCATTTCGCAAACGAGGCGCTCGCCGCCAGACTCCACGTGGCTTTCCGGAAAACAGAACGGAACCAGCCTTTCTTGGAATTCATCCAAACCAAGTGGATCGACGAAAAAAGCGGACTCCTCGACCCGGCCAGAATGTTCAGACCTCAACACGTGAAAATCCAATAGCCATGTCCGTTCTTGAAAAAATCCAGTCCATCTTCACCAAAGTTCTGGGCGTCCCCAAGTCCGAGATTGTTCTCGAAGCCTCGCGAAATCAGTTTGCCGGGTGGGACTCGTGGGCGCATTTGGATTTGGTTATGGAAGTCGAAGCGGAATTCAACTGCTCGCTAACGATGGCGGAAACAGCCGGGATTAATTCAGTGCGTGATTTGGCGGAGCTAATAAGTCGCAAGACCGGCCAATGAATTCCTCAGATTCATACGGCTTGAAATTTCACCACTTTGGTCTCGCCGTAAAACAGGTGGAAAACGCCATGCGCATGTTGAAAGGCTTGGGATATAAAATCGGCCCCACGGTCAAAGATGATCTGCAAAACGTGAACCTTGCGCTCTGCACTCGGCCCGAGTCGCCAGCCATTGAAATCATTTACGCAACGGAAACTCCGGGTCCCCTGTCAGCCATCCTTAAATTGAACACTTCCCTGATCTATCATATTTGCTATGAGTCGGAAAATGTTGAGAAGAGTCTGGCAGCAATGCGTATCGACCAGAACTTGGTTCGAGAGATTTCCCCGCGCAAGCCGGCGGTTCTCTTTGAGGGACGAATGGTGTCGTTCTATCAAATCCGAGGTTTTGGCATGATCGAAATTCTGGAAAGCTAATGGCACCCGCCTTTTCCTCAACAAGACAGGCGGTAGCTTTCGCGTCGCTACTGCTGGTTCTGTTACTGTCGCCGCTACTAGCACGCAAGCCCTTGCTTCCTCATCGAGAGGAGCTTTACTCGGCGACTTCGTGGGCTTACGGAGCGTTTCCCTACATGCACGACCAAATCTTCGTGGAAAAAGGGGACATCGACATAGCCTTTATAGGATCGTCGCCACTGTATTGGGGAATCGACACCCCATACGTGCAGAATAAAATGACTGAATTGCTAGGTCGTCCGGCGGTGGTCCGTTCGCTCTGCTGGCATTACAGCGGATTCGACGCGCTCTACTTCATTGCGCGCGACCTGCTGCGACATCGCAAGGTCCGCATGATTGTCTTTTGCGACATGCTTTATCCCGATGCCTCCAATGGCGCTCATCGCTCGACCTCGAAATGGTTCCTATGGCCCGAGGACGCCCCGGAAATCTCCGGTTTGAGCATGAAGGCGAAGGCCACGTTTTACGCCGGGGCCATGGTTGGAATACCGCGAAATCTTTTGGACATGATTCGGAATAATCTGCCGCCCATTGCCTCGGAGGAGATATTAGTCAAATCTGGATATCCGAAACTGCAAAGCCCGGCGACCCGTCTCGGTTCGCTCGCTGTCACATGGAGCTCCGGCCACACGATGACCAACTTTACGCCCATGGGCGCAGCCCGGCCCACGGACGCTTGCATTTATACCAATGCCACAAGAGCAAATTTTCAGTTCTCATCGCATCCGGTACCGCCTACCCAAGCTACCTTTTGCCGCAAAATGGCCTCACTCGCGCAGGAGAATCACGTCAAACTTGTGTATCTGCATTTTACCAGAACCTTTGAGCGGACCTCATCGGTCATTGAAACGTCGGCCTTCTGGCCGGAAGTTTTTGGCGGTAACGCCACCATGATTGGGATTCCCGGGGCGAAGTTGTTCGCCGGCGTCTCGCAAGAGGTTTTGACCAACCAACTCTATAACGACCCGGTGCATCTGAATAGAAACGGTCAAAAGTTCTTCACGCCACTCATCACGCCGGCCCTAATGCAAATTTATGAAAATCAAATCAAACCTTGAATCTTTCACTTATCTCTGGGTAATTGCGTTGTCGCTTGCCGCGCTGTCACTCATGGCGGTCTCAACCAGCCAATTTGATATTACGAAAGTAGTGTATCAGGCCTTTTGAGCATGTCGGGCAATTTCCTCCTACTAACGGTGCTCCTGGGTTATATCGTGGTGGGACGCTTCGTCATCTCACACATGAGCGGCGTGCCGAGGGATGCCCTGTTCGCCCTGCTCAATGTCGTCGGCCTCTACCTGATATTTTTTTATAGCAACGATCAAATGCTATCAAATCATGTATTCACGCGGATGTTCCCCGTTTATCTGGTGTTAATCATGGCTCAGTACGCCACTATGCGGCTTTTCGCGCATAAACAAGGCAGGTTGCCTTGGATCGCTTTCTTCACTCCGCTTGTCGCATTGATTGTCGTCCGTTATGGCACAAGCTCGTTCTTTGAGTCATTGAAAGTGCCTTACCCGATAACGCCCTATTTTATTGGCATTTCCTACCTGGCTTTTCGTTGCAGCCGGTTGGTACTGGAAGTTCGCAACGGCGTGGTGAAGACTCCTGGTTTCTTGAGATACGCCAGCTTTTGTTTATTTGTGCCGACCATGTCAGTCGGGCCGATCAACTCGTATAGCAATTTCCAGCGCGCGTTCGAGGGTGAACGGCCGGACTTCCCGGCGGGCCGCGCCGCGCTCAGGACTCTCGTCGGCGTGATCAAGTACAGGTTTTTCGGGAGCATCCTGTTTCAATTGACCTACGCCAGCTTGTTGCAGGACGACCACTACCATCACTGGATTGACCTCCTTGTGGCCATGCTCTCCTACTATCTTTTTCTCTACTGTAATTTTTCCGGATTCTGCGATATGGCTATAGGAGCGGCAGGATTAATTGGAATCCCCGTGTTGGAAAATTTCGCCGATCCGTTCGGAGCGCGCAATGTCAAGGTTTTCTGGAACCGCTGGCACATTACTCTTTCGCAATATTTTCGCGACGTGGTTTTCGCACCACTGTCGAAATACTTTGTCACTCTGCTCGGTCCCTTAAGGATCAACCACGCCATCGCGCTGACTATTGTCGTGGTCTTTTTACTAATTGGCATCTGGCACGGTGTCGGCTGGAATTACGCCGCCTTCGGGGCCGCCCATGCCCTTGGGCTTGTTGTAAATCACTATTACACTATCGGTCTGAAGAAATCGCTCGGTGCGGCGGGTTTCAAGGCTTATAACTCAAACTCCTGGATTCACGCCGCGGCGGTCGCGGCCACCTTTTGTTATTGCGCAGCCACTCTCTTTCTTTTTGCCAATACGTTTCCAGAGATGAAAGAAATTCTTTCCACGATAAGATAAACGTTTGCTGCGATGCCCTTGCGATTACTAAAACTGACGATCAGCGTTGCCGTTTTCCTTTGTGACATTCTTTCCAGACAGTGGAACAAGCTTTTGGGGCGCCCGGTCCCGGGGACATGCGTTCTCATCACTTATCATACCATTACGCCGGCCACGCGCGCAGGGTTTGCGATGCAAATGGCGAAGCTCAAACGTGTGGCCCGGGTCATTCCATCGCTGGCAACTCAAATGCTAGAACTGGGATATCAATACGTGGGCATTACGTTTGACGATGCTTTCCGCAGCTTCGCCCAAAACGCCTTGCCCGTTTTGGCCAATGTTGGACTACCGGTCATTCTTTTTGTGCCAACGGGTTATCTAGGACGAAAATCCGCCTGGTTCGATTATGGCGGCCCGAATCAAGTGGGCGAGGAAGTTGTTTCAGCACTTGAACTCAAGCAACTCACGCGACAATTCCAAATCGAGATAGGTTCGCACTCGGTCAATCATCCGAATTTGGTTGAGATCAGTAACGAAGACTTGAGGGCGGAATTGCGAGACTCCAAGGAAGCCCTGGAATTGCTGTTGCAGCGAAAAATCAACTCGATCAGTTTTCCCTATGGAAGCTATGGCGAAAGGGAGTTGCAACTAGCTCGGGAAATAGGGTATGACTTCTGCCTGGGGGGCGCTCCCCAAATGCTGGTTGGTTCCGTCCAACCGGGAGTAATAGGGCGAGTCTCCGTAGATCCTTCGGATTGGAATCTGGAATTTAAACTAAAAGTCCTGGGAGCCTATCGCTGGCAGGCGCGGGCCAGCGCTTGGAAACAAAAGCTCAAAGGACGATCGTCCCCGGCCGCTCTCATGCTTGATGAACACAACGCTTAATCGTGGCTTTTTGCATTCAGTGCAGGCCTTCAGAGACCGCCCTGCGCTCGAAGTTGCCGGTGAGGCATTGTCCTATGACGCCTTGTTTCAAAGGTCTGCCTCGTTGGCAGGTACCTTGGCTCGTTATGAAATTAGCGGCAGCCCTTTGCTCACGGCGGTGTTTGCCTACCGGTCGGTGTCCGCGTTTGCCGGAATCCTGGGCGCATTGCTGCGCGGCCACGGCTATGTCCCGCTCAATCGCGCGTTGCCGCCCGAGCGGACCAAGATCATGCTGCAAAGATCGGGATGCCGCGCCATGATCGTCGATGCGGATTCGGTAAAGCAGTTGGAGCAAGTGTTGACAGGGTTTGAAGAGGAATTGTTAGTGATTTTGCCGGAGGCGGACAGCGTCGAAACTCTAGCAAAATACTTCCCGAAACATCGGTTCATCGGCAAGACCGGCCTCCTCCCGCATGAAGACTGGAAGCCAGTTGAAATTTCAGACGATGCCCTCGCGTATGTGCTCTTTACCTCCGGTAGCACGGGCGTGCCAAAAGGAGTGATGGTGGCGCAACGCAGCGTGCTGCGCTACGTTGATTTTGTTTGCGAGCGTTTTGGAGTCAATCAAACGGACCGGTTTTCGCAAACATTTGACATGACCTTCGATGTGTCGGTGTCGGACATGTTCGTGGCGTGGGAACGCGGCGCCTGTTTGTGTTGTCCATCCGAAAAGGCGCTGCTCAACCCAGCGCGATTCATCTCGGACAGTGGAATCACTTTCTGGTTCTCGGTTCCTTCGCTGGCGATATTTATGAAGCGGCTCGGATCGCTGAAGCCCGGTTCTTACCCAAAACTGCGAGTGAGTTTGTTTGCCGGCGAGGCCCTGCCGATGGATTTGACCAAAGCCTGGGCCGCAGCCGCACCCAATTCCATCGTGGAAAATTTTTATGGCCCGACAGAACTTACCGTTTCCTGCACGTATTATCGCTGGGACGCGGCGCGGTCTTCGGAGGAATCCGAACAAGGCGTCGTTCCCATCGGACAGCCATTTCCGGGGATGGTGGCGCTGGTAGCCGATGAATCCCTGCGAGAAGTGGCGCCGGGCGCGGACGGGGAATTGCTCATGACCGGGCCGCAGCTTGCCTTGGGTTATCTGGACGACCCTGTCAAAACAGCCGCCGCGTTTGTGAAGCCGCCGGAGCGGGAGGAGATTTATTACCGCACAGGCGACCGGGTCCGCCGTCCTTTGGATGGCCGACCGCTAACATATCTAGGGCGGATAGACAACCAGGTAAAGATTTTGGGCCGCAGGGTGGAGTTGGGCGAGATCGAGGCAGTGGTGCGGGAGGAATCCGGCGTCGGAGGAGTGGTGGCGCTCGGCTGGCCGAAGACAACAACGGGTGTCCGAGGCGTGGAGGTCTTTTTGGAAACCGAAGGCAGCGGCCATCCCGAACTCAAGGCGCGAGTGGAAAGGCGGCTGCCCGCATATATGGCTCCGCGCAATTATCGATTTCTGCCGAGTTTTCCCCTCAACGCAAACGGCAAGTATGACCGCCCCGCTCTTTTGAAAATCCTTGAACTGAACAAATGAACACAACCAAACCAACGCCGGAAGATGTCCGTGAATTTATTTTGTCTTTGTACGCCGAAAAATTCAAGCGCGCGGGGCTAAGGGTTGTGCCTGATCATTTCGATCTCGTCACCGGAGGGATTGTGGATTCGATGGGTGTCCTCGAACTGGTGGGCGCCCTGGAGCAGAAGTTCGGCCTGGAACTCGACCTCTCAGGCCTGGACGCGGAGCATCTTGCTATGGTGGGACCGCTGGCACGATTCGTGAGCGCACAGGCCGCATGATTCAACTACTTTACCTGGATTCCGAAATCTACCTTTGGGGCATGTGCCATGAATTGGGCAAAGTGCGGCGCGACTTGACCGAATTGAAACGCGACGCGCTCATCTGCAACGAAACAGAGGACCTCGCCGCGCAAGGCTACAAACATAACTGTTCCATCGGTCCGGGCGATAGTCTGCAAAGCCTAGCAGCGGAAAGTTTTGGCCGTTTATTGAAGCAGTGTCCGAGTCCACGCGCGTTGGTGTTTCATCATTCCTATCCCGAGAGCACTTGTGTTTCCGCGGAAAAACCAGAACCAGGTTTCATGTCGCGGGTGCAGTATTTTCCGCCGCCGTTGATGCGGCAGTTCAAGCTGGATAATATAACGTACCTGGTTTCATTTGGCAGCGGATGCACGGGACTGCTCACCATGCTGATGATGGCCGCCGGGCTTTGCCGCACGCACTCTGACTCTAAGAATCCAATATTATGCCTGACGGCGGATGTCAAACCGCCGGGCACAACGTTTGACGCGTTGCGCGAGAAGATTCTAACGAGTGACTGTAGTTCGGGGTTCTTGGTGGGTTCTGAGAAACGCGGATACCGACTGTTGGGGATAAGCTATTACTCAACCGCCCGGCAAATCGTTCCCCTGGTCCAAATTGTAAAGCAATCCGTGCAAATGATTCGTGAATTGGCCAAAGCTACTACCATCGACCTGGCCGCCGACGAGGTAGTTCTGCATTATCCGAACGTTTTCCCGGCAGCCTGGCAAATGGTGACGCAGTATCTCCAAGCGCCGAAGGCGACCCACGTGCTGGATGGCCTGCCGGAACGGGCGCACTGCAAGAGTTCAGACTCCGTGATTTCTCTTGGCAACGCGCACGGCGCGGGCGCGGGTCGGGTGCATATTGTTCTCAATTTCGGCGTGGGCATCCATCTGGGTGCCTGCGTTCTGAGGGAAGAGTTGTGATGGACATCTCCATTGTAATTCTGAACTACAATGACAAGGAGTATCTGAAAAGGTGTCTCCAAAGTCTGGAGCATTGTTCCAAATCGCGCCAGGTGGAAGTGATAGTCTCCGATAATGCCTCGGTGGATGGCTCCGTCGAAATGGTTGCGGCAGAATTCCCGAGCGCGCGCGTGCTGAAAAACACGGAAAATCTCGGCTTTACCAAAGGCAACAACGTCGGCATCCGAGCCAGCACGGGACGCTACGTCTTTCTGCTGAATTCGGACATCAAGGTGCTCGACGGCTGCATTGATGCCATGGCGCAATTTCTGGACGGCCATCCTGAAGTCGGCATCGCCGGTCCAAGAATTCTAAACCGGGACATGTCCCATCAAAGTTCGTGCCGCCAGTATCCGACCCTTTGGAACAATTTCTGTCAGGCGGCCGGATTGGCGAAATTCTTCCGCGGTTCCAAATTTTTCTCCGGCGAACACATGTTTTTCTTCAAGGGCGACCGCGTGATGGACGTGGACGTTTTGGTGGGTTGCTTCTCCGCGCTCAGGCGCGCGGCGATCGAACAGGTAGGGATGCTGGATGAAAACTTTTACATGTATGGCGATGACTTGGATTGGTGCCGGCGGTTTCGTCACGGCGGCTGGCGCGTCGTGTTCAATCCTGGCGCGCAGGCCATCCATTTCATGGGCACGAGCACGACCAGGAAGGACCCTGTTCGTTACGGCTTGCTCCAGCAACAGTCGGTCCTGCGCTATTGGAGAAAATATCACGGCGGCATCGGCGTGGCGGGCATCGAGGGTTTGATCTTTCTGCGCATGGCGATGCGCGGGATGGCGGGCTTTTTGAAGTATCTTGTCTTCCCATCCAAACGTGGCGAGGGCCAGACTCGAATGAAAGAGGCATCCACCTGCCTGCGGGCTTTGTTTGCGCATGATTAATGACCTCCAAAGCATCGATGCGCGCTACCTGGATCATCAGGGCGAACAGCTTTACGTGGTTCTGCACAACGCTGAAAATCCGGTGGCGCAAGTCCTTATGGCTGGGCCATTTCCGTCTGAAAGAACTTTCTCCTACGTGCCCTGGGTCCGTTGGGGCAGATACCTGGCGCGGCGGGGCGTTCAGGCCCTGCGGTTCGACTATCGAGGCTGCGGAGAAAGCACGGGGGCTTTCGAGAAGCAGAGCCTGGCTGGCTGGATCGAAGATATGAAGGCTTGCATTGAGTTTCTTCAATCACAAACACCCGGCCTGCCGCTGGTTCTTCACGGGTTGGGCTTCGGTGGATTGCTTGCCGCCAAGCTATTCAGCCAGGGTACGGGCGACGCCCTGCTTTTGTGGTCTCCGCCCAATAGCGGACGCGAGGCCTTGCGCGCCGCCTTGATGCGCCGCCTAGCCATTGACATGGGACTTTTCCCGGCGGGGAAAAGAAAGAGTTGGAAGGATTACATGACTGAGTTGGAACAGACCGGCACGGTTGACGTGGAAGGTTACCCCTGCTCGCAGGCCCTTTGGAAGGAAGGCAACCTGTTTCCTCTTGTGACGCCTCCTCAATCGGAATGGAGGCCCTGGAAACTAATTTCATTGGACAAGAGCGCTGAGCCTCTGGTTGGGGGGCTTGGGCAGTGGCGAACAGCCAATCCAGATGGAGTGAATGAGGATGTGCGCATCAACCCCGATTTGTCTTCGCTTTACGCGGAGAATTTGCAGTGGATTATGAAGGCTGCGCTGCCTGTTTATTGCGTGGAAAAATGAGGACGTGCATTCAGTTCAACATGGGAGGGCAATGGCTGCGCGGCACCTGCCACGAACCGCCAGAAACTGGCCGCGTTGGACTGCTCTTCGGCAACTCTGGCTGGCTTCCCCGTTCGGGGCGCGGCGACCTCTACGCGCATTTGGCGGATGCCTTGGCGCTAGATGGCTATTGGGCCTTTCGCTTCGACATGCCAGGACTGGGCGATTCCGACGGCGACGTGCCGACCAACCCGGCCGAATTGTTCAATATGTTTCAAATGGGCGGGCACGGGCCTCTCACCCTCTGGTTGGCTGGCGAACTCAAAAGGCATTATGGCTTGGAGAAAATAATCCTGGCCGGACATTGCGGGAGCGCGACAAGCTCGATCTACGCTGCTTTGCTTGACAATGGCGGTGCGGTTTCCGGGTTAATGTTGATGGAGATTGGCTTTTACGCGGTGCCGCGCGAGGCTTTGGCCAATCCAGCGCAGGGGCAGCCGGTTTCGCCGCTGCGCGAACGTTTTGATAGGGTGCGGTTTCTAGCGCGACGGATGGCCTTGCATGCGCCCGGCCGCAATGTGTTGCGGGCCATTTACCGCCGCAGCTTGCGTGCCACGGAATGGTTGCTAAAGATGGACTTGCCGGTCAATACCAACACCAAACTCATCGATGCGTGGCGGCGCGTCATGGACAAGAACTTGCCCACGCTGATCATCATGGCGCGCCATCCATCCGCCAAGCCTATGTTTGACTTTATGTCTTATTTGAAGGTTCCGCAACGGTCCGGCATTACCTCCGTTACGATTGAAGGGACGACGCACTCGTTATTGGAAGGTAATGGCGCGGAAGTCACGCGTACGAGTTGCGCAAGGTGGCTTTGCAAACATTTTCCCATCCATGTCTAATCATGAAAACAAACGATCCACTTCAGCGGTTGCTGACTGAGTTTTTTAAACTTCCGGCGGACACCTTGCCTGCCGAACTTTCGCAACAGGCCATGCCCCAATGGGATTCCTTCGCCATGGTAGAGTTAATTATGGAGTTGCAAGCAGCGTTCTCCGTCCAATTCACTCTTGACGAAGTGGATCAATTGACAGACTACGCGCAAATTCGGGCTGCTCTATCGTGCAAGGGCGCAAGTCTTTAATTCTTCCAATTATGCAAATTCGAATCGAACCCACTCCCCTGCCCGATGTCATTATCGTCCAGCCCGAAGTGTTCCAGGACCCGCGCGGCTTTTTCACGGAGGTGTTCCGGCAGGACCAATTCCAGGCCCTTGGGCTGCCTGCTTTCTTTTCCCAATTAAACCATTCGCGCTCGGCCAGGAATGTTTTGCGCGGCCTGCATTTCCAATGGGAGCCGCCCATGGGCAAGCTCATGCGCGTGACGCAGGGCGCGGCCTTTTTGGTGGCCGTGGACATTCGCAAAGGCTCTCCCACCCTGGGAAAATCATTTGGCCGCGAACTCAACGCCGAAAGCAAAACTCAAATCTGGGCGCCGGCTGGTTTTGCGCGCGGCTTCTGCGTCCTCTCCGAATTTGCCGAAATCGAATACCTGACCTCGGGAGTCTATAACTCCGGGGCGGAATCCGGATTCGCCTGGAATGATCCTGAGTTGGCCATCGCCTGGCCCGTTAAAGAGCCAATCATCTCGTCCAAGGACGCCAAAGCCCAATCCTTCGCGCAGTGGCTGGACCGGCCTGAGTCGGACTTTTTCCGCTACGGCAAAAAATAAACGTTAGTCAAGTCACCTATTTTATGAAGATACTCATTGCAGGAGGGGCTGGTTATGTTGGTTCTGTTCTGGTTCCCAAATTGTTGGACCGGGGCTATGAAGTCGATGTTCTTGACCTTCTTTGGTTCGGCAATCATTTGCCCAAAGGAACCAAAATCATCCAAAAGGACATCCTCAATGTCACGGAAGACGATCTGCGTGGCTACGATCAGATCATTTTCCTGGCTGGGCTGTCCAATGACCCGATGGCCGATTACTCGCCCAGCAAGAATTTCGTGTCCAACGCGGCCGGTCCAGTCTATCTGGCCTATCTGGCCAAACGCGTCGGAGTCAAGCGCTTCATTTATAGTGGCTCCTGTTCGGTTTATGGATACACGGTCAACGAACTTTATGATGAAACCTCGCCGACGACGCCCGTTTATCCTTACGGAATCTCCAAGCTGCAGGGCGAGACGGGCGTTCTCCAATTGGTCGATCCCAGCTTCTCGGTCATCGCCCTTAGAAAGGGGACGATCTGCGGCTATAGTCCGCGCATGCGCCTCGACCTGGTGATTAACACCATGTTCAAGACCGCCGTCAGCGAGAGGGCCATCATTGTCAACAATCCCGCCATCTGGCGGCCCATCCTTGCCATTCAAGACGCGGCCAACGCTTATATCCGGTCCATCGAATGCAGCGAATCCATCTCCGGCATCTTCAACATCGCTTCGGGCAACTATACCTTGGGCGAACTAGGGGACTCTGTCCGGGATGGCATTCGCGAGTACCTGAAGATCAAAATCAAACTGACGATCAAGCAAGTCCACGACCTGCGCAACTACAAGGTAAGTTGGGAGAAGGCGGTGAAAACCCTTAGTTTCAAGCCTCAATTTGACGTCAGGGGCATCATCCGGGAGTTGGTCGAGAATCAGGCCAGATTCTCGGATTTTGAGAACCCGGCTTATTACAACATCACCACCTTCAAACACCTGGACGCCCAGACCGGCGCCCTGACATTTGCATCTTAACATGAGAACGATCATTCTTGGCGCCAACGGCCAACTGGGAAGCGACTTGGTCAAAGCCTTCCGCGCCCACAGTTGCGATGTGGCCGGGCTGACCCATCAAGACGTGGAAGTCTCCGACGCCGCCGGTCTTGAGCGCTATTGGGAGAACCTCAAGCCGGACGTGGTGGTCAACACCGCCGCCTTCCACAACGTGGAACTTTGCGAGAGCGATCCGGAGACCGCCTTGGAGGTCAATGCCCTGGCTCCGCGCCGTTTGGCGGCGGCTTCCGTCAAACACGGCTTCAGGCTCATTCACGTCAGCACCGATTATGTATTTGACGGAGCCAAGGGCCGGCCCTATACCGAGGCAGACGCCCCCCGGCCGCTCAATTGCTATGGCAAGAGCAAGTTGAGCGGCGAATATTTCGTGAGCGCCGGGGCAAGGGATTACGCCATCGTCCGTGTCAGCGGCTTGTATGGAGCGGCGCCGTGCCGGGCCAAAAAGGGACTCAATTTTGTCAAGACGATGTTGAAGCTGGCGCGCGAGCGCGGCGAAGTCAAAGTGACGGCCGACGAGTTTGTCACCCCGACCTACACGGTCGCGGCGGCCAATCAGATCGTGAAACTGGCCGAGGCCGGTTTGAACGGTCTTTTCCACGCCACGCCGCAAGGCCAGTGTTCCTGGTATGAATTCGCCAAGGCGATTTTTCGTTTCACCCAAACGCCTGTCAAACTAACGCGCTCCAGTTCGGCTGATTTTCCCGCCAAGGTGGCGCGGCCGAGGTATTCCGTTTTGGATAACACGGCTCTGCGCGAGGCAAGGCTGGACATCATGCCGGAATGGACGCAGTGCCTGTGTGATTATCTCAAGGAGCTCGGGGAGTTCAAGGCGGAGTAAGCGTTGCGCGCGAAACGCATCATGGTGGTCGGCGGAGGCATCGTGGGGCTGGCCACCGCGCTGAAGTTGATCAGCCGGTTCCCCGGCGTTGAGGTGGTTGTTCTGGAAAAGGAATCCAGCGTGGGCCGCCACCAGTCCGGCCACAACAGCGGCGTGCTTCATGCCGGACTGTATTACAAGCCCGGCTCTCTGAAGGCGCGCCTGGCCGTGGCGGGCATTCAGGAAATGACCGCCTTTTGCCGCGAGAATGGCATCTGCCACGAGATTTGCGGCAAACTCGTCGTCGCCGTGGAAGAGGCCGAAGTGCCACGCCTGCGCGACCTCCGCGAGCGCGGGCAGAAGAACGGCCTCAAGGACCTGCGCCTGCTCAACCGACGGGAAATGTTGGAAATCGAGCCGGAAGTGGCCGGGGTTGAAGGGCTTCACGTGCCGGAGGAAGGCATTGTGGATTACACCCAGGTTTGCCAGGCCATGCGCGAAAAAATTGAAAAGGCCGGCGCGAAAATCATCTGCCGCGCTAAAGTCACTCGCCTCCTCCCGCAAGGAGCCGGCTGGGTGGCGCAGACTTCAGCGGGCGATTGGGAGGGAGATTATCTGGTCAATTGCGCCGGTCTGCATTGTGATCGAGTGGCTCAGTTGGCGGGCGAGAAGCGCGAGGTGCGGATCATTCCGTTTCGCGGCGAGTATTTCAAACTCAAACCTGAGCGCCAACACTTGGTTCGCCATCTTATTTACCCTGTGCCTGACCCGCAATTCCCTTTCCTGGGCGTTCACTTCACGCGCTTGATTGAAGGCGGCGTCGAGGCCGGCCCCAATGCTGTGCTGGCCTTGGCGCGAGAGGGCTACAAGAAAACGGATGTGAACATGGCGGATTTGTTTGATGCGCTCAGTTTCCCCGGCCTGTGGCGATTTATGGGCCGGCATAAACGCATGAGTTGGGAGGAAGTT
>Ga0302325_10009981_pt1 | contig 20648 bp, 9 predicted proteins | sample Palsa_T0_2_FD_201948 | JGI IMG/M metagenome (GOLD analysis project Ga0302325, IMG submission 201948) | Peat permafrost microbial communities from Stordalen Mire near Abisko, Sweden - Palsa_T0_2 | ecosystem: Environmental > Terrestrial > Soil > Palsa > Peat permafrost | place: Sweden: Abisko...
GAAGAGGAGCGAGTTCTCAACCGGCTGGGTGGTCCATTTTTCAACCGGCGTGAGTGGTCCAGTTGCAACCGGCCTTGACATTGCCAAACACACAAGAATTACCGGAGTTCACAGATTCCTGTGAACGGTGGTCGGCTCCGCGGATTGCCGCGCTGATCACGCCGCTCGTACGGAGCCCTGTGGAGGCCGCGATGAGAATATCTCGTCGGTTCGGCGCGGGGCTCGGTCGGTGTGATCCGCGTGCTCACGGGTTGGTATCGGGCAGCGGGCGCAGCAACTCTCGCTCGATCAGGATCCGGAAGTGCGTGGCCAGGCTCGCGGCGAGCGTACGGTCCCACGAGAGCACGCCAACTTCGATGTTGCGATCAAACGCCGCCTCGGTCAAGTTAGCCGAGGTGACAAACGCGGCTTCGTCATCGGCAACGACCGCCTTTGCGTGCAGCACGCCCTCTGGGCCTTCCGGATCGAGCGAGCGGGGGTCGTAGTAGACCTCCGGTCGCCGCTTACCAGGCCACTGGTTGTTCCAGAGCTTGTCGGCGAATGTGAAAACGAGGTCGTTGGGCGCGGTCGTGTCGCCGTACCTACGCTGGATGTTGAGCAGCAGCCTGACCTGCAGCCCGGGGATCTCATCCATGCGATCGGCGAGCGTCTTGAACGCCTGCGGGCCATCGTAGTAGGCGAACGTACATACCCACAGCGAGCGCTGCGCGGAGCCGACGAGCTGTTCGTAGACCCTCCGCGTGTCGCGGGCGTGAAGTCCTGGCACTTCTGGCCCCGACCAGACGAGATCGGGCCGCGGCACTCCGCGGGCGGCGCGGTCGGCGACGTCGAGCGCGAGCGCGACGGCGGCGCCTGAGATTCCCTGCTGCTCGAGTTGGCACAGACCGTTGTGCAGACCTTGGATCGGCGCCCCTCCGCCGAGCGCTGAGCGTATCCCGGTCTCGCTGTAGGGCGGACAGAGCAGGCCGGTCCGTAACGCTTGCGCGAGCCGGGCGCGCACATGAGCGGGAAGCTCGAGCAGCGGCTCGATCATGCCAGCGCGGGGAAGAAGGCTGCGCCAGGGTCTTGGAGGGTCGGAACGACGAGCGCGCGGTCGAGATAGTCGTTGCGCATCTCGCAAGACGTCTCGGCGATCAACGTGCACCCGTGACAGGCGGCACCGTGGAGCCACCGACCCTCGATGTCGCTGGACGGTGAGTGCTGTGCGCAAACCGGATCGTTCGAGCACAGACCGGCGACAAGCAGCGCCGCCGTGAGGTGGTCTTCCAGGTGACGTCCTTGTTGCACGAGGCCGCCGAGCGTGCCCTCTGCGTCGGGGCTCGCGGTGTAGAGGAGCAGGCCGTAGCGCTTGCCGTCGAAGTCTGAGTAGATCCGTTCCCGGATCGAGCTGGCCGGATATCCGCAGCGCATCGCCAGCGACTGCAGCAGCAGGTGCGAGAGGGTGTGCAGTAGGACGTAGGGACCGCCGGGAAACGTCCGCTTGCTCTTGCGCTGCTGCGCCCAATGTTGGTGGCCGTCTACCAGCTGCTGGAGCCGCGCTTGAACGGCTGTCCGCGCGCGCCAGCTTTCCACGGCTTCCGGGTCGAGTTGGAGAAAGATCCCCTCCCCGCGGTTCTCGACGGCGGGGAACCAGGTCGGCTCGAGCGCGAGGCTCGCGCGTTCAACGTCGCTCTCGTACTCGCCGTCGATGTCCGGCGTGACCGCCTCGAAGCGAGTGAAGCCGGTGAGCGCGAGCACCTCGCGCAGCCGGTGCAATTGGATCACGAACGCGATTGGGTCGCTTAGCGTCGAACGCCGCCACACGCTGTCGGGCAACCGCCGCGCGTGGAAGTTTGGGTCGACCGGGACGTCGTCGCCATATCCTTCGGGAACGGCGAGCAGCGCGTCGAGCTCGACCTGCTTGACTGGTCGCTCGTCGGCGGAGCCGTGCTTGATCTGCGCGATCGCGTCGAGCACGTCGGCGTCGTCGTAGGCGGCGAGCCTTGATGCGACCTTCGGCTTCTGCTTGATGAACGCGAGGCCTCCAGAGTCCGCGACGATCGCGAGATCGTCCCAAAGCTCGCCTACTGCCTTCTGGACGTCGCTGCCGTGGTCAGGCAGGGAGAGGGTGCTCATCACCTGCGGGAAGTAGGCGTTGGCCGCGGTGCGGATCAGCAGCCGGCTCGGGAGCTCGCACTTCTCGTTTGCGTGCGCTCCTAGCCACGGACGGCGTCCTGGACAGGTGCCGAGCGGCTTGAGCTCGAGCTCTGCTGCTTCGTGCAGGCCTCGTGACTTCTCGCACTCGCACCGGACGACGAGGTCGGCGAGGTCTCCCCCGGTGCCGCGCTCGTCGAGCCACAGTTGCCGGCGGCAGGCGTCCCCCGAACCGTGCACGAACCAGTGCCAGTTGAGGTCGTCGATATGGCCGCGGGGGCAGGCGCGAACAAACCGGGTCGGAACGACCTGGCGGCCGTCGAATCTTCCCTTCTCGTCGAGTGACTTGCGATGCACGAGCCGCCGCGAGCGCTCCCTCTGGTTCTCGCCCGACTGCTCCTGCACGACCATCCACCTCGGAAAGCGCCACACATCGATCCCGAGCTTCTTGGCTCCGGGCGCTGTCTCGTCGGCCGGCGGTGCGAATAGCGGCGGGCTCTGCACCCCGGTCATCAGCGTCAGCTTGCGGGTAAGTCGGGGGTCCACGATCTCCTGGAGCAGGTCGACTTTCGGCCATCCCTCGAGTCCGCCGACGATTGCGGAGCTGTTCGGTAGGTCGATCAGCGAGCCCGCGCCCCACGTGATGATCGCCTGGCTACGGCGGATCTGTCCGTGTCCGCGGGGGCTCAAGAGTCGTCCTTCGCCAAGCCGCCGGTCGGCTCCTGGAGGAACAGATTGACGCTCGGCTCGACGTCGCGCAGCGACCGGTTGACGCGGAACTTGCGGTGGTGCTCTGACTCGAAGTCCTCGTCGAGCATCTCACGCATCAGGGGCTTCGGCTTGTCGAGCTCGTACTTCTGGTACTGCAGTGAGACACCGTGTTTCTGGTAGTCGTCGTAGATCTTGCGCCACGAGTCGAGCAGATCCACGATCCGGCTCTGGACGCTGGTCGCTCGCTCCGCGCGCTCGTTTTCGTCGTCGATCGGCTGGGCGTTCACGCGCGCGACGAAGTGCTGAACAAGATGCAGTTCGAGGGCGGCGCGGGCCGTCGGGAGCTGCTCGGCGCCGAGCGGAGGCGTGAGCTTCGGATCGAGGTGTCGTGCGAGCGCGAGCACCGCCCCGACGAACCCGCGGTCGAGCGCCCGGGGCGAGAACGGGGTCACGCTCGCGACCTCAACCGCTGTGTAGAACGTCTCGTGGAAGTGCCGGTATCGCTCGTAGTGCGAGCGATCGCGCGGCTTGTGGACATTGAGGACCGTTACAACTAATCCGGGAGCGTCGATCGTCCGCCCTACACGGCTCGTGGCCTGGATATATTCGGCCGCGGTCTTCGGCTGTCCGAGGACGCCCATAAGACCGAGGCGCGGGATGTCGAGACCGACCGAGATCATGTTCGTCGCGATCGCGCAGTCGACTCTGTCCGGCTGGTCGAAGGACGTGCCTAGCCGCCGACGCGCCTCGGCGACCTTGTCGGTCGGGACGCGGGAGGTCAGCTCGACGACCTCCGAGAATGTCTTGCGGTCCTGAAACAGCCCCGGATGTTCGCCGATCCGGCGGCGCTCGCCGTAGCTGCGGATAGTGTTTCGGACCTCCTCCTCAAGGATCCGCCGCGCCCCGCCGAGCTCCCGGAGGCTGTTGAAATAGCCGAGCACCGTCATGTAGGGGTCAGCCGGATTGCTGATGTTCTTGTGGCCGCCAGCGTCCCGATAGGAACGTTCGGCGGCTCCCATCAACGCGAGCCAGACCTTGCGCATCACTACCTTCGGGTTCCGGCCCTGGGCGGCAACGCCAATGTACTGCCGGGCGGGGGACTGCAATGCTGGGACTATCTTCGCGAAGAACGAGTCGCGGCGGCCGGGACCGGGCGGCGGGAACACCTGGGTGAGCGGGCGGCCGAACAGTGCCTGGACCTGATCCTGCGCGCGGCGGACGGTGGCCGTGGATGCGACGATCTTCGGGCGGATCGCCGGGCCATCGACGGCGCGCATGCACAACCCCTCGATTGCCGTCTCATACAGCCCGGCCATCGTGCCAAGCGGCCCTGAGATCAGATGCAGCTCGTCCTGGATCACTAGATCCGGGGGCGGAAGAGGCGCCGCCAGCAGCGTGCCGGTACCCGGCTTGCTGGCTCCGTAGAACCCGTGGGCGTCAAAGCGATCTGCGCCACCGAGCAAGGCTCCGGACTCCGCCACCCATGGCAAGCTCGCGAACTTATCGACGGTCGCGACGAGGAACGCCGGTAGCCGCCGGTAGAGCGACTCGTCGACCGCGACGATCGGGAGCGCCTGGTCGCCGATGAAGTCGCAGTCGATGTTCGTGCACACAATCCGCAGCTCACGCGGGCGATCATCGTCTGGCAGCAGCGCGAACGAGTCGGGGGCGAACCGGTGACCGCACCACGGACAGTCCTCGAGCGGGATTGGCGAGGGCCTGTACGTGGGGTTCTGCTTGAACTGATGAACCTTCGTCCGAGCCGTGTCGGAGCGACCGTCGCCCTTACGTCCGAGCAGGTTCGGTGTCGCGGCCTTTCCCACCCACAGACCGATCTCAAATGGCCACTCCCCGTAAACCTCAGGCGCCGCCTGACGCTCGAGTTCGAGTGCGCAGACGAGACCCGCGGCCCTGGAGAGCTGATCGAGTGTCAGCAGCCTCAGCGTGTAGCGCATGATCACGCTGACTCCGGCCCCCGTCCGCCCGTCGTCGGCGGAATGTCGCAGGCGTCGCAGAACGATCGTGAATGCCGCCAGACCGAGGTACGCCTCCGTCTTGCCGCCGCCCGTCGGAAAGAAGAGCAGATCGACGGTCTCACGGTGAACGTCTAGGGGATCGGCGATCCCGGGCAGGTTGAGGAGGATGAACGCGAGCTGGAACGGACGCCAGCTCGCATCGTTGATCTCGAGCCGACGTACCAGAGCGGCCGACACCGCGCGGTTGGCAACGCGGAACGCTTTGAGCGCGTTCTCGTCCGAGGCGAGCACCTCGATCCCGCGCTCGATTCGATCGGCCGCGATGCCGGACAACCGCAGAAGCTCCTCGGCCGTCTCCCCATGTTTGCCGGGCAGCGCCTTCGCTTCACTTGCGCGCGCCCCGATCCATTCGCGATAGTGCGCTACCAGGGGCAGCAGGGCGACGCTGACAGCCGCACCGTCGGCGACATCGCCGAGAGCGGCCATTGACAACTCCACGCCATCGATCTTCGACGTCTCGGTTCGCTCCACCTCGGCACTCGGAAGCCACCGGGTGCGGAGCACGCGACATTCGCCGTCGAGGATCATCCAGTCCGCGGAGATCCCATGGCCCGTTGCGTACTCCGGCGTGTCGGCGTAGTGGAGATCGGCAACCTGCTCGTCCCACTCCTCCGCGAGCGCGCCGCGCAGGTCAGGCCGCGCGACGAAAGGATGCTCGCAGGTGACCTCGAGCTGTGCCTGGAACACGAACGCCCGATCCGGGCGGTCCTTCTCAGCCGGCCGCCGATTCACCAGGAACAACGACACCGACCGCGTGCCCGCAGGGATCCCGCCGGCAGGTCCGGCCGCGGGAATGTCCCGTTCGACGAGCTGCAGCTCAAGGCCGCCAGAGTCGGGAACCGACAGCACCGCCGTCGATGCGGAGCCGTCGCCGAGTGGCACGGTGACATCCCGCTCGCGCGGCGTTCGTCGCCAGACCGGAAGTGGCTTATCGGCTTCGCCCTCGCGTTCGCGTTGCTCCGAGCGGTGCTCACTTGGCGCATAATCGCCCCAGCGGACAGTCACCGACAATGAGCTCGCCTGTGCTGCCACGAGCGTGCTCAAGCCAAGCGACGCCGGAAAGAACCCCTTTTTCGCTGCGCCCTGCTCCTCGTCGCCCTCCTCCCCTTCTGACTCAGGAACCTCGCCAAGCTCGTCGTCCGCGTCGTCGTCGGCGCTCTGCTCGAGCGGCGCGTCCGCCGGGATCAGGAACCCGGTCAGGTACCAGTTCGAAGGTCGTACCCAGCCGGGCAGCAGCTCGTCCGCGAACTCGTGCGTGTGCCAGGGGCCGACGAGATCGAGCTCGAGCGCCTCGACTAGCCGCTCACGCACCTCGAGCGAATCTGCCGGAGCCGCCGGGCGCACTGTGGACTCAGTGCTCAGAACAGCCCCTCGGCGGCTGCGCTTGCGGCTCTCTGCTTCTTCGTGGCCGTCGCCCGCCCGGGGCCATCGGCGGCCCGTCCGGAACGCTGTTCCTCGGCAGCGCGCTCCGCGTTCCGCTCGATCAATCGCGCCAGGACGTCGTCACGCACATCGTCCGGCCAGCGGTAGCGGTACGGCTTCTTCTTGCTCCCCCACTCCTCCTCGTCGATTGCGTAATCGAGGATGAAATCGCATCCGGTGGGGATATCGTCCCATCCGTAGGCGGCGAGGACAGCGCGATCGACGTCGCTGTGAAGCTCACGCAATCTCTCGATTTGCGGGTCATGCTCGTATGGGTCGTGGAAGCGGTTGTACGTCTTCGTCAGGCCCTCGCTATTGGCGAGCATCAGCCGTGCGCGGAACTCGTAGTACGACTTGCCTGCAACCCCGAGCTCGGTACGGCTGTCCCAATCGGAGGGCAGCGGGAATGTTTCGAAACAATCAGACGGGGTGTACTGAAGGTCATCCTTGAGAGTAGAGCTGAAGAAACGGGCCCAGACCTCGTGGACCCGAGACTGTAGAACCGCAAACGGTGGACAGCTCTCGAACGGGAAGACCACCGTCTTCTCGTTGTAGACCATTCCAGCTGGGAGAAACGTGAACCCGAAGGCGTTGCTGACCCGCGGGATCACCAGCACGCGATCAAGGTCGGCGATGGCGGCCTGCAACTCCTGACGAGGATTCCAGAATTTCCACCACTCGTAGACCATCCGCGGATACTTTTCGCCGTCCTTCGCAATTCGGTCGGGTTTTACTTTCTCCTCAACAATCGCCATCAACTCAGGCCACCCGTGTCGGCACGCTGCCTCGTCGCGTTCGCCGAAATTGATCACGTAGCGATCATGCGAGTGGCTCGGGCTGGTGTTGATCTGCTCGCCACCGATATACGGAGAGATCACCTCGGCGTTGCGGGCGTTTTCTCTGATCAGGCGGTCCATCGTGTCGATCGGGGTCGCGACGCCCTGCGTGTCCGAGTCGTCGAATGTAAATCCCATGCCGAGGACGTAGACGCCGACAAAGCTCTTGCCTGCATTCTCGGCGAGCCGCACTGGGTCGTCATCACCCCCGCGACGGGCCAGAAACGCGGTAATCATCTCTACGTCGGAGCCATCGAGACGCCTCGTTCCCTCGAAGGATCCCTTGACCGCGTGGACGACGCTGACGACGACCGCGGCGCGCCCAGGCCATTTCACTCGGCGACGGGCAGCGTAGATCTCGCCACCGTGCTTGCAGATCCAGCGCAGGCCGGTGACGCGCGTGTCCCCCTGAGCAATTGTGTTCGTCGCGATAAGCCCAAAGACGCCTCGGCTGCGAAGAAGATCGAACGCGCGACGGAAGAAGTGGGCAACAAGATCGGCCCCACCGGATGCTCCGGCGTGGACTGTGACAAGCCACCCGGAGTAGACCTTGCCTTGGGTCGCCGATAGGTTCCTTCCTCCGAGGAACGGCGGGTTCCCCACGATCGCATCGAACCCGCCTCTTCGCCGGTCGAACACCTCTGGAAACTCAATCTCCCAGTGAAAGGGCACGAGCGGGGGATCGGCGTGGCGGCGCTCGTCGACCAGCCCGCGGTAGCTCTCGGGCTGCCCCGCCGTGACCGAGAGCGCGAACTCCGCCCGCTTCGCCTCCCGGTCCTTCGCCTTCGCTGCGGAGAAGAACGCCACAACCACTAGGTCGCCGAACAGCCGCACTTGCTGAAGATCGGCCTGCGCCTCGTCCCACATGTCGCGCAATGTCCAGTCGGAGACGTCCTGGCCGGCCTCACGGATCTGCTCGCGCAGCTCGGTGACCTTGGCCACCTGTTGACCGATCCGGATCGCCTCGAGCCCGGGAGCTGACGTGTTCCAATGGAACGACTCGATCTGCCTGCGTGAGAGGCCGACGAGTGAGTCGCCGTGCCGCAGCGCATGGTCGACGAACGTCAGCGAGTGCTCGCGGGCGAGCGTCACGAGCCACAGCGACATTTTTGCGAGGTCGACCGCGACGGGGTTACGGTCGACTCCGTAAAGGCAGCGCTGAGCGATCATCCGTCGTGCAAGGAGAACGTCGTCCTCGTCGGCCGGAACGTCTGGCCGCTCCCCGTGAGCATTCCACGCGTCGCGCAGCGCGTCGCCGAGCTGCCGGCATGCCTCGACCAGGAATGCCCCGGAGCCCATCGCGGGGTCGCAGATCTTCAGCTCCAGGATGTCCGCCGGGTGGGGCGTGGGACTGTCGTCGCCGCGCAGGCGTTTGAGGATCGGCTCAAGCGCGGTGCGGACGATCGGCTCGGTCAGAGCACGCGGGGTGTAGTGGGAGCCCGAACGGCGCCGCTCCTCGCTCGGCTGCAGGATCATCGCCCCGGCGGGCACGAGGTCCGGGGTCGCGGCCATGTCGATCACGGGGGTCAGCACGGAGTGCAGATCGACCAGACCGGCAGCGTCCTTCACGGCCGCGGCGAGCTTCGTCGTGAGCTTGCGGTCTGAGCGGTCCTGCAGCCATTTCGCACGCTTGCCACCCTCCTGGGCGAGGAGCGCCTCGAGGTCGACGGCGCTTGGCGCGCCGTAGCGGTTCTGGGCCTTGACGGCGACTGATCGGCCCGAAGCGAGCTCCAGGCTGAAGCCCATCATCGTCTCGTAGACAGAGCCGATCTGCTCAACGTCGAGCGCGCGGTAGGAGATCCGCTCGCCGTCCAGCACGAGCAGCTTCTCAAGCGCACGGTAGATCGTCCCGTCCGGCACGAGTGGCGGCTCGATCCGCTCGTGCACCTGCCTCGAGCCGGCGCCCGCGCGCCCCTCCAAGAACGGATAGCGGTCCGGGTCGAACAGGACTCCGCGGCGCGCCGGCATCCGCAGATCGCCGCCCCGGGCACCGTCGTGGACCATCCTGAACAGCGCGAGCAACTGCGCCCACGCTCCGTAGCGCTGATCCATCGTGTCCGGATGCAGCGCGGCGTCCTCGCGCAGCCGCTCGTACAACCCAGCCAGGGCGTAGTAGCGCAGGAACGTCTCGTCCGCCGGGAGCATGTCGCGCTCCTCGGCATAGAGCACGAACACGAGCCGTAGGATCACAGTCAGCAGCGCCCGGTAGACATCATCGGGGCGGTGTGACAGAGGCTCGCGCAGCAACTCTCCTCCGGAGGTGTCGTGGGCTGCTTGGAAGCCGCGCAACAGCTCGTACAGCGCGTGCAGCACCTGTTCGGCGAGCTTCTCGCTGACCTCATTCTGGTACTTGCGGCTGTCGTGGAGGAGCGCGGCAAGGCGCTTATCGCGCGGGAGCGTCAGCAGCCTAGGCTCGCCCAGAAGCAGTCGCATCGCAGCGCAGATCGGCCGTCCAGCGGTCTGCGCCATGTCCGCGACGCGGAACTCGAGCCAGCCCGAGCTCTCGCCACGCGGAGCGGAGATCAGTCGCAGCGCACGACCGTTGAACAGCAGCCCGGCGGGAACCCCGGTCTCTCGCAACAGTCGCTCCATCCGCCCATGCGCTGACGCTTCGAGCTTGCCTGCGCCGTGCGGCACATGGTCCAGATCATCGCCAGCGTCAAGCACGCGACCAAGCAGCTCCCACGGCGTCTCGCTGTCGACCGGATCGCGCTCGCGCACCGCAAAGTCCGGGACCAGGGTCTCGCCGTAATCGGGAAGTGGCACCCGCAGCTCTTCCGGGATCGGGCTGCCATCGAACCCCGCGTACCCCTTCGGTGACAAGCTCCAGCCGAGCACGTGCTGGGCGAACTCCTGGAAATCGGCGATCTGCGGCTCGGGCTCAGTACCGACGCTCGCGGCAGCCTCGTCGATAACGGCGCGCAACCGCCGCTGGCCCTCGGCGTCATGACGATCGAGGATCGCGCCGGCGCGCACCAGCGCCGGCGCCGAGACGACCAAGCCGGTCGGCTGCACGAAGCCGAGCCATTCCAGATGAGCGAGGACCTTAGGATCGATAGCGGCCATCGTCAGTTGGTGTCCGGCCACAGGTACACGAGGCCGACCGGCTCGATCCGTTGGGCGCGGACGTCGTAGAACCCGGCGACGCGGTCCGGCTCCGTGCTGAGGTCGCGGTCGAACTGCTCCAAACGCCGTTCCCAGGAGCGCATGTCCGCCTCGAGCTGGCGGCGCTCGGCCTCGGCAAACCCTAGCCGCAGCTGCTCAGGCTCGTGTTTGTGCTTTTGCAGCTCGTCGCGCACGCGATCGCGCTGCCGCTCGAGCGTTCCCCGCAGCTCTTTGCTTTCGCGTTCGCCGCGGTCGCGAAGCTTGCCGATCGCCTCCTGCGCCAACTCGCCGGCTCGTGCCTCCAGGGCCGGCAGCAGCTGGTCAACGTCGCCCGGAACTGCCTGCAGCAGCCGCTCGGAGATCTCCCGCGACGGACGACGGCTCGACTGCCCCGCTAGCGCCTCGGCCAGCAACTCGAGGCTCTTGGCCTCCGCATCTCGTGCATACACGCTCAATGTGCCGTCGCGCCTGCCGGGGTCGAGCCACCTCGCGGCCACAGCAACGACCTCCTCGTGCAACCGCTCGGCGCGCTGACCATAAAGCGAAAGCCGCCCTAGCAGTATCACTCGCGGGATCGAGTCGCGGACCTGCGCCAAGCACGCGCGGGAAAGATCGTGATAGACGAACCCCTGCGAGCGGAACCGCGCCAGCAGCCGCTGCGCGACTCGCTGCTCGAGGTGCAAGTGGACGGTGGCGTCGCTGAGCACGCCCGGGTCCTCGAAGACCACCGGTCGGATCGGCGCTTCGCGCCGCCAGTCCGCGAGCTTCTGCGCGGTCCGCCGCGGCGCCCGGAGCGTGTCAAGCGTCGCCGCCCAGCTTGGGTCGCCCTGCTCGCGACCGTCGAGCGCTGGAAAACGCCACGCCTGAAGACCATCCTCATCATCGGTCTGAGCCAGCGGCTCGGCGCCTAGCAGATCAAGCGCGCACGACAGCGCATTGCGAAACGGGCCCGGCTCGAACCCGGTCCAACCGCGGGAGCGCTCCAGAAGCATCTGACAACGCTCGATCTGCGTGCGCAGCTCATCCTGTCGATCTCGCGCCTCCTCGAGCTCCTCCTCGACGACCAGCTTGTAACCGGCTTCGAGATCCGCACGCTCGATCTCCTCGGTGAGCAGCCCGACGTCGCGGTGGCGAATCCCCTGTCGCAGACGGCGCTCGAGCTGATCGTCGATCACCTGCGACAGGCTCCCCAATTCGCGCCGGATCGTCTCCGTCTTGCGCACGAGCACGTCGAGCACCCTGTCCTCCACCCGCTGCGGAAGAACGAAGTAGTGGCAGCTAACCTCGTCCGCCGGCTGCAGCTTGCGGTCGATTCGGCCGTTGCGCTGCTCGATCCGACCGGGGTTCCACGGCAGATCGAAATGAAACAGATCCGCGCAATGCGCCTGGAAGTTAAGACCCTCCCGTGCCGCATCGGTCGCGAGCAGAATCCGCAGCGGATCCGTCGCTGGCTCGCTATTGAACCGTCGCTGAATCTCCTGACGTAGCGGCCCACTTGTCAGCCCCGTGATCACCTCAATTCGCTCATCACCCCGGTCGGTTCCGCCGATCGCTTGCTCAAGGATCAACTGCAGCCAGCGCTTCGTGCCCTCTCGGTTCTCAGTGAAGATCAGCACCCGCCGCTCGTTCCAGACCGCGGGTGGACCGCTCGATCCGCGCCCGAACGGGGGAAGGCCCGGGCACAAGCTCTTCCTGATCCAGTCGATGAGGTGCAGCGCCTTCGCGTCCGGGAGATGGCGAGCTGCCTCCGCGATCGCCTCCATCTGCTCGAGCAGTGCCTGCTCGCGTCGCCACAGCGCTTGCGCGGCCTCGTCACGAGGCGATACTGACTCTGTCGCCTCGGTGACCGTCTCGATCACGAATGCCTCCTCGACCTCCAACGCCTCGCCCGACCACTCAGCGCGCTCATCGTCGGCGGCCGGCGGGATCGTGAACAGTTGCGAGTGCCGCTCCAGGTAGCGCTCCCCGGACGCGGTCTCATCCTGCGCGCGATCCCACTGATGCTCGACGGTCTTGCGATGAACCCGCAGGCTGCGAGCGAACGCTTCGATCGATGACAGCAGTCGCTGCTGCAAACCGACCACGAGCAGGCCTGCGGCCGCCTGCGCCCGGCTCGAGGTGCTCGCGAACCGCTGCTCCCGAACGGAGCGATACTCGTCCAGCAGACCCGACAGCACCAGCTCAGGGGCGTCCTCCGGCAGGCCGTCGATTTCGATGCGATCGACGACTCGCCGCGGGAACCCTCCCTGCACCGCCCGGATATCCTCCTTCAGCCGCCTGACCATCACCGGCTCGAGCGCAGTCTTCCCGGGTACCTTGACTCCGCGCGTGAACCGGTACGGGTCGAGCAGCTCAAGCAACGTCGAGAAACTGTTCGAATGACCGTTGTGCGGCGTCGCAGACAGGAACAGCCGATGCTCGAACCGCCCTCCGAGATCGCGAACTGCCCGCGTGAACTTCGTCTCGATCCCGTAGCGCCCACCGCTCGACGGCGCCGCATGATGTGCCTCGTCAAGGATCAGCAGACTGCCTGGGAGCAATGGTCCCAACCACTCACGCATCGGATCCGCATACGCCGGATCGCCCAGCAGATTGTGGGAGACCAGGAAGCGGCTATGCGTCCGCCACGGGTTGACACCGAACCCGCGCTCGCGACGGACTCCCGCGACGTAGTGACGGTCGAGGATCTCGAACACCAACCCGAAACGCTCGTCAAGCTCGGCCTTCCACTGTTCCAGAACCGACGGCGGCGTCGCCACCACAATCGTCTTCGCCTTCCGCCGCAACAGCAGTTCACGCGCGATCAACCCTGCCTCGATCGTCTTCCCGAGCCCCGTGTCGTCGGCGATGAACAGATTCACGCGCGGAAGCCGCAGCGCCTTGCGCAGCGGCTCCATCTGGTAGGAGTCGATCTTGATCCCCGCTCGGAATGGCGACTGGAACAGGCTCGGGTCAGTGGCTGTGACCGAGTTCCACTGCAGTGTGTGGAGGAATGCCGCGAAGAACTGCGGGTCGTCGAACCCCCGGGACGCCAGCTCCGCCCAGCCCGCCTCCTCCAGAATCCGGCGGTCGAGCTCGTAATCCCACAGCACTTCCAGCTCCTGACCCTGCGCGTCGTCGTCGGCGCACGCGAGGCGCACCACCGCCGAGCCGTCGCCCCCGTCCGGCTCGAGCACCTCCTCGACCAGCCAGCGCCTCGACCGCACCTGAACCAGCTCGCCGGGCTGTGGAAGGCGCTCCGGGAGCTCTAGGGCGGCGGCAAGGCGACTCAGCACGACTCCCTAGCGGCGTCGACTTCTGGATTTACCTCGCTCGATCCCACGATCTCGTGGACAGTAGCTCCCGCGCACTTCGAGGCGCAGGCCGCTAAGACAAGACGATCGTCCGTCGCGCTGCACGAGACACGCGACCAGCTCATGCCGCTGTGGCGTCCGCAGACGCATGCGCCGCGACGAGTCACCGCCGAATTAAAGCCCGCCCCGCCTGCACTCCGCCACGCAATCGCTGGTAGCTGTCCGTCGACCTGTAGCCGCTAGCCGACAGCCACGGACCAGGGCAGGCTTCCGCTACGACGCCAGCACCCGCGAAGCCTGAACCGACACGTGTCAGCCGCTGTCCCGACATGACGCCACGATGAACGGCGCTCACGTCCCGTGCGTTCTCGAACCGATGGCCGTTCGATCTTCGTCGCGCTTCCATCACAATGCTTTGATGGCGACTCCTCGGGCAAGCACGCTTGTTCGCAAGGCGTCAACGATCGAACATAAGGCCGAACGGTTTCCGCTCCTCTTGGAGGATCTCGGCTGGCCCGCAAGTGCCATACGCCCTGTGGATGGGCATGGGCTCGACGGCAAGTTCCTTGTGGACGTCTCAGCGGCAAACGAAACGCAGGTCCTGGTCGTGATCTGTCGCGGCTCCTTGCGCGGTGGTGGCCGTGTCTCGCTGGGCTACAGTCGCGAAGCTCCGTACACCCTCGTCTGGGACGACGAAGCGATTGCTCTTCTTGAGCCGGCGCGGTGGGCTCTCGGGCCGGGAGACACCGCGCTTGCGGAGGCTCCGCTGGCTGACGCGGCGTTCGCGCAATCCGTGCTGGAGATCCTGGAACGAGACTTAGTCCTCAGGCGCGTGCCGTCAGACTTCAGCGACCTTGGCGAGCGCCGGAAGGTCTTACACCAGCATCTCGCAGACGCTGTCACTACGTTGCGTACGGACGTGGCTCAGAACGACGTCCTCGCGGGCGAGACCGCCGATCACAGTGATGCCGAAGTGCTTCGCCTCTTTCATCAGCTTCTTTTCATCAGGTTTCAGGAGGACTGGGGGCGGGGCCTTCCAGGTCGACGCATCGTGGACCTCATTGGACTGACGGACATCGGATCAGCCCTCATGGAGACCCTCGATCGCTACCGAAAGCGGCTTGATTCTGAGCTCTTCGCCGCCTCCTTGATTAAGGCAGGCGACCTTCCGGCACAAGATGTGGACCGGGTCCTCAGGGCTTTGGTGACGCCCTGGGAAGCGCTTCGGCTGAACTTCTCGGTGAGTCGGGCTGAAGTCGCCGGACGACTGTTTCAAAGCTATCTCAGGCGCACACCCATCGTGCGCCGAAGGCCTTCGGTGCGACCGACGCTAGTGCCCCTCGTCGAGCACGAGGATCAACAGCAGCGACACGGTGCCTACTACACGCCGGCTGCAGTCGCGCGCTATCTGACCGAACAGACTCTTGGCGAGTACCTCGTCGACCACGAACCCCAAGCACCGGCAGACATCCGCGTGCTCGACCCAGCTTGCGGCTCGGGGACGTTCCTAATCGCCGCCTACCGAACGCTCACCGGCTACTTCGCGCAGCAGTGCGGTACCCTCGACGACGATTTCCGCAAGCGGATCCTAACGGAGAGCTTGTTCGGCGCGGACATCGACGAGCGGGCACTCGGGCTCACCCAAGTGCAGCTCCTTGAAGCGGCCGATCTTGCCGGCGCGCCGTTGCCAAGACTCGGGGGGAATCTTCTCCATGGCGACTCTCTGGTATGCCCGCCTGGCAGCAAAGCAACCGACCAGGGGGTTGACTGGTCGTCTCTGATCGCCAGCTACGGCGGATTCAATGTGGTACTCATGAATCCTCCGTTTGGGACGCCACAAAGGCTATCCGCCCATCTGGGCCATGAACAGCGATTGGCACTGCGTGACGCGTATCCCGAAGTCAGAGCGTGGGGAAGTGACTACGCCTATTTGTTCCTTGCGCTCGGCGTGCGTCTGCTTACCAAAGACGGCCGGGTCGGGAGCATTCTTCCCCGGACTGCTTTGGTTGGAAAGTCGGCGGCGGGTGCACGACGGCTCATGTTGGGCCGCCGCGTCTCATCAATCATCGACTTCCGGGGTCTCCGACTGTTTGAAGGAGTGGGATCGTATGTCACCGCCGTGAGCTTTGGCGCCAGTCCGTCAGGAGGCGCACGCCTCTCTGGTGTGATGGATTCGAGAGAGTCGGCGGAGAGCGCTCTCGATGATTTGGAGGATCACGCCTCCGAGAGCGTGATTCACCTGCGCGTGAGCCAAAAACGACTTGGAGAACATGCGGAAGACGGTTGGGGTGCATTCTCCTTGCGATGGCACGCTCTCAGGCGTCAGCTTGGAGTCGCATGGGAGCCGCTGGCGCCACCTTCGGGGAGGGGAACCCGCATTGTGGCGCACGGAACGCAGACCGGAAACGATAGGGCGCTGACTCTTGGCCCCGAAGGATGGAGCGGCACCTCGGCCAAGGTGGTTCTGATCCGGGGGGAGCGCGTCGCTTCCCGATTCGCGCCTCTGCTCGTTCGTGGCTCTGAGATTCGCCCATTTCACGCAGACCACGCGAACAGGCGGCTTCTCGTGCCCTTCGAGGATAACGGCGCGCCTACCAGTGCTAAGGGCGTCGTCACTGTCCTAGCGGCCCTGCTGCCGGGAGGAGGCCCCGACAATCCCCAGCCGGGTGACCTCACGACTCTCAGGGCGCCCAAGGTACTGATACGGCGGTTCTCCAGGGAGCCGTCTGCATTCGCAGACCGTACGGGTGAGTTCATCGTGCAGAAGGGCTCCGGGGGGGCGATCGCAGTCCGTCTTCCTCACGCAACTGAAGACGACTTCCTCGGCTTCGAAGCCTTGTTTCATAGCGCTCTCTACCAGTGGCTAGCCCGCGGTTTTGGCTCCTCAAAATACGACGAGACCATTGAGCTATCCATTGCCTCCGTTGCGGCTCTCCCCTGGCCGGATCTAACGACCGACGGCTGGCGTCGTCTACGTTCTGCCGGTGACTCGGTGCGTGCGGCGCTGGCGACGGACGCGAACGTTCGAATTAGTGATTATTGGCGTGCACGCCGAGAATTAGACGTGGTCGCAGTGGAGCTTCTGAGGCCAAGCAAACGTCTCCAAAAGATTATCCTCGCCGAGGTCTTCAGAGAGGCATAGGCAGCGTGGCCACGGCGAGAAAGGCTACTAACCTCGCGAAGCGACTCGAACGGACCGGACGGTCGGAGTTGCGACGCAAGTTGCTTCCTGGGACGGTGACGACTTCGCGTGCAAAGAGCGGGTCGACAGGCGAGCATTTTCAAATCGCTACTCCAACTCCCGTGGTGGTGCCGCGCGACCAGATGGGGAGGCTGCCGGGCCAGTGGACGATTCGTATGAGCTGGGACGTGTATGAAGATCCAGCCGACGGCGACGCGCGCGTGATGATGAGCAGCGTCAGTCTTAACGTGTCCGAGATATTGCTCACGAGCGCCGGCGATTATTGCCTCGTGAGATATGACACGAATCGATTCAACGATGCTCCCTCTCGATCTCACAGCGCTGTTCACCTCAACGTTCTCCAGCCATCGAAGCTGGGTAGCAAGGTCCACTACCCCGTGTTCGGGCTCGACCACGACGTTTGGCCACTGGACCAAGTTCTGGATTTCTTCCTTTCCGCCGATCTTCAGGAAGACCTCTCGTCTCTCCTCTAACGCTGACGGACGGATGGCGGCTTCGGAGGCCAATTGCGTCACTTCAGATACTAAGGATGTTGCTTACGTTGGTCCGGGAGCGCAGAGGATCGTCGTCTGGTCGTCAACGTCGCACCAACGGCTTCGCGTCGCTCGCCAACGCAATCGCGGGACGGGGTTTTCGACGAGCGGGTCACGCGCAAAGAGACGGTCGCGTCGGTTCGACGGGCCGGCGATTTCGTAACACCTCGATAGCTCGGAGGTGTCGCGAGCTAGGAGCGCCGGCGTTAGGGTTGTCCTACCGCCGATTCGCACCGGTGCCTAGACGCCCTGTCATCGCGCCTTCTGATAGCTGAGGACCTCGTCCGTGGTGAGCTGACGCGTGGAGTTGCCGATCCGTACGTAGAAGTCGGCCTGCTTGTTACCGCCTGGAGGGTCAACAAACACCGGTGAGATGGCTGGTTCCACGTCGACTCGGCATACCTGGTGGCCGTCGACCGCCGGAAAAGTCACCTTAACGCTCGCGGTGGCGGGCTTGCCGATCGTGTGCTCCAGGAGATCCGTGAGGAACAGCTGGTAGCCGTCAAGATCACCCTTTTTGACCAAAGTGAGATCTTCGTCGAGCCCGATCGCATGGCCGGCGTCGTTGACCCCGATCAGCAGCGTGCCGCCCTTGCCGTTGGCAAATCCAGCGACTGTCTTCACGATCACGAGCTCAATCTTGGGATCTCGCTCGCCGGTGTGCTGGTTGAACCGGGCTGCGGCCTTGAACTCCACGTGTTCTGTCTCTCCGGCTGCGATGAGCTGATCGACGGGCAGCGCACCATCCTCCGTTTCATCTGAGAGCTGCAGCTTGTTGAAGCCGTCCCGGATCACCCTGGCCATGAGTTGTCGGCGCGCGGGGAGGAACTGCTCGTAGGTCATCTCCTCCCAACCCGGAGGGAGCGCGTGCCAGCGACGCATCTCTTGAAGTTCGGAGTCACCGTGGCGTCCGGCATATTTGGGCCAGTAGATCTCCGGGGAGGCGCCGGAGATGGCTGTGTTGTCCGGCCATTCGACGAGCGCGTAGTTCGCGATTTGGTTGACGTCCTTAAGCGATTCGATACCCAGCTTCTTAAGGTGGGCACGCGGGAACAGGTGATGGCGTTCGACAGCGGCCTTCTTGGTCTTGAGCGCCGGATCGAAGAGCTCGGTTACTCGCATCTTCGAGAACAAGACGCGTGCGTTCACGAGGTTGAGCGCCGCGTAGTAGGCATACAGCGTGGGACTGCGCGCTGCCGAGGTCGCCAGCGCATTCGGCAACGTGATCTGCCAGTAGTCCTGGGTCAGGGTGTCGTCGACGACCTGGTCTAGGGTCGCAATGAACTCCTCAGGTGTGGTCTTGCCGCGGAGTAGCGCAAGATCGCTCTCGACCCGGGACTCCGGCGAACTCGAGTATCGACCGGTCAACGCCGCCATGAAGAACCAGCGGGCAATCACCTCGCGGAGCTGGGACGACTCGACGCTGAAGTCGCGCTTTCCAACGAGGTAGAAGACGTAGGCATACAGCACTGCGTTCTGCGAGGTGATCATGCCTTCACCGCGGAACCCGGCACGTACGAGCACTTTCAAGAACTCGTGCCAAGAGGTCAGGTTGAGCGTGGCCTCCTGCGATGAACGAAGGCGGTCGAACTGCTCCTCCCGGCGTTGGTCGGAGTACTGCTCGGTCTCCAAATCGCGCCCACGGAGCAGCGAGTAGACAGCACGCAGCTGACCGCGTCGGAAGCCGAGTCCGATGGCGACGCGCAGCAGCTGGTCAGGATCGGGCTTGATGAAGTGATTGAACGGCGATGGTCCATCGGCCGACGGGAGCCTGCTGGCTCGGCTGAAGGACTCAAGCTGGGCTCGACCCTCATCCCACCAGACGGACATCAGCGTCAAGATGAAGTCGGCCTGGTTGAGCGTGACGCCTTTGGAGTTGATCCGAACGAACACCTCGGCGACCTTCTCCTCGTCGATCGCGCCCGAGAGCTCAAGAGCCGTGAAGGGGTAACTCTGTAGGTCGTACAGCCGATCGATAGCTTCGGTCAGGAGGTCCTCTTCATCGTCGGAGACCTCACGACTCCCCTTCAAGAGCGTGAGGAACTCGCGCACGAACCGGTTGCGGCTGAGCTCCCCAGCCCAAAGCTGACTTATATCTGCGATGTATTCCGGATCGCGCTCGATCGCAGCATCGGTGACCGCGAACAGCTGGTCGCGCGGACGAAACGCGATGCCGACCTTGATCTGCGAGTAATCCTCCGTGACGACCGGGACGTCCTTCAGCACGGCATACAAGGAGGTGAGGCGCTGCTGGCCGTCAACGATGAGCAAGCGTGGGACGGCTTGCTTGCCCCCGACGCCGATCTGCCGTGTCCCGGCCGCGTTGACGTTAGCCCAGAACAGCAGATAGCCGACCGGGAAACCGCTGTACATCGAGTCGAACAAGTCGCGGACTTTGGCCTTGCTCCAAACGAACGGTCGCTGGATGTCCGGCAGTCCGATCTCGCCGACGTCGATGTCCTCAATCAGCTTTGAGAGGGAATAATTGACTTCTTTGAAGACCGTCGCTCTCACAGAGCCGCAAGGTTAGCTTCGAGCCGGAGGTCGCGCCGATCACGACGGCGTATTTGTGATCGCGTTCGGGCTACTTCGAGGAGGTTGATCGGTGGGAGTAGTCGCGGGTGGTTGAGGCCGGGCGTGCTAGATGCGGCCGGGCCGAAAACGGGTACCAAGACAAGCAAATCTGACCTCACGCAACCTGACCCAATTTCACGACAGCCCTGCAAATCCGCACCTACCTGACACGCCTGAAGGGAGTCAAGAACCCGAAGCGTGCGGGTTCGAGTCCCGCCCTCGCTACCTAACTCACCTCAGATTCGCTTCGATCTGTTCGTTGCGGCCGCGTAGCCCGCCGAGACTGCTGCTGACCGCCAACCGCGTCTCCGACTACGCGGCGTCCCGCCGACGCACGATCCACTCCTCGAGGTCGGCGCGCCGGTAGCGCCAGTGCTTCCCGATCTTGAACGCGGGCAGCACGCCTCGCCGGCTCAGGTCGAGGACGGTCGAGTGGCGGAGCTTGAGTAGCTGGGCGACCTCGTGAGGTTCGAGGATGCCGAGTTCCGCCATTACGTCGATCGAGGTTTCAGTGGTCATTGCAAGCGTGAAGGGACGCGGAGGGGCCTGTGGGTCAGGTATTGCCTCGGCGACGGAGCGTCCCGCTCCGCCTACGTGAAGACGCCGTGTGAGATGCCGCGCGCGTACTGGATCATCCTCTCGTAGCGGCCGCCGGCGATCTCGTCGAGCGGGTTGGCGCCGTCGAGAACGTCCACCTGACCGTCGAGCCACCATCCAGCGAGGGTCTCGCCGTGCACGTTGCGCGCCATCTCCTGGACGAACGCCACGAGCTCTGTCAGCCGCTGGGCGTGCGGCCCGTCGGG
>Ga0302325_10009982_pt1 | contig 20647 bp, 17 predicted proteins | sample Palsa_T0_2_FD_201948 | JGI IMG/M metagenome (GOLD analysis project Ga0302325, IMG submission 201948) | Peat permafrost microbial communities from Stordalen Mire near Abisko, Sweden - Palsa_T0_2 | ecosystem: Environmental > Terrestrial > Soil > Palsa > Peat permafrost | place: Sweden: Abisko...
CGAGCCCCGCCAGAGCGGTGGCCCAGAGCCGCGCGATGGGGCCGCCTCCGGTGTCCATGGCCAAATGCGATTTCGTGCGCTTATCGTACCAGCGGGGCGACATGACCCAGGTGTATTTTTCGTTGAAGTTGCGCTTCTGGGGCCGCGGGATCGTGGTCTGGTTCCAGGGATGATTGCGATCCACTGGATTTCCAAGCGGGTCCTGCTTCACGAACATCTCGGAATTTTCCCAACTGTCATAATAGGAGCTGCCGAGCAGAATCCGGATGTTGAGATTGATCTCAACAAGATCGTTGGTAACCAGTTCTCCATCCACGATGATGCCGGGTGTGACGAACATCTTGCGGCCCCAACTGCTCATGTTCTTATAGGTGTAATCGCAGTAGGCGGGATCGTTGAATGATCCCCAGCAAGCCAGAAGAATGCGCCGCTGGCCTACTTTTTCGTAGCCGGGGAGGGCTTCGTAGAAGAAATCAAACAGATCATCATGCAGCGGCACGACTTTTTTCATGAATTCGACGTACTTCATGAGCCGGACCATGTAATCGGTGAACAATTGAATCGTCGCCACCGTGCCGACGCCGCCCGGATAGAGCGTCGAGGGATGCACATGGCGGCCTTCCATCAGGCAGAACATCTCGCGCGTCATCCGACTCATGGACAGCGCCTCGCGATAAAACTCGCCCGTGAACGGATTGAGCGCGGTCATGATGTCCGCGATGGTTTTGAATTTGTGCTTGTCGGCATTCGGAGCCGGCGTCTGCTGCGCTTTAGCCCACACCGAGGGATTGGTTTCCTTCACCATCTGTTCGCAGAAATCGACGCCAACCAGATTGTCCTGGAAGATATTGTGATCGAACATGTACTCGGCGGCTTCGCCGAGATTGACGATCCATTCGGCGATCGCCGGCGGCTTTATGCCGAACGCCATCTGCTGGGCGTAACAGGCGCAAGTGGCGTGGTTATCTCCGCAGATGCCGCAGATGCGGCTGGTGATGAAATGGGCGTCGCGCGGATCCTTTCCTTTCATGAATATGCTGTATCCACGGAAGATGGACGAGGTGCTGTGGCACTCGGCGACCTGTTTGTTCTCGAAATCGATCTTCGTGTAGATGCCGAGGCTTCCCACGATTCGGGTAATCGGGTCCCAGGACATTTCGACGAGTTTTCGAGAGTCGGTTGATGCGGAAGGCTGACGGGATGTTGCTACATTCATGGCTTTTTCCTTTCAGGCTGCGTTTTGAATTCGTTTAATAACTCTTGGGCTGATATCCCGTGGTCAGCGGCGGCTGCGGATGACGCCACTTGGTTTCCTTGTTCGCGCTGTGATTGGTGATTTTCCGCAGGGAGCGAATGATGAGGCCATAAGGCTTGATCATGTGGCTGGAAAGCTTGGACCCCGGCGGTGGATCCATGAAAGGCATGAACTTGTCCGGGAACCCCGGCATCGTGCAGCCGATACAAATGCCGCCGACATTGGGGCAGCCGCCGATGCCTGCCATCCAGCCGCGCTTGGGCACATTGCAATTGACGACCGGACCCCAGCACCCGATCTTCACCAGACATTTCGGCGAGCCGTATTCCTCGGTGAAATCGCCCTGCTCATAATATCCGGCCCGGTCGCAGCCCTCATGGACCGTCTTGCCAAACAGCCACTTGGGCCGCAACTGATCGTCCAGCGGAATCATCGGCGCGAGGCCCGCCACCTGATAGAGCAGATAGAGCAGCGTCTCCATGAAATTATCCGGCTGAACCGGACACCCCGGCACGTTGACGATCGGCAGGCCGGCCTTGGATTTCCATTTCCAGCCGAGAAAATCCGCCAGACCCATCGCCCCGGTGGGATTACCCTGCATCGCGTGGATTCCGCCGTAGGTGGCGCATGTTCCGCAGGCCACAACGGCCAGCGCCTTGGGCGCCAGACGTGTGATCCAATCGCAGGTGGGGATCGGCTGACCGGTCGCCTTGTCGGTGCCCAGCGCCGCCCAGTATCCCTCTTTCTTGATTTTTTCGTTGGGGATGGAACCCTCGACCACCATCACGAACGGATCGAGCCGCCCCGCCTCGGCTTCATACCAGAAGCGCATGAATTCATCGCCGTTCTCGTATGCCAGGACCGGATTGTGCAAATGAACTTTGGGAAGTCCGGGGATGGCGCCGAGCAGGACATCTTCGATGCTCGGTTGAGTGGCGGCTGTGATCGAAACCGAATCCCCGTCACAACCCAGACCCGCGGTGATCCATAAAATGTGAATCTCTTTGACCGGCGACGGCCGCTGGGTTTTGCGTCCGTAAGGGATGGAGGTTGTATCGTTCATGACTGCCACGCCTTTCCAAAAAGTGAATGCGTTTTTACATCACTAATTTCTCAACATATTCTCGGCAATTGCTCTCCCGCCAGCATCGTGACGACCCGCTCGCCGCCGACCAGCGACCGCATGACCACCATGCCCGCGTGTTCCGCCACGATTTCTCCAATGATCGTCGCATTCTCCCCCCGGGGGTGCGCCCGCATCGCCGCCAGCAGCCGATCGGCATCGGCGGCGGGAACGACCGCGATCAATTTGCCTTCGTTGGCGACATACAGCGGGTCAAGTCCGAGCATCTCGCACGCCGCGCGCACTTCCGCACGCAGCGGCAGCGTTGATTCCGTCAGCTTCACCCCGACGTTTGACGCATCGGCAAGCTCATTGAGCGCGCTGGAGACCCCGCCGCGGGTTGGATCGCGCATGCACCGGATCGACGGACATGCTTCGAGCATCGTCTTTGTCAGGTCCGCCAGCGAGGCGCTGTCGCTTTCCAGCACGGTTTCAAATTCCAGTCCCTCGCGCACGGACATGATGGCGATGCCGTGATCGCCGATGGTTCCCGAAACAATCACTTTATCGCCCGGCTGGGCGCTGGAAATCGAAAGCGATCTGCCTTCGGGGACGATGCCGATGCCGGAAGTGGTGATGAAAACCTGATCCCCTTTGCCGCGATCGACCACTTTGGTATCGCCCGTGACAAGCGCGACCCCCGCGTCATCGCAAGCGCTTCGCATCGAAGCGACGATCCGCTTCAGATCGGCCACGGGAAGACCCTCTTCCAGAATAAACGCCGCCGAGAGGAATAACGGCGTGGCCCCGCCCACAGCCAGGTCGTTTACCGTTCCATGTACCGCAAGCGTTCCAATATCGCCGCCGGGAAAAAAGAGCGGGCGGACCACGAATGAATCGGTGGTGAAGGCGATGCGCGGCCCCTTATGCCCGTTATTTCCGCCTGAAAGCTGCAACGTCGCCTGATCCTCCAATGCGGAAAGCACGGAATTATCAAAGCCGGGAACAAAAATATTTTTGATCAATTCCGCCGTCAACGACCCCCCGCTGCCGTGGCCGAGAAGAATGCGGTCGTAATTCGACTTCGGCAGCGGACACGACCCGAGCATTTCCAGGATAGCCTGATCGCTCATTTGCCCGCTCCGATCTGCACCAACTGACGCCTCGGCGCCTGAGCGCCTTTGCTGGCAAGATGCCGGCCGTAAGCGTAATACGCGGCGCACGCGCCTTCCGATGAGACCATCGTCGCGCCGAGCGGCGTTTGCGGAGTGCAACTCTTCCCGAACGCGGGGCAATCATGCGGCTTCTTCAAGCCTCTCAGCACGTCTCCGCTGATGCACACGCTCGACTCCTGCGTTTCGATGTCCGCCACCTCAAAAATCAGTTCCGCATCATGCTCGCGATATTCGGGACGAAGCTTGTAGCCGCTCCTGGGGATCAGTCCGACGCCCCGCCACTTGCGATCGCAAATTTCAAAAACCTCTTCGATGAGTCTTCGGGATTGAAGATTTCCATCGGGACGGACCGCGCGGCTGTATTGGTTTTCAACGATTGCCCGCCCCGCTTCCAACTGACGCACCGTCCAGAGAACGCCCTGGAGCATGTCGACAGGCTCGAATCCCGTGATCACAATCGGCACGCCAAATTGCTCGGCAATGGGAATATACTCCTCATATCCCATGACGGTGCAGACGTGACCCGGCCCGAGAAATCCCTGAACGCGATTGCCCGGTGACTGGAGAATCGCGGTGATGGCCGGCGGAACAAGCACATGCGAAACGAGGACGCTGAAATTTTTCAAATGACGCCGCTTGGCGAGCCACACCGCCATGGCGTTGGGAGGGGCCGTGGTCTCAAAACCGATCGCGAAAAAGACCACCTGCCGGTCCGGATTCGCCGCGGCCAAAGTGACCGCATCGAGCGGTGAATAGACGATCCGCACATCCGCGCCCTGCGATTTGAGCTGCAGCAGATCACCCCGGGAACCGGGCACCCGCAGCATGTCGCCGAACGAACAGAATATCACGCCCGGCCGCGAGGCGACCGCGTGGGCCCGGTCGATCATTTCCAGCGCCGTGACGCAAACCGGGCAACCGGGTCCGTGAACCAGTTCGATCTCCGTTGGCAATACCTCATCGATTCCATATTTCACAATCGTGTGCGTCTGTCCCCCGCAGACTTCCATGATGGTCCATGGCCGTGTCACCGTGCGGGTGATGGCCGCGGCAAGTTTCTTCGCGGCGTCGGCATCACGATATTCGTCCAGAAATTTCATGAGGGACCATCTCGCGGTGAAGGAGTTTCCAACTCGTCAAGCTGATTCATGCTTTTGAGAAAATCAAAAACGATCTGCGCCTCTTTCTCGTCGATGTGGGAGAGCGCGAAACCAACGTGCACCAGAACATACTCGCCGATTTTTACTTCAGGAACGTGTTCGAGACAGACTTGCTTGACAACCCCGCTGAAATCGACTTTTCCCATCAGCACATCATGTTCGCGGAAAGTTTTGGTCACCTTTCCCGGAATTCCAAGGCACATGAATGTCTCCGATGCAAAACGGACACTCAGCGAGACGAATTCATTCGGCTCGCCGCGATGGTCAGTTGACCGAGACACAAGCCGCCATCATTCGGCGGCACCAGACGATGCCGGTAAACGCAAAAACCCTGCGAGATGAGTCGATCACTCACCTCCAGAGTCAGCAACTCGTTCATGAACGTACCCCCGCTCAGCACGACATTGCAAATTCCCGTCGCTTTCATGACCCGTAAGCAAATCTCGGAAACAATATGGACCAACGTTGAGTGGAACCGACGCGCCATATGCGACTTTTTTATCCCCGAGTTAACGTCCCTTGCAATGGACAAAATAATTGGCCGTGTATCGATGACCCAAGGCCCTTTCAAGTCGGCAACAATGTCGAACGGATATGTGCCGGTTGCGGCGACTGAACTGGCGAGTTCCTCCAATCGAACAGCCGCGTGGCCTTCGTAGCTGACACGGTCTTGAACCCCAATCAGCGACGCCACAGCGTCAAATAGTCGCCCCATGCTCGAAGTCGGCGGAGAATTGACTCTCCGCTGGATCATTTTTTGCACCAATCGCAACGAAGCGGCGGGTATGCGTTCCAGAAATTCGCGGCACTCCGTTTCGGCATCGAACAAGTAAGCCGCCGCCATGCGCCAGGGTTCGCGCACGGCTCGTTCGCCACCGGGCATGGCGATATAGCGAAGATGAGCGGCACGCTCGAAGCCGCTGTAATCGCCTACAAGAAATTCGCCGCCCCATATCGCCCCGTCGAGGCCGAATCCCGTGCCGTCGAACGTCACGCCGATCACGCGATCGGTCAGTCCGTTTTCCGCCATGCAGCTTGCCATGTGCGCGTGATGGTGCTGTACCCCAACGCAGGGAATACCACGGCTCCGGGCATATCCGGTCGAGGCGTAATCGGGGTGTAAATCGTGCGCGATCAAACGCGGCTTGAAATCAAACAGCCTTTCGTAGAGCGCAATATCCCGCTCAAAAGCCCGGAACGCTTTGAAATGATCCAGGTCTCCCATGTGGTGGCTGAGGATCGCCCGGCCGCCATTGCCCAAAGAAAACGCACCCTTGAGCTGGCCACCGACCGCAAGGATCGGAGAAGTACATTCGACTGGAAGCGCGATCGGCTGCGGCGCGTATCCCCGGGACCGGCGCACCGGCGATTCCATTTCGCCGACCATCCGCGTCACCGAATCGTCGCAGCGCACATGAATCGGGCGATCGTGGATGAGAAACAGATCGCAAATCCCCCGCAGGACATCAACGGCCTCGGCCTCCTCGCAGACAATCGGCTCGTCAGCCCTGTTCCCGCTGGTCATTACGAGCGGAAGCCCGTTCATCTCCCGCATGAGTAAATGATGCAGCGGCGTATATGGAAGCATAAGCCCAAGCCGGGAATTTCCCGGCGCGACCTCGTTTGCCACGCAGGATGCGGGCCGTTTCCGCAGGAGAACGATAGGCCGGCGCGGCGACATCAGCAGTTCTTCCTCGGGCGGATTGATCTCGCAAAGCGCCCGCGCGGAGCTTACATCCGCGACCATGACCGCCAGCGGCTTTTCTTCCCGGTTCTTGCGGCGTCGTAGCTCTGCCACCGCTTTGGCATCGGTCGCGCTGCATGTCAGGTGATATCCTCCCAATCCTTTCATCGCGCCGATGCTGCCTGCACGGATCGCGGCGGCGAAAACTCCGAGCGGATCGTCGGTCTCGATGCGTTTCCCATCGCCGTTCAATGCCGAGAGTTTCGGTCCGCACATCGGGCAGGCAATCGGCTGTGCATGGAACCGGCGATTGGATCGATCCTCATATTCCGCCCGGCAAGCCGGGCACATCGGGAAGCGGGCCATCGTGGTGCGCTCGCGGTCGTACGGTGCCCCCGTCACGATCGTCAGCCGGGGCCCGCAATTGGTGCAGTTGAGAAATGGATACCGATAGCGGCGGTCGCCCGGATCGAACAGTTCGGCAAGACAGTCATCGCATGTGGCGGCATCCGGGGCGATGACAATCTGCCCCGACGCGACCTGATCGCTGGATTCAATCCGGAAAACGCGATCTCCCAGCTCCGGCTGAGTTTGCCAGGAGATTTCGTCGATGTGCGCCAGCGGCGGTAATTTTCTCACCAACTCCGCGAGAAACTGATTGAGCGCGCCGTTCTCCCCTTCGACTTCGATGCAAACGCCGCTGGTCTGATTTTTCACGAATCCCCCGAGCCGCAGCTCGGACGCCAGTCCAAAGACGAAGGGTCGAAACCCGACTCCCTGCACCGTTCCATGTATTGCAATCGCTCGGCGTTCCATAACGGCCTTATGTGAGGTCCTCGTTACCGGCGGTTGGTTTCGCGTGGCCGAATTTGATCACCGCCACAAAAACCGTACCTCCCACAATATTGCCCAGCGTTGTAAAAATGATGACGCGAACCACCTCGGAAAGACTGACGCCCTGATGCGCGAACATGCCCGCAAAAATTTCGATCGATCCGGCCACTACATGATGCAGACCGGCAAACCCGATCGCCGTGGTAATCAGCCAGACGATAACAATCTGGCTGATCGTATCGCGGCCCGCGGCGACCAGCCAGGAAAGCAATCCCATCAACCAGCCGGCGAGAAGGGCGCTGAAGAAAAGCGCCGTGTCGCCATGATCGATAACCCGATGAGCGAGGACTCCAAACGTTTCGGGTGAAATGTTACCCATTGCCGGGCCGACAAAAGTGATCAGTCGGGCAAAGCCCGCGGCGCCGATAAGATTGGCGAAGTAGACAACAATCCAGAGCCGCAGAAGAGAAGCCACCGACGCGCTCCCGTTCAGGACCGGCAACACCGCAAGCGTCGTTTGTTCGGTAAACAGCTCGGATCGGCCGATGACGACAAAGATAAACCCAACCGCGTACATGTTGGCGACAAGCAGATTTACAATCGGTTCCGGGAGCCGGCTGTTCGCCTGCGTCCACATGACGGCCATCAGCAACAGACTGAAGCCGAGGTCGAGACCTGCCGACAGCCCGGAGATGAATAACCCCCCGATTCCACGGTGTAAAACCTCCAGCCCCTCGTGGATTTCGCTTTGCAGAATTGCCTTGGAGGCCCTTTTTGGCTCTTGTTCCACCGCGGGAGGCTGCAGGTCAGAAGTCATCGTCTGATCCGCTCCAGTTCAACAAGGTACAGAGAGACGCCGCAACGACCTAAGCTAATTCCCCGCAGGGTTTTCCCGCAACGTTAAAACTCCACAGGGCGCAGGGAATCATGGAAATACATTCAGCGGTGATCCTCGAAATTGTTGCTCAAGATCAGGTTTTGCTGCTTTACAGATGTCAGATGCGCGCCCATTATGTCGTCACGCCATGGCTCAAATCTTCCACCCGAGCATGAACACGATCGCCAAGGTGATCATTTGCGGGGCGGTGCTGGCGCTCTCGTTCCTGCCGGTTTTGGGATGGCTGATCGAGGGATCGCCTTATGTGACGTTTCAGGGCGTTGTCCGGGATCAGCCGGTGCCGTTCAGTCACGAGCACCATGTTCGCGAGTTGGGGATCGACTGCCGCTACTGCCACACTTCCGTGACGGATTCCACATTCGCGGGATTGCCCGCAACCAAAACGTGCATGACCTGTCATTCGCGGATATGGACGGACGCCCCCGTCCTGCAGGCGGTGCGCGCGAGTTGGCGCGATGAGATTCCTCTGAAATGGACTCGGGTTCATAATCTGCCGGATTTCGTTTATTTCCCGCATGATATCCACGTCAACAAGGGAGTGGGCTGCGTCACATGCCATGGGCGCGTCGATGAGATGCCCCTGATGTTTCAAAACGCCGATCTTCGCATGGGGTGGTGCCTGGATTGCCATCGAGATCCGCAGAAATATCTCCGGCCCCGCGATCAGGTGTTCAACATGGATTTCGTCATCGACGACAAGGTCAGGGATGAATTCTCGAACGATCGCCATCCGGTGACTGATCAGGATTCGCTGGGGAGCGCGCTCGTCGAGCTTTACCACATTCCCACGGATGGCCGGATCACCAATTGCTACACTTGCCATCGCTGAGCGTCAATGGAAACATTGCCAAAACAACTTCCGTCGCCCCGATCCGCCCGGTACTGGAAAAGCCTGGAGCAGTATGAGGACTCGACGGCATTCCGCCGATTGATCTCGGATGAATTCGCGCCCGGCGCGCTGGATGACGATGCCGGCCCGTCGCGCCGAACGTTCCTCAAAGCCCTGGCGGCGTCGGTTGCGGTGGCCGGATTGGCCGGCTGCAAACCGAAAATCGACGAGCAGATCGTGCCGTATGTTCGCCAGCCCGCGGAAATCGTTCCCGGCCGGCCGCTGTTCTTCGCCACGACGATGACGTTGTCCGGATATGCCCAGGGTGTGATCGCCACGAGCCGCGAAGGCAGACCCGTCAAGCTGGAGGGAAATCCGGACCATCCCGCCAACCGCGGTTCCAGTGATGTCTTTTTACAGGCGGCGCTGCTGGATATGTACGATCCCGACCGATCCCAAACCGTCAGCCGCGCCGGCATCATCAGCGACTGGGATACCTTCATCGGCGTCCTGCGGCCCCGGTTGGCCCAGAAAGCCGCGAATGGATCGGGAATGGCGATTCTCACCGAAACGATCACATCTCCCACGCTGCTCAAGCAGATCCGCGATCTGAAAACAAAATATCCCGGAGCTTCGTGGTTCGTGCATGATCCTCTGTCCCGGCGAAATATCCGCGAGGGCTTGCGCTCCGCGACGGGGCGCGAAATCCTCCCGCATTATGATTTTACCAAAGCGGATGTGATCGTCTCACTCGATTGCGATTTCCTCGCCGAGGAACCAGGCCATTGCCGATACAGTCGGGATTTTCAGGACGGCCGGCGGATTCGCAGCGATACCCAGCGCATGAACCGGCTGTATGTGATCGAAAGCACGCATTCGATCACGGGAACCATGGCCGACCACCGTGGGCCCATGCCGCCTTCCCAGATCGCGGGTGCTGCCGCAGCAATAGCCGAGGCAATCCAAAATCCCGCGGCTGCAAATGGATGGGCTAAGGGGATTGCCGATGATCTGCTCGCCAGCAGCGGAAAAGGCCTCGTATTGGCTGGTCCCAGCCAACCCCCCTCCGTCCACGCGGCGGTTCATTCAATCAACGCCGCCCTGGGCAACAACGGCAACGCGGTCATTTACACCACCCCGAACGAGGGTGATCCCGACGGATATCTCCAGGATCTGATGCACCGCATGGAACGGGGCGACATCGACACGTTGTTCATCCTCGGCGGAAACCCCAGTTATACCTCCCCGGCCGATTTGCAATTCGATTCCGCGCTCGAAGCGTTTTCCAAACAAGTGGATAAGAACCTTACCGTTCGTCTCGGCATTTACGACGATGAAACCTCCTACAAATGCCAATGGCATCTTCCCCAAACCCATTTCCTCGAGGAATGGTCCGACGCCAGGGCGTACGAGGGCACAATCTCGATGGCTCAGCCGCTAATCGCCCCGCTGTATGTCGGTCGATCCGCGATCGAGGTGATGGATTTGCTGCTGTCCGGATACTTGCGCCCGGGCTATGAAATCGCCCGGGAATTCTGGGCTCGGCAACATGCACAGCCTGATTTTGAATCCATCTGGCGGCGTTCGCTGGAAAAAGGCCTCTGGCTGGGGAATTTCACCGCCGAAGCGCCCACGCGCCAATCGACGGCTCGCGCTGCATCCGCAACCAATACATCCACAGGAAATTTTGAACTGATTTTCCGACCCGATCCCTCTGTCTGGGACGGCAGTTACACGAACAACGCATTTCTACAGGAACTGGCCAAACCGCTGACCAAGCTGACATGGGACAATGCTGCCCTGATCAGCCCAAACACCGCCCAGAATCTCGGCGCATCCAACGGGGATATGCTGCGAATCACCAGCGACGGTCGACAACTGGAAATCCCCGCGTGGATTTTACCCGGCTTGCCGGATGACACGGTCACGCTTCACCTGGGATATGGCCGCTGGCGCGCGGGATCGACCGGAACCGGCACGGGGTTCAACGCCTACGCTTTACGCACCAGAGAAAATCCATGGTTTGTAACCGGCGCCAGTGTCGAGCGCATCGAGGGGAAATATCAGTTGGTCGCCACCCACACGCATCAAACCATCGCCGACCGGCATTTGGGCGACCTGAACGACCAGACCATCCAGCGTCCCGGCAACGACAGCATCGACAATCGCAAATTGGTTCGCGTCGGCACGCTCCAGCAATTCATTGACGATCCCGGCTTCGTCAAAAAATTGGACGAATCCGAAGACCGGCATCACCTGTCCCTCTATCCCGGCTATGAAAATACCTACAAACAGAATCTCGCTTGGGGCATGTCGATCGACATGCAATCCTGCATCGGCTGCAATGCGTGCATCGTTGCCTGTCAGACGGAAAATAATATCCCGGTTGTGGGCAAGGACCAGGTATCGCGCGGCCGCGAGATGCACTGGATTCGCATCGATACTTATTTCGAGGGAAGCCCGGAATCACCTTCGGCCGCGTTTCATCAGCCCGTTCCCTGCCAGCAATGCGAGAACGCCCCCTGCGAGCTTGTCTGTCCCGTCGGCGCGACCGTTCACGATGATGAGGGCATCAACAACATGGTCTACAACCGCTGCGTCGGCACGCGCTATTGCAGCAACAACTGCCCGTACAAGGTTCGGCGTTTCAATTTTCTGCAATATGCCGACCGGAACACCGAGAGCCTCAAGCTCATGCGCAATCCGGAAGTGACGGTTCGCAGCCGGGGCGTCATGGAGAAATGCACATACTGCATCCAGCGGATTACCGCGACGCGGATAGACATGGAGATTCTCCAGGTCCGAAAGGACGCGGAGGCCAAAGCCGCCGCCGACCCGGACGCGGCCGCATCCATTGAGCAAAACAGCGCCCAGCAACGCCAGAAATTGCTCGATTCGCTCCAAACCGCCTGCCAGCAGGCCTGTCCCACGCGGGCGATCATATTCGGCAACCTCAACCCGGCGGTCGATCCCATTCATGATTATTCTCCCGACCACCTGAGCGAGGCCACTCAACTCAAGCGCCTTCCGCTCAATTATTCACTGCTGGCGGAGCTGACGACTCAGCCGCGGACGACATATCTCGCGCGCATCCAAAATCCCAATCCCGCACTGGCGCAGGAGGGAACATGAGCGCACCGTCGACGGACATCGTTGTCTCTCCCGGCTCCCCCGTTCTTGCGGCCGGTCACGACTACACCACCGTCACGGACAAAATCACCTCGGTCGTCCTGCAGCGCAAATCCGGCCTGCCGTGGCGACTCGCTTTTGCGATCGCACTGCTGCTGGTCATGGTTCTGACCACGGCGGTCTCCTACCTGTTCCTGCGCGGCGTCGGTATCTGGGGCATCGATATTCCCGTCGCGTGGGGATTCGCCATCATTAACTTCGTCTGGTGGATCGGCATCGGACACGCCGGCACCTTCATTAGCGCAATGCTTTATCTGATGCGTCAGGACTGGCGCACCAGCATCAACCGCTTCGCCGAGGCGATGACGCTGTTCGCCGTCGCCTGCGCCGGAATGTTTCCACTATTGCACCTGGGCCGGCCGTGGGAATTCTTCTGGCTTCTGCCGTATCCAAACACGATGTGGCTGTGGCCACAGTTCCGCAGCCCACTTGTCTGGGACGTTTTCGCGGTCAGCACCTACGCCACCATATCGCTGGTGTTCTGGTATGTCGGGCTGATCCCCGATCTGGCAACCATGCGCGACAAAGCCAAACCCTCGCTGGCGCGCACGCTCTACGCCTGGTTCGCACTCGGCTGGCGCGGCTCGGCCCGGCACTGGCAGCGATACCAGATGGCCTATCTCCTCCTGGCAGGCCTGGCGGCGCCGCTGGTTGTTTCCGTTCACAGCGTCGTCGGCATGGATTTCGCCGCCGCGCAATTGCCCGGCTGGCACAGCACGATCTTCCCCCCCTACTTCGTCGCCGGTGCGATCTTCTCAGGATTCGCAATGGTCCTGACGCTGGCCATCCCGCTCCGCTGGGCGTACGGATTGCAGGACTTCATCACGATCCGGCACCTGGAAAACTGCGCGAAACTCATGCTCGTCACCGGATTGATCGTCGCCTACGGATATGCCGCCGAAGCGTTTTACGGCTGGCTCAGCGGAAACGAATTCGAGATGTACATGAACGTCAACCGCGCCGTCGGCAATTATCATCTGACCTATTGGGTGCTGATATTCTGCAACGTAATCGCTCCGCAATTCCTCTGGTTCCGGGCCGTTCGCCGCAACGTATGGCTCCTGTTCATCATGTCCCTGATCGTGCAGGTCGGCATGTGGATGGAGCGCTTCGTCATCATCGTCACCAGCCTGCAGCGGGATTTTCTGCCGTCGAGCTGGGGCATGTACTATCCGACGTTCTGGGACTACGCGACCCTGTTCGGCACCGTCGGATTCTTTTCTCTCTGCTTCCTCATTTTCGTGCGCATCCTCCCGGCCATTTCCATCTCCGAAATGCGCGAGTTGGTGCACAAGGAGGCGGCATGAACCTGCCTCATCCCACCTACGGCCTGCTCGCGGAATTCGATTCCGCGGATCGCCTGATCGAAGCCGCTCGCAAGACGCGCGATGCCGGATATCTCCGCATCGACGCCCTGTCGCCGTTTCCGCTCCCGGAACTGGATGAAGCCCTCCATCTGCCGCGCACGCGCGTGCCGATGATTTTTCTGATCGGCGGCATTTGCGGCGGATTATTCGGGTTCTTCATGCAGGTTTATTCCTGCGTCTTTAGTTATCCCATCAATGTCGGCGGAAGACCGCACTATTCCTGGCCGGCGTTTATTCCCATCACATTTGAACTGACGATTCTCGCGGCCGGCCTCTGCGGGGCATTTGGCATGCTAATCCTCAACGGCCTTCCCCAGCACTATCATCCGCTGTTCAACGTCCCTCAATTCGATCTCGCCAGTCAGAACCGCTTTTTCCTTCTGATCGAGTCCGGCGATTCCAAATTTCAGCCGAATGGAACTGGCGAATTTCTGCGCTCACTCGGACCCATCAGCGTCAGCGAGGTGCCGCGATGATCCATCGGCACACGATCATCTGCCTTCTGCTGCTTTCGGGATGCTGGAAGGAAAACATGAGTTCGCAGCCCAAGGCCAAACCGATGCAGGAAAGCGTCTTTTTCGCCGATGGGACGACCGCGCGATCGCCGGTGGAGGGAACGGTTGCGCGCGGCGATCTGGAGCTGGATTCCCATCTCTACCGCGGATTCGTGGATGGCAAACCGGCGCTGACCTTTCCGGACCATTATCCAACGGAAACTGATGGAGCATTCCCGACTCACGGGCCGGCGTTGCGTTCGGTACTCATGCGCGGGCAGGAACAGTTCACGATCTACTGCTCCATGTGCCACGGCGACGCCGGTGACGGCCATGGCATTATCGCCGAACGCGGTTTCTTCCCACCGCCCGCCTATCACCTCGATCGCCTGCGGCAAGCGCCGGTTGGACATTTTTTTGACGTCATCACCAACGGTTACGGCGCCATGTACAGCTACGGCGACCGCATCTCACCGGCCGACCGATGGGCCATCGTGGCCTACATCCGCACGCTGCAAATGAGCCAGGCGATTCCCCGCGGGCAGCTTGATATCCTGCAGCAGCAGCGACTGGAGGATGCGCGATGACCTCTGGGCGGAAACATTGGTTCGAGCTTGCCGACCAATATTCATTGCGCGTGGGGGCGGTCTCGCTGCTGCTGTGCGTTCTCGTCGGCGTTTGGCCGCCGATGCGCGCCAGTTTCTTCAATGCGTGGCTCTTCGCATGGCTTTTCTGGCTCTCGATATCCCTCGGCGGGATGGCACTGAGCATGATGCACCACCTGACCGGAGGCGGCTGGGGAGGGCTGATCCGCCCGATCACCAATTCCGCCGCCCAGGTTCTTCCGGTGCTGTTCCTCCTGTTTTTGCCGATCTTGGTGGGCCTGTCCATTTTGTTCCCCTGGGCGCGGGCCCAGGAACTCGCGGGGGATCCAATTCTTCAGCACGCGCATGTGTATCTGAATCCCTCCTTTTTCTTCCTTCGATTCGTGTTGTATTTCATTGTCTGGACCGGATTGACCTGGGGCCTGACACACCTCACCGATGAGAGCCTGCTTCGCCGACTCAGCGCCGCCGGCCTGGTGATCTACGTCGTTCTGATGACGCTCGGCGGCGTCGATTGGATCATGTCGCGCCAAGCGCACTGGGTGAGCAGCATTTTCGGATTCATCATGGTCGTTTCGCAAACTCTGACCGCTCTCTGTTTTGTGATCGTGATCCTGCGCGAGCGTATCGATCTTCCGCCCATCGCCCGGTTCGCAAAACCCCAATATTTCGTCGATCTGGGAAACCTTCTGCTCATGCTGGTCATCCTCTGGGCGTACATGAATTTTGCCCAGTATCTGATTACCTGGACCGGCAACGAGCAGCCGGATGTCGGCTGGTATGTGCAAAGAACCTACGGCGGCTGGCGCTTCGTGGCGGGAATCATCATATTCATCCATTTCCTGTTGCCATTTTTCCTGCTGCTGATGCGCCCATTGAAACAGGACATTCATCGCCTGGCCGCGATTTGCGCGGCCCTGCTGCTCTTGCGGGTTCTCGATCTCTACTGGAACGTCGGACCGCAGAAACAGAGCGACCCCCACGGCGGTTTTGTTTTGTCCCCGCTGGATGTTCTGGCGTGGCTGGGCATCGGCGGCGTGTGGTATGCCGCGTTTTCCCATTATTTGAAGCGAGCGCCCCTGCTGGCGACATCAAACGAAAATCACGGACCGGTCTATGGAGCAACCGAAGCATAAATCCTCCGAGGCAGCGGTCGGCCACGAGCTACGAGACGCGACGCCGCGCCCCGTTTTCATCTTCGCCGTATCGCTTCTTGCTGCGCTGGCGGCGGTGCAGTGGCTTGGCTGGAAATCCCTGCTTTTCCTGCAACGGCATGAGGATATAAAAAACCAGGCGGATTTCCCGACGCATCCGTTAGCGGCAGTAATGCCGAGCATTCCGCCGGATCCGCGCCTTGAGCCGGAGCCTTCGCACGATGTGCTGCCACTGGCCGATTTAACCAGGGTGAAAGCGCGCGAGCAGGCGCTGATCGGCCCCGGCGCGTGGGGCTGGAACGATTCCTCCCATCAATTCGCGCGGATTCCCGTTCAGCAGGCGATCGATCTGGCGGTGGAAAACGGCCTGCCAAATGTTCTTCCCGCGAGCCAGCCCAGCGCCGCACCATTTATGCCGCCGGCCAGCGCTGCCCGCGGTCCCGGAGGTGTTCCATGAAACGGACAATCCTGACAATTCTGATCATCATTTCCCTTCAACCGGCCCTGGCGGCCGCGCAGGATATGATGCTCCCCCCCGCGAACAATCGACCTTCCATTCTCAATAATGTCGGCATCGATCAGAAACTGGGCGCTGCCGTTCCGTCGGAACTGGTCTTCAACGATGAGCATGGCCAAGCCGTGCGCCTAGGCGATTTCTTCGGCAATCGGCCCATGGTTCTCGTGCTGGTCTATTACCAGTGTCCCATGTTATGCACGATGGTGCTCAACGATCTCCTGCGGACGATGCGATCGATGCCGGAAAATATCGGCCGGGATTTTGACGTGCTGACCGTCAGTTTCGATCCCCGCGACACGCCACAGCTTGCCCTGCTCAAGAAGAAAACGTATCTGGCCCAGTACAACCGTCCGGGTTCCGAATCAGGCTGGCATTTTCTGACCGGACAGCAGACATCGATTGCGGCTTTGACCGATGCGGTCGGCTTTCGATACGTTTGGGATCCGAAGTTCCAGGTCTATGCCCACGCCAGCGGAATCATCGTGCTGACGCCGGATGGAAAGACTTCACAATACTTCTTCGGAATCGATTACGCCCCCAAGGACCTGCGAATCGCGCTGACGACGGCCGCAAATGGACACCTCGGCGGATTGGCCGATGCGGTGCTGCTCTACTGCTTTTGTTATGACCCGGCAACCGGCAAATACGGCCTGGCGATCGCCCGGCTGCTCAAGCTCGGCGGCGTCCTGACGCTGCTGTGTCTGAGCGGATTCGTGGTGACCATGCTCCGGAGGGACCGGCTTACTTCCAAAACGACCGCGAGGCATTGACGTGGATACGACGTTCCGACTTTTTCCGCGGGAAGCATCGCAACTGGCTTCGCAGGTCGACCACCTCGTGCTGTTCCTCGTCGCCGTCAGCGTCTTTTTCTCCGTTTTGATTTTCGGCGCGCTCACATATTTCGCCATCCGCTATCGCCGTCGAAGCCCCGACGAGCGGCCCGAGCAAATCCACGGCAGCACACTTCTTGAAATCACCTGGACGGTTATTCCCCTGATGCTGACCATGGTGATGTTCGCCTGGGGCGCAAAAGTCTTCGTGACCGCCCATCGCCCGCCGGATGACGCGATGGAGATTTTCGTCATCGGCAAGCAATGGATGTGGAAGATTCAACACCCCGAAGGCCGCCGTGAAATTAACACGTTGCACCTGCCCCTCGGCCAGCCCGTGAAATTGACGCTCACCAGTCAGGATGTCATTCACGATTTTTCGATCCCCGCCTTCCGCGTGAAGCAGGATGTGGTTCCGGGGATGTATACCAACGAATGGTTCGTCCCCACCCGGATCGGGGAATATCACCTGTTCTGCGATCAATATTGCGGAGCGAAGCACGCCGAAATGGCCGGCACGGTCGTTGTCTGCACACCTGCGGATTACCAGCGCTGGCTGGCGGGAGATTTGACCGCCGAGCCGCCCGCCGTGGCCGGCAAGAAATTATTTGCTCTCTACGGCTGCAATACCTGTCATGGACAATATGGCCCCACACTGGCGGGGTTGTACGGCACGCCGGTTCAAGTGATCGACCAGCACGGCAACAGACGCACGGTCATCGCGGATGAAGCATATTTGCGCGAATCGATTCTCTATCCCGATGTAAAGCTGGTAACGGGTTATCCCAATCGAATGCCGAGCTTCAAATCCACGCTCAGCGAAGAGCAGTTGCTCGACCTCGTTCAGTACATCAAATCGCTGACCGGCGCGGCCGAAACCGCGCCATACAAAGGACCGCTCCTGGGGCCCGCGACTCAGCCGAGCGGTGCGGAACTGCGGATCGAAAATTCGCCGTTTGCAAACTACCGGACCAATCAATGAGCTGATCCTCTATGGCATCCATCCCCTACATCCCCGAATACTCCGGCGTAGAGACATATCTCAACACCAAACACACGGTTCTCTCCTGGCTGCTCACCGAGGACCATAAACGCATCGCGATCCTTTACATGATTTCCATCACGGTCCTCTTCGCCATCGGCGGGACCGCCGCGGTAATTATGCGCCTGCAACTGCTGACGCCGCATTCCAACCTCGTCGAGGCCGAGACCTACAACAAGCTCTTCACGCTCCACGGCATCGTGATGGTTTTCTTCTTTCTCGTCCCCTCGATTCCAACAACCCTGGGAAATTTCCTGGTGCCGCTCATGATTGGAGCGCGCGATCTGGCGTTCCCGCGAATTAATCTTTTCAGTTGGTATCTATACATCGCCGGCGCTTCGCTGGCGATCACATGCCTAATCCTTGGCGGGGTCGATACCGGCTGGACGTTCTACACCCCCTACAGCAGTTCGTTCAGCAACACCCACGTTGTGCTCGCCATCACGGGAGTTTTCATCGCCGGGTTCAGCTCCATCTTCACCGGGCTGAATTTCATCGTCACAATCCACAAGATGCGCTGCCCCGGCATGACGTGGTTCCGTCTGCCCCTGTTCATCTGGGCGATGTATGCAACCAGCATCATCTTCGTGCTGGCGACGCCGGTGCTGGCGATCACGCTTGCGCTCGTCGGGCTGGAAAGAATCCTGGGCGTGGGAATTTTCGATCCAAACCTCGGCGGCGACCCCATTCTCTTTCAGCATCTGTTCTGGTTCTACAGCCATCCGGCCGTTTACATCATGATTCTTCCGGGCCTGGGAGTCATCAGTGAATTGGTCACCTGCTATTCGCGCAAAGCCCCGTTTGGATACGCCTTCATCGCCATGGCCAGCCTGGCGATCGCCATCCTTGGCTTCCTCGTCTGGGCGCATCACATGTTCATCGCCGGCATCTCGATCTACGGCGGGCTGGTGTTTTCCGTCCTCAGTTTCCTCGTGGCGATTCCATCGGCCATCAAAGTATTTAACTGGACGGCAACGCTCTACAAAGGCTCCATCCAGCTCGATACACCCATGCTGTACGCACTTGGCTTCATCGGCTTGTTCACAGTCGGAGGACTGACCGGCCTGTTCCTGGCCACGCTGGGCATCGACATGCACGTTCACGACACCTATTTCGTGATCGCTCATTTCCATTACATCATGGTCGGCGGCGCGGTGATGGCATACATGGGCGGCCTGCATTTCTGGTGGCCGAAAATGACGGGAAAACTTTATCCGGAAATGTGGGGACGAATCGCCGCGGTGATCCTTTTTATTGGTTTCAACCTCACGTTTTTTCCCCAATTTCTCCTCGGCTATCTCGGCATGCCCCGGCGATATTACGCGTATGCGCCGGAATTTCAGGTTTACAATGTGATGTCAACCGCCGGAGCTTCGATCCTGGCGATTGGATATCTGCTTCCGCTGGGATATCTGCTCTGGTCGCTGCGCTGGGGGAAGACCGCCGGACCGAATCCATTTCACGCCGCGGGGCTGGAATGGACCACCGCCTCGCCGCCCCCGCCGGATAATTTCGACGAAACCCCCATCGCCGGTGAACCCTACAACTATCACGAAATGGATTTTTCCGATGTCTGAACTGGTCGCACATCAATTCGACGATCTGGAGCAGCAAATCGAGGCCGACACCCTCGGCATGTGGACGTTCCTCGCAACCGAAGTGCTTTTCTTCGGCGGGATGATCTGCGGCTATTGCGTTTATCGCCTTCTCTATTTCACCGCCTGGCACCAGGGAAGCCTGATCGTGGACAACTTTCGCTGGCTTGGCGTCAGCAGCGGCGCCTGGAACACCGCGGTTCTCCTGACCAGCAGTCTCTCCGTCGCCCTGGGTGTCCGAGCGGCCAAAATGGGCGACAACCGTTTCCTGGCGATGATGCTGGTTGTCACGCTCGTTCTGGGCGTCGCATTTCTCGCCATCAAAGCGGCGGAGTACACCCACGAATATCACGAAGGCGTCGTGCCGGGATATAGTCTGTTCCATCCCGATCAAGAGATTTCCAGTGATCTCCATCGCGCTGCGGCCGAATCACACACGGCCGAGACCACCCTGCGGCGCGAATTCCAACTCTTCTGGGTCTTCTATTTCTTCATAACCGGAGTTCACGCGCTTCACATGGTCATCGGCGTGGGGCTGTTCACATATCTGTTAATCGAAACGCGCCGCGGGCGATTCACGCCGCAAAAACATGCCCCCATCGAAATCATGGGCCTCTACTGGCACTTCGTGGATCTGGTGTGGATTTTCCTGTTGCCTCTTCTTTACCTGGTGCGCTGACATGCCGGAAGAAAAACATAAATTCGATGGAGTCGGCTTGTATCTGGTGATCTACGGCCTGTTGCTGGCGCTGTTGATTGCCACCGTGAGCGCAGCCCGCGTGGACATGGGGCCGTGGAACGTCGTCACCGCTCTGGTTATCGCGGTCGTGAAGGCGCTCCTGGTGATTCTTTTTTTTATGCACGTTCGCCACAGCTCCAGGCTGACCTGGATATTCGCCGGCGCGGCATTTCTTTGGCTGACGCTTCTCCTGGGCCTGACATTGAGCGAATACTGG
>Ga0302325_10009983_pt1 | contig 20647 bp, 19 predicted proteins | sample Palsa_T0_2_FD_201948 | JGI IMG/M metagenome (GOLD analysis project Ga0302325, IMG submission 201948) | Peat permafrost microbial communities from Stordalen Mire near Abisko, Sweden - Palsa_T0_2 | ecosystem: Environmental > Terrestrial > Soil > Palsa > Peat permafrost | place: Sweden: Abisko...
GGCGCCCCCGGCCGACGGCGGTGGCGGGAAGGTGGCCCCGTCGACCAGGACCCGCTGGTCGACGGTGCTCTCTTGTGCGTCCGCGGCCTCCTGGGCCTCTTGCTCCAGGGTTCCGAGCTCCCCCTTCACCTGGCCGAGGTCGGCATTGAGCGCGGCCTCCTGTTGGCTGGCCGCCGCCTCGGCCGAGGCCTCCGCGTTCACCTCGTTCTGCGCCGAACCCTGCTGGTTGTCCAACACCACCTTGGCTGCGTTCAACTGCACCTGGGCGGTGTGCAGGTTGTCCAATGTGACATCCAGGTTGCCCGTCGCAACCTGGTCGTACTCCTGCTCGGCGGCGAAGGTCTTCTGGTTCGTGGCGAACAGCGGATTGGCCGTTCCGGCCGACCCGTCACTTATGTACGCGTCCACGGCGGCGGATCGCAGGTTGACCTCGTCGACGTCGACGCGTTGTTGGTCGCTCGCGATCTGGTTCTTGGTTGTCGTGATCTGATTGTCGATCGACGCCAGCTGGTCTTCGGCCTCGTCGTAGCGCTGGCCGAGGGCCGAGATCTCGGCGCCCTTCGACTGGATCTGGGACTGGAGTTGATCGGCCTGGGCTTGCAACGACCCGACGGTGGCCGCCCCGCTTGGAGCGGGGGGCGCGACCACCGTGAACATCGCCACCGATCCGACGGCGAGCAAGCCGAGAGCGGGTCGACGAAGCAACCGAAGCCGAAGAGGGCTCCGCCCCGACCGCGGCGCGGGGTGGGCCGAGGCCCCCTCGACGTCAGTCACAATGCGTGCCATCTTGACGAAGCGCGCCGCGAAGGGTCAAACAGCACTCGCGAGGTTCGCGACGCACCCCGCCCGATACCTGCTAAAAGCCCAGCGTGAGGGCGATGTTGGCGAGTGTGTGACGATCTCGCGTCGAGCGGTTCATGGAGCGCCCGCGGGCGCCCGTTCGCCCTGTTCTCGCTGGTCTTTCGGACCGCCCGGGCCACCCGTTACCATCGACTCCATGTCCGCTCGTTCTCGCGACCTACCGCGCCGTTCCTGCCTGTCCACCCCCGCGTCGAGCGAACGGTTCCTGGCCAAGGCGCCGACCGTCGCCGCCGACATGACCTTCCTCGACCTCGAGGACGCGGTGGCGCCGCTCGAGAAGGTGGGCGCCCGGGCCAAGGCCGTGGACGCGATCAAGAACCTCGGCTGGGACGACCGCGTGCTGTGCGTGCGGGTCAACGCATGGGACACCAAGTGGACCTACGGCGACGTCATCGAGGTCGTCTCCGGCGCCGGCGAGCGCCTGGACGAGATCATGCTGCCCAAGGTGCAGAGCGCGGCCGAGGTCGTGGCCCTCGACTTGCTGTTGACCCAGGTCGAGGAGAACTCGGGGCTGCCCCGCGGGCACATCGGCATCGAGGCGCAGATCGAGACGGCCCGGGGGCTCATCAACGTCGAGGAGATCTGCGCCGCCTCTCCCCGGCTCGAGACCATCATCTTCGGGCCGGCGGACTTCGCGGCGTCGATGGAGATGCCCGTGCTGACCGGCGGCGTGCAGGTCCCCGAGTATCCGGGCGATCACTTCCACTACGTGTTCTCCAAGATCCTGATGGCCGGCCGGGCCAACGGGCTCCAGGTCATCGACGGCCCATATCTCTACGTGCGGGACTCCGACGGCCTGCGTGACTACGCCAAGCGCACCCGGATGCTCGGCTACGACGGGAAGTGGGCGCTCACCCCCGACCAGGCGGCGGTGCTGAACGAGGTCTTCTCTCCCACCCAGGAGCAGTTCGACCGGGCGTTCGACATCCTCGAGGCCTACCGCGCCGCGACCGAGGAGGAGCGGAAGGGCTCGGTCATGTTCGGCGACGAGATGATCGACGAGGCGAGCCGGAAGATGGCGGTGAAATTCGTCAGCCGCGGCGAGCGGGCCGGTCTGGGGCGTTCGGCCTCTTGACGCGGTTGCTTAGTTGGCCCCGTCGAGGAGCCGCCGAGCGATGACCTTCAGTGCCAGCGTCTCGTCGGCGCCCTCGAAGATCGACAGCACCCGCGCGTCAACGAAGTAGCGGCTGACCGGGAACTCCTCGGCGTAGCCCATGCCGCCGTGGATCTGCATGGCCTCGCGGGTGACCCACTCGGCGGCCCGGCAGCCGTAGGCCTTGACCATCGAGGCCTCCAGGGTCCCTTCCCCCTTGGCCATCAGGCGGGCCGTCCGGTAGGTGAACTGGCGGATGGCCTGGATCGTGGCGGCCATCCGGGCCAGCTTGACCCGGGTCAGCTGGTAGTCGAGCTCCGGCGCGCCGAACACCTTGCGCTCCGACGCGTACGAGTAGGCGGCGTCGTAGGCCGCCTGCATGACACCGAGCGCCCGGGCCGCCGTCTGCAGGCGACCGTTCTCGAAGCCCTGCATCTGCAGGTAGAAGCCCTGTCCGATCCCTCCCTCGCCGCCGACCAGGTTGGCGTCGGGGACGAACCAGTCCGAGAAGGCGAGCTCGTAGGAGTGCATGCCCCGGTAGCCGATGGTGTCGATCGGCCGGCCCTCGAGCCGCCCGGCCGATTCCTTGGAGTCCTGGGTCAAGAAGAAGCCCTTGCCGTCGGCGCGGGCCTTCTCCACGATGAACATGGACAGGCCTCGGTGGGCCTTCGTGCGATCGGGATCGGTCCTGGCCAGGAGCATCAGCACGTCGGCCCGTGCGGCAAAGGTGCACCAGGTCTTCACCCCGCGTATGAGCCATCCGCCGTCGGTCTTGGTCGCCGACGTCACCAGGCCCGCGACGTCGGAGCCGAAGTCGGGCTCGGTCACCGCCACCGCGGCCATGGTCTCGCCGCTGGCCAGTTTGGGCAGCCAGTGGCGCTTCTGGTCGTCGGTGCCGCCCTTCAGCAGCGCCCGGGTGAGGATTTCGGGCCGAGTGATGAGCGACCCCCCGATGCCGAGCGCCCCCCAGCTGAGCTCCTCGGTGGCCACCACCATGCCCATGTAGTCGCTTTCGGTCCCCGACGCGAAGCCCTCGTACTCCTCGGGGACCGAGAGCCCGAAGCCCCCCAGCTCGGCCAGGCCTTCGATGATCTCCTCGGGGACGTCGCCGTTGGTCCGGTGCACGTGCTCGGCGTGCGGTCGCACCTTCTCCTCGGCGAAACGGTGGAAGGTCTCACGCACCAGCTCGAAGTCGTCGTCGAGGTGGCTCGGTCCGGTGTGCCCGCACAACCCGGCCAGGAACGCCGGGGAGCGATAGGCCTGCAGGAAGGCGGCGGCCGGGGCAGACCACCCGGGCTCGACGCCCCACTGGCCCTCGCGGCCGGCCACCCGTCCGGCCAGGTCGACCAGGGCCTCGGCGACGAACGCGCAGGTCAAGTCCCGCTCGGCGTCGCCCCGGGTGCCGTAGTCGAGCATGGACCGGGCCACGATTGCCCCCGACGCGGCGTGGGCCAGGTCGTAGGCGAGCACCTGGTCGACGTCGACGCCCCCGCCCTTGGAGAGGGCGCCCACCGCACCGGCCACCACCGACTCGGCCAGGTCGACCGCCTCGGTGGCCGCCAGAAGCGGATTCGACTCGAGGTCGTTTGCCATGGGCGAGACGCTACCCGGGTGTCCTGCGACGACCCACGACCGTGACCAGGGGTGGCAGAACGATCGGATCGTCGCCGGGATCGACCCCGGTCAGGGTCTCGAGATAGGCGCTCACCGGGCCCGGTCCCACCCCCGCCGGGGCTTCCGCCCAGGCGTCGACCAGCTCCAGGCCGGCGTCGCGGGCCAGGGCGGGGAGAACTGCGCCGACGTCGGGATGAAGCGCGTCGGGCATGGTCATGGGTGCGCCGCCGATCCGGCCGGCCGAGGTGATCGGCTCCTGGGCCACCACCCATCCGTCCGCCCGGACCACCTCGGCCATCCGCCTCAGCACCACCGCCGGATCGAACACATGGAGGAGCAGGAACCGGCAGAAGGCGAGGTCGACCGGTTCGGGCAGCAACAGGTCCTCGCCGGCCTGGGTAATGGCGATCACCTGGCTGTGTGCGGCGGCGGCCTCGGCCACCTCGTCACGGGCCAAGGGGTCGCTGTCGACGGAGTACACCCGTCCGGTGTGGCCGACCACCTCGGCGAGGGCGACGGAGACGTCGCCACCGCCCGCGCCCACGTCCACGCACCGCCATCCCGGCCCGATCCCGAGCCGTTCCAGCGCCGTGGCCAGGGGGCGCCGGTAGACGTCGTCTCGAAGACCCTTCAGCTCGGCCATGACCACCAAGGCCGGCCCGAGGAGCCCGAAAGACCAAACCGGGGGAACAAGAGGGACATGTCGAAGAAGTTTCCCACGGCTCGATAACCTCGGCCGTCGTGAACGTAACCATGCTCCTGTGCGACGCAGCGCAGGTGGCCGACGGCAAGCTCTACATCTTGGGGGGCGGGTGGAGCATCACCGGTCCGGACCCGGTGCCCTCGGCGGTTGCGCTCAAGATCGAGGTCGACTGGCACGAAGCCGACATCGCCCATCACTGGGAGCTGTTCTTGGAAGACGCCGACGGACGCCCGGTGCTGGTGGACACGCCCGATGGTTCGCACCCGGTCGAGGTCCGGGGCGAGTTCACGGTGGCCAAGCCACCGGGGATCCCCGAGGGCTCGCCGATCGACGTGGCGCTGGCCGTGAACCTGGGGCCGATCCCGCTCCAGCCCGGGACCAGGTACAGCTGGCGGCTCATGATCGACGGAGACTCGCTCCCGGGGGCCTCCCTCGGGTTCACCACCCGGCCGCGGCCCGACACGCCGTGAGCGGCGATATGGACGTGACCCCGATCCCCGTACTACACCCGAGGCCATGACGACCTACGACCGGCCCTTCGGGCGGTACTACGAGGATTTCTCGATCGGAGACGTCTATCGGCACTGGCCGGGCAAGACGATCACCGAGTACGACGACCACCTCTTCTGCATGATCACCATGAACCACCATCCCCTCCATACGAACACCTGGTTCGCCGAGAACGAGACGGTGCACGGCAAGAACGTCGTCGTGGGCAACCTGGTGTACTCCCTGGCCCTTGGGATGAGCGTTCCCGACGTCAGCGGGTCGTGCATCGCCAACCTCGAGGTGGAGACGCTCCAGCACAAGAACCCAACCTTCCATGGCGACACCATCTACGCCGAGACCAAGGTGATCGACAAGGTCGAGTCCAAGTCCCGCGACGACCGCGGGGTGGTGACCGTCGAGACCAAGGCGTTCAATCAACGGGGCGAGGAGGTCTGTTTCTTCCGCCGCAAGCTGATGGTCTGGAAGACCCAGTCCGCCCCACCCCGTCGCCGCCCCTACGACGACGACATCTGGGCCTGAGTCGACCGATCGCGGAGCATCGCGCTTCGCCGACACGGTCCTTGCGTGGGGCGCATCACACCGCCGGAGCCTTCCGTGGCGCCTGACCAAGGACCCGTGGCACATCCTGTCCTCCGAGGTCATGCTCCAGCAGACCCAGGCCGGACGGGTGGTCGGTCCGTTTGAGCGTTGGGTGGCCGCGTTCCCAGATCCGCCGTCGTGTGCCCGGGCCGGGCCGGCGGCGGCCCTGCGGGCGTGGGAGGGGCTCGGCTACAACCGGCGCGCCCTCAACCTCCAGCGGGCCGCCGTCGTCATCACCGACGCGCACGACGGCCGGGTGCCCTCGCAGCTGGCGGACCTCGAGGCGCTGCCCGGGGTCGGGCCCTACACGGCCCGGGCGGTGCTCGCCTTCGCGTTCGACGCGCCGGTCGGGGCCGTCGACACCAACGTGGCCCGGGTGCTGAGCCGCGCCGTGGCCGGCCGGCGCCTCGCACCCAAGGAGGCCCAGGTGCTGGCCGACCGGCTCGTCCCGTCGGGCCGGTCGTGGGCCTACAACCAGACGCTCTTCGACATCGGCGCGCTGCACTGCCGGTCGTCCCACCCCGACTGCCCCCGGTGCCCGCTCCTGGCCGACTGCGCCTGGGCCACCGAGGGTTGGCCGTCGCCCGATCCGGCGGCGCGCGGCGATCGACAATCCCGTTTCGCCGGCTCGGACCGCCAAGGCCGAGGTCGCCTCGTCGACGCGCTGCGTCGTGGTGCGCTGTCGGCCTCCGAATTGGCCGTCGCCTCGGGCTGGGTCGACGACCCGGACCGGGCCCGGTCGGTGGCCGACGGGCTGGTCAGGGAGGGGCTGGCCGCCTGGGTGTCGGACGACCGGCTCGGGCTCCCGTGAAACGTGCGAGGGGTTGTTAACCGAAGAGCCGGGTCACCGGTGTCGCGACGTCTCAGACGACGGTCAGATGCGGGTCTCCTCGGCCACCGTCACCACGTCGAGTTTCGCCCCGAACGTCTCTTGGATGTGGCCCGAATCGGCCAGCAGCGCGGCACCTTCCGTCGAGCCGATCGCTTTCTGGAGCGCGTCGCCGTCATCAAAGATGAGCTCGGCCACCCGGTAGTAGGCCCCGTCGAGAGCCTTAGACGCGACCGCACCGCTGAGTCCGGGGAGACCGGCCACCAGCGGCAGGTGGGTCGACGCGTAGTACTTCTCGAACCCGTCCACGTCGGTCGGTGTGCCCCAGAGGGCCACGAGCTTTACCGTCACGATCAGCCTCCTCAGCTCTGCCGTCGGCCGACCATAACTGACCGGCGCTGAGGCCGCCCGGGCGACGCCGGGCGACAGCAGGGTGCTGGCACTCTGGGTCGACCCAGCCGAGCGGCGGGCAATGGCAATAAGTTGTGTCCATGCCAGAGCGCTCGGTCGACCAGCCTCGGGAGGCGGCCTCCCCTTCGTTTGACGCGGTGGTGGTGGGTGCCGGCTTCTCGGGCCTCTACATGCTCCACCGACTGCGCACGCTCGGCTTTTCGGTTCGTGTCTACGAAGCCGGGAGCGGCATCGGCGGAACCTGGTTCTGGAACCGCTATCCCGGGGCGCGATGCGACGTCGAGAGCGTCGACTACTCCTACTCCTTCTCGCCGGAGCTGGAGCAGGAGTGGACCTGGAGCGAGCGCTACGCGCCGCAGCCCGAGATCCTCGACTACCTCAACTTCGTGGCCGACCGGCTCGACCTGCGCCGAGACATCCGGTTCGACACCCGCATCGAATCGGCCCGCTTCGACGACGAGCGGGATCGCTGGGAGCTGGTGACCGACGGCGGTGAGGCGGTCTCGGCCACCTTCTGCGTGATGGCCACCGGGTGCCTGTCGTCGACCAAGCTGCCCGAGGTCGACGGCGTCGAGTCCTTCGCCGGGCCCACCTTCCACACCGGACGCTGGCCGCACACGCCGGTCGACTTCTCGGGCCAGCGGGTGGGAGTGATCGGCACAGGGTCCTCGGCCGTCCAGTCCATCCCTCACATCGCCCGCCAGGCCGAACACCTGGTGATCTTCCAACGTACGGCCAACTTCTGTGTGCCGGCGTGGAACCATCCGCTCGACCCGAAGTACGTGGCCGAGGTGAAGGCCGACTACCCGGCTCGCCGGGAGCTCTGCCGCCAGTCCCATGCCGGTTTCCCCCTAGCCGGCGAGGTGGCAATGGCCCAGGAGGCCAGCGAGGACGAGCGCGCCCAGCGCTACGCGGACAAATGGGAAGAGGGCGGCCTGGGCTTCCTCGGTTCCTTCGGCGACCTGCTCATTGATCCGGCGGCGAATGAAACGGCCAGTGAGTTCATCCGCCAGAAGATCCGGGAGCGGGTGAAGGATCCGGCGGTCGCCGAGCTCCTCAGCCCCACCGGGTACCCGTGCGGGACCAAGCGCCTGTGCGTTGACATCGACTACTACGAGACCTTCAACCGGCCCAACGTCACCCTCGTCGACATCAAGAACAACCCGATCGAACGGATCACCCCGAGTTCTGTGGTCACGAGGGACGAGACCTACGAGCTCGACGCGTTGGTGTTCGCCACCGGCTTCGACGCCATGACCGGCGCCCTCTCCCAGATTGCCATCACCGGGAAGGGCGGTCAGACCCTGGCCGAGAAGTGGCGTGACGGTCCACGCACCTATCTCGGCCTGGCCCCGGCCGGGTTCCCGAACCTGTTCATCATCACCGGGCCCGGCAGTCCGTCCGTTCTGAGCAACATGGTCGTCTCCATCGAGCAGCACGTCGACTGGATCTCTGACTGTCTGGTCCATCTCCGTGAGGGCGGGCTGGCCCGGATCGAAGCCACCGACGAGGCCGAGGAGGCCTGGGTCGATCTCGTCGCGCAGCTGGCCAACTTCACCCTGTTCCCGCAGGCCAACTCTTGGTACGTGGGCGCGAACGTCGAGGGCAAGCCTCGCGTCTTCATGCCCTATGTCGGCGGGGTCAACACCTATCGGCAGTACTGCGACCAGGTGGTCGAGCAGGGCTACGCCGGGTTCGCACTCGCGTAGGGGAGCGATGTTCTCGGTGCTCCCACCGGCCACCGAGAGGACATGCACCCAAACCCACCAAGCCTGGGCAAGTCTTGGGAAGATCGGCAATGAGCTTTCTCCCCGCCGCTTCATCTTTGAGAATGGCGTGCGTCACCGTGGCGATGGCGGTTGGCCTGGCCTCTCTCGCTCTTCCATGGGCGGGGGCGGCCGAGTCCAACGTGACGGTCGGGTCGCCGGCGCAGACTCTGTCCGACGCGCTGTCCGCGGCACGTGCACAGCGGTCGGTCGAGTGGAGATCGGCGGTCTCGCTGCGGGGTGTGAGGGTCTCTGAGGCCACCCTCGCTGGCGTGACCACCGGGTTCCAGCGCGTCTCGATTGCCGGTGGGCCCTTGGTGGGTGCCGTGACGATCGAGCTTGACCGAGGGGTGGCGTACCTGAGGGGAAACAGTGATGCGCTCCAGCTCATTCAGGGGTTCGGGTTGGCGTCGGCGGCGGCGGAAGCGAACCGGTGGATCTCGGTTGGCTCGAATGTTTCCTACTTTCAGGTCGTCTCGGCCGGCCTCACGCTGCGGAGCGCCATCGCCCAACTGGAGTTGACCCCGCCGCTCGGGGCGCTGTCGGGGACCGAGGTCGACGGGCAGCGTGTCGTCGGCGTGCGCGGGAAGGGCAGCGCGACGTTCGGACCAACCTCGACGCCCGCCGACCTCTATGTGAGAGACAGCGGGGTGCCGCTGCCGGTCGAGGAAACAGAGAGGGTGGACGGCGCAACGGTGCGCCTTTCCCTGGTGAAGTGGAACGTCCGGATCCCTCTCACCCCTCCGAGCGACGCAGTCCCGTTCCAGGCGTCGTGGCTGAGCACCCAACCGACCGATTTCGAGCGGTGATCGGTCGGAGGCCGGGACCCGAGCACGGTGTCCCGGCAGGTGCCCCGACACCTCGGCCATCTCCACCCAACCCGCACTCCGACACGTCGTAGTCTGACCGCGGGCATTGACGACGTAAGTCTGGTCGTGGCTGAAAAGGGGGAGGGCCATGAGAGTCCCGCTCACCATCGGGGACTTCCTGGAGAGGGCGGCGCTGGTCTACCGCGACCGCCTGGCGGTGGTCGACGAACCGGGAGCGGCGGGTTCGTTCGGCCGCCTCACCTACGGCGAGCTGCACGAGAGGGCTCGCGCCCTGGCCATCGGCCTCGACCACTTGGGGCTGGCGACCGGTGACCGGGTGGCCATCGTGAGCCCCAATTCGGCCCGGTTCCTCACCGCCTTCTTCGGGGTCAGTGGTTTCGGGCGGGTGCTGGTGCCGATCAACTTCCGCCTGTCGAGCGACGAGATCGCCTACATCGTCTCGCACTCCGGGGCGAGCGTCGTGCTCTACGACCCCGAGATGGAAGAGGGGATGGCCGGGGTCGGAGGGGCCCGGCGGATCCGGCTCGACGGGGTCGAGGACGCCGAGTTGTTCGATCCTGCGGCCAGTCGACAGTCCGAGCCGAACAGTTGGGAGCCCGACGAGGGGGCCACGTGCTCGATCAACTACACGTCGGGGACGACCGCTCGTCCGAAGGGCGTCCAGCTAACCCACCGGAACTGCTGGCTCAACGCGGTCAGCTTCGGCTGGCACATCGGCGTCTCCGAGAGCGACGTCCTGTTGCACACCCTTCCGATGTTCCATGTCAACGGCTGGGGCGTGCCCTACGCGGTGACAGGCATGGGGGGCCGCCACGTGGTGCAGCGCAAGATCGACGGCGAGGTCATCCTGTCGCGCATCGAGGAGGAAGGGGTGACCCTGCTGTGTGCCGCGCCGGCGGTGGTGGCCAGCATCCTCGACGCCTCCGAGGCACGCCGCAACGAGGGTCGAGCCCTCCCCGGCGGCGCAGTACGGGTGGTCGTGGCCGGGGCGCCCCCGCCGTCCAAGACCATCGAGCGGGTCGAGGATGAGCTCGGGTGGGAGTTCATCCAGATCTACGGGTTGACCGAGACCTCTCCGCTGCTCACGATCAACCGGGCTCCGGCCGAGTGGGCGGAGCTCGGTTCAGAGGAGCGGTCACGGCGGCTCAGTCGCGCTGGTGTCCCGGCGATCGGGGTTCGCATTTCGCTGAGCGAGGACGGAGAGGTCCTGGCCAAGTCCAACCACGTGTTCGAGGGGTACTGGGAGCAACCGGACGATTCAGCCACGGCACTGGACGGTGGGTGGTTCCACACCGGCGACGGCGGCTACCAGGACGGGCCGTACACGGTGATCAGTGACCGCAAGAAGGACGTCATCATCACCGGCGGTGAGAACGTGTCCTCGATCGAGGTCGAAGACGTCCTCTACCAGCACGACGCGGTGGCCGAGGTGGCCGTGATCGGCGTGCCCGACGAGAAGTGGGGGGAGAAGGTCCTCGCCCTGGTCGTGCTGCGCCCCGGCGCCACCGCGTCCGAACAGGATCTCATCGACCACTGCCGAGCGCGGATCGCGCACTTCAAGGCTCCCCGCACGATCGAGATCCGCCAGGTGCTGGCCCGGACGGCCACCGGAAAGCTCCAGAAGTACAAGCTCCGCCAGCCCTACTGGGAGGGCCGGGACCGCCAGGTCAACTAGGTCGTTCGAGGGCCCTCCCCGTCTCCAGGACGGGTCGAGGCGCCCGTCGTCGTCGCCCAGGCGCTCGGACGTCCCTCGCTGACGGCCGTCCCGGCCCGCCGGTACTGTGGGCGGAGTGGATGCGACGTTCTTCGGGGCCCGCGGGTCGTGCCCATGTGCCGGTGAGCAGTACCGGCGTTATGGCGGCAACACCGCGAGCGTTCTCGTCCGCACCGACGACGACCAGTTGATCGTCTTAGACCTCGGCACCGGGTTGCGCTCGCTGGGTGTCGCGGTGTCGTCGGACCATCCGGCGGGGGGTCCGCCGGTGCGGGCGACCGCGCTGCTCACCCACCTTCACTTCGACCACATCTTGGGGCTGCCGTTCTACGGACCGCTGCGGAACGCGGATTCGGTCTTCGACATCTATGGACCGTGCCAATCGCAGGGGTCTCTGGCCGACGTGTTGTGCGACATCTTTCGCCCGCCGTTCTTTCCGGTCCCCCTCAAGACCATGCTGGCCAATCTGGGGTTCCACGAGCTCGGTGACGGCGACAGCTTCGCCATCGGCGACGCCAAGATCCAGGCACGATTGGTACGCCATCCCGGGGCGACCCTCGGCTACCGGATCGAGGCCGACGGCCAGAGCATCGCGTATGTGCCCGACCACCAGCAGCCCAACGGGGACCGGCCCAAGGGGGACGGGCCCAGCGAGGATGGGGTCCTCGAGCTGTGCGAGGGGGTCGACCTCCTCATCCACGACGCGCAGTACACGGACTTCGAGTTGGCCCACAAGCGCGACTGGGGTCACTCGACGGTCGACTTCACTGTGGACCTGGCCGTTCGGGCCGGCGTCGGCCACCTGGTGCTCTTTCATCACGACCCCTCACACGGCGACGACGCGTTGGACGCGATGTTGGAGCGGGCCCAGTCGTTGGCCGCACCGCGCGGCCTGACGGTCTCCTCGGCCCACGAGGGCGAAACCGTCCAGCCCCGGCGTCCCTGAGCCGACCGGGCTCGACGACATCAACCACTACCCTCGGTCCTCGTGCCCAAGCTGACCCGGTCCGCCGAGATCGACGGCGTGGTCGTGGTCGAGCCCGACGTGCACGACGATCCTCGGGGCACGTTCGTGGAGACCTGGCGTCAGGAGTGGTTTCCCGACACCCCCACCATGGTCCAGGCGAACCGGTCCGAGAAGGTGGCCGGCTCGCTGGTCGGGCTCCACTACCACCTGCACCAGGCCGACTACTGGTACGCGGTGGCGGGGCGGGCCCGGGTGGTCCTCCATGACCTGCGGGTCGGTAGCCCGTCCGAGGGCACCACGCTGATCCTCGAGCTCAGCGGCTCGACTCACCGGGGCGTGTACATCCCGCCCGGGGTCGCCCACGGGTTCGCGGCGCACACCGACCTGGTGCTCTGGTACATGGTCGACCACTACTACGACCCCGACGACGAGCTGGGGGTGTCGTGGGACGATCCGGACCTCGGCATCGACTGGGGCATCGAAGAGCCGGTGACCTCCGTGCGCGACCAGAAGAACCCACGCCGAGCGGAGATCCCGGGCGACTGGCTCCCGACCGGGGGGCACCGGGCCGACCCTTCCTGATCGCGGGGCGACTGGCGAGGGACGGTCCTCGAGCGACCCGGGGCGTCTTTCTCCTGTTGAATGGAGGGATGGTGTTCGTCGCGGTTCTCCTCGGCGCGGCCGTCCTGGGCGGACTCGCCGTCTGGGCCTTTCGTCGCCGCGGCTCGGACGAGATGCACTCGGTCGACGGCTACCAGCACCGGCTGGAGAGGCTCGAGGAGCTCCGGCGCCGCCAGGGCGGGGAGGTCCGGGTCGTCGGCAGCACCGCCCCCCGCAACCAGCCCGACCCCCGGCCGGTGATCGGCGAGAGCGGACGGATCGAGATCTCCTCGTCGACCTCGCGCCGACGTGTCTTCGACGATGTGGCTCGGCCCGAGGACCCGGGCCATCAGCCGCCGCCAGCCATCTACCGACGGTCGGGCCGAGACACCGCGATCGCCCGGATGAGCCACCGCCCCCGTCGGTTGGCCGCCCCGATCGCGGCCGCGGTGGTGGTCATCGCGCTGGTGACCGGCCTCGCGATCGCCGGGGCGCACTCCCGGCCTCCCCACTCCAGCACCACCGCCACCACCACCAAGAAGGGCGGGGGCAAGACGAGCCCGGGACGGACCGGGAAATCCACCCACGCGACCACGACCACCACGACCGCGGTGCCGCCGAGTTTCTCGCCCAGTTCGACCAGCGGCACCGACGTCACCTACACGCTGCCGTGGCCCTCCTACACGGTCGCGCTCAAGGCCGCCACCGGCGCCTGCTGGGTCGAGATCACCAATGCGAGCGGCTCGACCCCCTACGCACAAGTGCTGAACCAGGGCTCGACCGAGCAGATCGTGTTGAGCGGCGCCAGCAAGGTCACCCTCGGTGCCCCCTCGGACGTCACCATCGAGGTGGACCGCACCCCGGTGACCTTCCCGACGCCGTTGCCCGCCCCCATGCACATCACCTTCCAGGGTGCCGCCGCGCCGTCCCCGACGACGCCCACCACCTGAGCGGCCTCAGCCCACCCAGAGCGAGTGGACCTTCTCGAAGGGGTCCGGCCCGACAGTGCAGACGTCGCGGTCGAACACCATCGTGGCCCGCTCATCGAGCGAGTAGGCGGGCCATTTCGGCAGGCCGGCGTGGCTCGGGTCGCCGTCCCGGGCAAACGCGATCCAGGCCTCGCTCATCCGGTCGGCCAGCTCGGCCCTGCTCGCGCTCGGATGCATCACCGGCTCGTGCACGTTGTCGAAGACGAACGGGATCTCGAAGCCATGGCCCGACCGCAACGGCCCGGCGGCCCAGTTGAACCGGTACATGTAGACGGGCGCCCGTGACCCCTGCAGCTTCTTCTCGGCCAACCGGGCCGTGCCGAAGCCCATGAACGCGTCCGAGCGGATCGCGATCAGCAGGTCCAGCGGCGTCGCGTCGGGGTAGGCCGACCGGTAGCCGGCCAGCAGTCTCTCGGCTCGGTCCCCGAAGGCGGCCAGCCGCCGGGCCAGCCCGGCCTCGTCCAAGCGGTCGGGGTCGGTGAGGACGGGATCGCCGGCCATCATCAAGGTCCCCTCGTCGTTGTTGCGGCCGATCAACAGCGGCACGTCCGCGGCGGTCCCGCCGGCCAAGGCCTCGGCGGGATGCGCGTTCACCGCGACGCCGTCGAGCACCGGGGAGAACCCGCCCATGCCGCCACCGGCCGGCCGGTCCGTTCCGGCGGTCGGTCGAGGGGCGAGGTCGCCCTGGGCGGCCAGGAGCCGCTCGACCGGGAGCGCCCTCAGCGCCTCGAGCGCTCCCGGCCCGGCCTCGATGTCCAACCGGGCCAGGAGGTCCGACGTGATCTCGGCTGCTGCGTCGGCGGTCTGCACGTACAGGCCCGGCCCGCTCTGGACCGCGGCGCGGTGGAACAGGCCCCGAGCACCCGGCATGACGTGGAGGGTGCTGACCTTGGCCCCGCCGCCGGACTCGCCGAAGATGGTGACGTTGCCCGGGTCGCCCCCGAGCGCGGCGATGTTGTCGCGGACCCACTCGAGCGAGGCCACGAGGTCGAGCATCCCGTTGTTCCCCGAACTGGCCAGCTCCGGTCCGCCCAGCCCGGCCAGGTGCAGGTAGCCGAGCACGCCCAGGCGGTGGTTGACCGTGACCACGACCACCTCGCCGCGACGGGCCAGGTTCACCCCGTCGTAGAGCGGCCAGGATCCCGAACCGATCGCATAACCGCCGCCGTGGAACCAGACCATGACCGGTCGCCGGCCTCCGTCGATCCCAGGTGTCCACACGTTGAGGTAGAGGCAGTCCTCATCCTCCCTGGGCTCGGCGTCCCAACCCTCGGGCCGCTGGGCCGGCTGGGGGCATGACGGGCCGAATTCGAGCGCGTCGCGGGTCCCCGACCAGGGCGGGGCAGGCCGGGGGGCCATCCAGCGAAGCGCCCCCACCGGGGGCGCGGCGTAGGGGACGCCCTTCAGCGACACCACGCCGTCGGACTCGGCGCCCCGCAACGTGCCACCAGCCACCTGGACCAGGATCTCGGCCATCGCTCCCCCCATCATCGGTTCACTTGGGTCGGTTGGACACGAAGGTACTCGTCTGCCCGCTCGGCGGCTCGGGGGCCCGTGCCTGGGGCATGGGCAGGACGTTCGGATTGGGCCTGGAAGTTGTTACTATCGAGATAGGGGAAATGCCCTGGTCGGGTCGCATGGCCGGACCGAACATCCCACCTAGGAAGTGCGGGAGACCCATGGCACTGACGGATCTCGATCTCGGTCGCTACCAGCTCGGGTGGAGCGACGCCGAGACGGACTATGTCTTCAAGCCCAAGAAGGGGCTGAGCGAGGACATCGTCCGCGAGATGTCGGCCATGAAGAACGAGCCCGAGTGGATGCGGGACTTCCGGCTGAAGGCCCTGACCCGGTTCGAGCGCAAGCCGATGGCGGCCTGGTTCGCGGTGAACATGCCCGACCTCGACTTCGACGACATCTACTACTACGTGAAGCCGACCGAGAACCAGGTCAAGGATTGGAACGACCTACCGGACTCGATCAAGAGCACCTACGAGAAGCTGGGCATCCCCGAGGCGGAACGCAAGTACCTGGCCGGTGTCACGGCCCAGTACGAGAGCGAGGTGGTGTTCCACCGGAACCGAGCCGACCTCGAGTCCCTGGGCGTCTTGTTCACCGACATGGACACCGCGGTCCGCGAGTACCCGGAGCTGGTCCGCAAGTACTTCGGGACCATCATCCCGCCCAACGACAACAAGTTCGCCGCGCTGAACTCGGCGGTCTGGTCCGGGGGCTCGTTCATCTACGTCCCGCCGGGCGTGAAGGTGGACCAGCCGCTGCAGGCCTACTTCCGCATCAACACCGAGAACATGGGCCAGTTCGAGCGGACGCTCATCATCGCCGACGAGGGCGCCGAGGTGCACTACATCGAGGGTTGCTCGGCGCCGGTGTACACGAGCGACTCCCTGCACTCGGCGGTCGTCGAGCTGGTGGCCCTGGCCGGGAGCCGGATCACCTACACGACCATCCAGAACTGGTCGAACAACGTCTACAACCTGGTGACCAAGCGAGCCCGGGCCGAGGCCGAGGCCCGCGTCGAGTGGATCGACGGCAACATCGGCTCGCGCCTGACCATGAAGTACCCGTCGGTGTACCTGATGGGACCGAAGGCCTCCGGCGAGGTGCTGTCGGTCGCCTACGCGGGCCCGGGCCAGCACCAAGACGCCGGGGCCAAGATGGTCCACGCCGCGCCCGAGACGACCTCGACGATCGTGTCGAAGTCGATCTCCAAGGACGGCGGCATGACCACGTACCGGGGCCTGGTGCACGTCAACGAGGGCGCGACCGGGGCGAAGTCGTTCGTCCGCTGCGACGCCCTCCTGCTCGACGAGCGCTCGGTCTCCGAGACCAAGCCCTACATGGAGGTCGGCGAGCGCGACGCCAGCATCGGCCACGAGGCCACCGTCGCCAAGATCGGTGACGACCAGCTCTTCTATCTGATGAGCCGCGGGCTGTCGGAGGCCCAGGCAATGGGCATGATCGTCAACGGGTTCATCGAGCCCATCACCAGAACCCTGCCCATGGAGTACGCGGTCGAGTGGAGCCGGCTGATCGAACTGCAGATGGAGGGCTCGGTCGGCTGACCCGGTGTCACAGGATCGCCACTTGGGTGGCACGATGGTGTCGTGCCCATGCGCGAGGAATGCAAACACTTCCAAAGCAGGACCTATGCCTCCGGCGAGGTGGCCCGCTTCTGCGTCTTGAACCTGGCACCGGAAGCCCCGTGGCGCTGCCCGGACAACTGCCCGGGCTACGAGCGTCGGATGGCCGACGTGGGCTGGATCCACGGCGACCTGATCGAGCCGCCGATCGAGGCCCCGCCCGACGTGCCGGTGGCCGAGATGACCGAGGTCCTGGAGAACGCCGAGAGCATCGTGAACAGCATTGCCGAGGACGCCGTGGCCGAGGCCCGGGCGCGCGACGAGAAGGCCGCCAAGAGGCGGCGATTCCGCAAGCGGCGCTGAGGCTCGCGCGGGCGCCGGGCCACCGGGCGCCCGAACCGATCCGGGCCAGATCGTGAAGACCTTTACGGCCGAGCGGTCGGTCGCGCTCGGTGGCCCGGCCTGGCTGGCCGATCGGCGGGCCGAGGCGTTGGACCGATTGTCCACGATCCCTCCTCCGAGCGAGAAGGCCGAGGTGTGGCGGTACTCGCCGATCGACCGGCTCGACCTCGACGCCTACCACCCGGCCGCAGACCCCGCTCCCGGCCCGGCCCCCGCCGCGGCCGTCGTCCTGGCCGACGAGTTCGGTCAGGGTCCCCGCGCGATCGTGCACAACGGCCGGATTGCCCTCCTCGAACGCCGCAGCCTGCCCGACGAGGTGGGGTTCGGCCCCGCCTCGTCGTTGGCGTCGGCGCCCCACGCGTTGGGCGAGGTGGTCTCCCGGGACGACTACTTGGTCACCCTCAACGACGGCTTCGCCCCCGACGCGATCACGCTGGACGTGCCCCCGAGGATCGCGCTGGACGAGCCGATCGTGATCGTGCACTGGTGCGACACCGGGACCCTCGAGGGGCCGGGCCCGGCCGCGCTGCTGCGGACGCTGCTGGTGGTGGGGGAGGACGCCGAGGTTCAGGTGGTGGAGGTGATCGCCGGGCCACCCGAGGCCGGGCCGGGCCTGGTCGTCCCGGTGGGCGAGATGGTGGTGGGGGATCGGGCCCGCCTGTCCTACGTGATGATCCAGGATCTCGGGCCGAAGACCTGGCACCTGGCCCGGTTCGGCGCGACCGTCGGGCGGGACGGGACGCTCAAGACCTTCACCGCGGGACTCGGCGGCGACTACGACCGGTGCCGGATGGACGCGGCGGCGATCGGGCAGGGCAGCTCCACCCAGCTCACCACCGTGTACCTCGGATCGGGCGATCAGGTGCACGACGTCCGGACACTGCAGGATCACGTGGCCGGAAAGACGACCAGCGATCTGCTGTGCAAGGGGGCGGTGGCCGAGCGGTCGCGTTCGATCTACACGGGCCTCATCCGGGTGCGCAACGGCGCCGCTCGGTCCGACGCGATGCAGACCAATCACAACCTGGTTCTCGACGCGACCGCCCATGCCGACTCGGTACCCAACCTGGACATCGAGGAGAACGACGTCCGGTGCAGCCACGCGTCGAGCGTCGGCCCGGTGGACGAGGACCAGCGCTACTACCTCGAATCGCGCGGGCTCTCGCCCGATCGGGCCGAGCGGCTGATCGTGCTGGGGTTCTTCGATGACATCGTCGAGCGTTCCCCGGTGCCGAGCGCGATCGGGCCACTGCGTCGTCGGATCGGCCAGCGTCTGGCCGGGTTGCTCGGGCGTGGGGGCCCCAATCCGATGAGCCAATCCGATGAGCCAATCCGATGAGCCAATCCGATGAGTGAGCGGACGGTGCTCTGCCGCCGCGACGAGCTCGAGTCCGGCCAGGCCCGGCGGTTTGACGTGGACGGGATGCGCATCGCGCTGGTGCGCATCGGCGACGACTTCTACGCGATCGGCGACCGGTGCAGTCACGAGGACTACTCCCTGGCCGAGGGGGAGGTGTGGGCGCAGGAGTGCGAGATCGAATGTCCCCGCCACGGCAGCACCTTCGACCTGCGGACCGGCGAGCCCTGTTCCCTGCCCGCCACCACTCCGGTCCCGGTGTTCGTCACCGAGGTCGACGGCGAGGACGTGTCGGTGGTGCTCCCATGACGGCAACCGGGTCCCTCAAGATCTCGGGCCTCCGGGCCGCCCTCGGGGGTGTCGAGATCCTGCATGGCATCGACCTCGAGGTCGGCCCGGGCGAGGTCCACGTGGTGATGGGCCCCAACGGTTCGGGGAAGAGCACGCTCGCGCACGCCCTGATGGGGCGGCCCGGGACGACGGTCACCGCCGGCAGCATCGTGCTCGGGGACACCGAGTTGGCCGGGCTTCCCAGCTGGCGTCGGGCCCGGGCCGGCCTCTTCCTCGCCCTCCAACAGCCGGTCGAGGTTCCGGGCGTCCGGCTGGAGGCCGTGCTCCAAGAGGCGCTCGAGGCGACCGGTGGTGACGCCGACCGGGTGGCCGAAGCGCTGCGCGAGGAGGCCGACGCCATCGGGTTCGACCGACGCTTCATCGACCGCGCGCTCAACGTGGACCTGTCCGGCGGCGAGCGCAAGCGCAACGAGATCCTCCAACTGAGCGTGGTCCGACCGCGTTTCGCGGTGCTCGACGAGATCGACTCGGGACTCGACGTCGACGCGTTGCGGGCGGTGGCCCGCCGGGTCGAGCGGGCCACCGCCGAGTGGGGGCTGGGGGTGCTCGCGGTGACCCACTTCCGGCGACTTCTCCAAGAGCTGCGGGCCGACCGGGTGCACGTCATGGTGGGCGGGCACATCGTGGCCGAGGGCGGACCCGAGCTGGCCGACGAGCTCGACTCCTCCGGCTACGGCGCCTACAGCACCTGATTCGGTCGGCCGGGCGACGCCGGGGGCGGGTGCCGTAAGAAGTCGCTAAGACCCGACCGATCGCACCTCTCGCTGCACCGGTGCCGCCCAGGGCACTGAGTACCGTAGGACGACATGGCCGGCGGACGTTCCTCTGGCTCGGGCTCTTGGCGAAGAGGCCGCTCCTCCGACGACCCGCTGCGCCGTCTGGCCCAGCTGGGCGAGGGTGATACCCCCCCGGCGGCGGCGGGCAAGCCGGCCAACGAGGACGCGCTCAGGTCGCTCGGAGACACCATCGAAGCATCGACCAAGGGCGCCAGGACCGGTCGTCGGGACGCCCGGGCCAGGCACCGGCGCCGCCCGCGTTGGAGCCGCAAGCGTCGGGTCCTCACCACCTTGGGGATCGTCGTGGTGCTCTTGTTGGGCGCCGTCGGGTCGGGTTACGCCTACCTGCGCTACGAGTGGGGCAAGGTCCAGAAGATCGCCTGCACCACGTGTGCCGTGGTCACCAGCTCGATCGCCCCGTTCAACGTGCTCATCGTCGGCTCGGACACCCGGGCCGGCAACACCGGCCAGGCCGCCAAATCGTTCGGCACGGCCTCGGAGGTCGGCGGTCAGCGGAGCGACACCATCAAGATCCTGCACGTCAACCCCCAGGCCGGCACGGCGGAGCTGCTCTCGATCCCTCGGGACACCTGGGTGGAGATGACCGGACTGCCCGAGAGCAGCGGGCTCACCGGCGCCCAGAAGATCAACACCGCCTTCAACGACGGGCCCCTACCGCTGGTCGACACGATCCAGGACACCTTCGGGATCCCGATCAACCACTTCATCGTCATCGACTTCCAGGGACTGATCGACGCAGTCAGCTCTGTCGGTGGCATCAACATGGATGTCCCGTTCCCGATACGGGACAACGACGACGGCAACAACAACTCGGGACTCGACATCACGACGACGGGCTGTCAGACCCTCAACGGGAACCAGGTGCTCGCCCTGGCCAGGTCGCGCTACTTCGAGTACGACGACCCCGCCGAGGGCGGTTGGAACTACGACCCGAGCTCGGACCTCGGCCGGATCCAGCGGCAGGACGAGATCATCGAAGCGCTCATGCAAAAGGTCGAGTCGACGTACGACCCCCTGACGCTTCGATCGTTCCTCGACTCGGTGGTCCACGACATCTCGATCGACCAGAGCCTCGGCCTGGGCGAGATCTACGACCTGGCCGACCGCTACCACGCGTTCTCGTCGTCGAGCCTGGTCACGCTCACCCTGCCAACGGTGGCGGCGCAAAACTAC
>Ga0302325_10009985_pt1 | contig 20642 bp, 16 predicted proteins | sample Palsa_T0_2_FD_201948 | JGI IMG/M metagenome (GOLD analysis project Ga0302325, IMG submission 201948) | Peat permafrost microbial communities from Stordalen Mire near Abisko, Sweden - Palsa_T0_2 | ecosystem: Environmental > Terrestrial > Soil > Palsa > Peat permafrost | place: Sweden: Abisko...
ACTCGGCGCTGCCGCTTGGCGACCCCGGCGTGCCGCTACCCGAGGCGGTGGCCGCCGTCGCGGACTGGTACCGGCGCCGTGACCTGCCCCCGATGATCGTGGTGCCCCACCCCATCGCCGGTGCGCGGTCACCGGCTCGACAATTTTCTAGCCGAACGGTCATGGGCGCTCCGGTCCGGCCCCGCCAACGTGATGACCGCGGCTATCGCGGACATCCCCGCACCCGACCCGCACACCGACGTCCAGCTGGACCCCGAACCCGGCCCGGACTGGCTGGCCCTTTACCGCTATCGCGGTCAGGAGCTGCCGCCGATCGCGCCGACGCTGATGATGTCGGCGCCCTGGAAGGCCTTCGGCAGCATCCGGCGGAAGGGACGGGCCGTGGCCGTCGGCCGGGTCTCCGTAGCGGGGTCATGGGGCGCGATCACGGCCGTGGAGGTCGACGCCGGCTGCCAGCGGCAGGGACTGGGCGCCGCGATCACCTCCGCGCTGGCCGCGGCGGCCGCGCGCCACGGTGCGCGCCGCGTCCTGCTGCAGGTCGAGACGGGCAACGACCCGGCGCGCGCGCTCTACGTCCGCTGCGGTTTCCGCGACGCGCACCGCTACCACTACCGGGTCGCCCCGCCTGACTGAGCCGATCTGGCCGACACGCGGGCTGGGTACTTGGGTCCGGCCGTGGTTCTCGCTACGTTTGTGAACATGGCGACCCGTGTCCGAAACGGATCTGCCCGTCAGCGCGGCGGGCTGGCCGAGGCTGCCTTGCGAGCTCCGGGACTAGACGAGGACGAGGGCCCGCGCCCGCGTACCCGGTCAGGCAGTCGCACCGGCTCGGGCAGCCGGGTCGGCTCCAGCAGCAGGACCGGGACCCGCGGCGGTACGGGCCGGCCCCGCGGGGCGAGCGGCAAGCCGGGACGGGGCAGCCCGGCTCGTTCGGGAAATAAGAAGAAAGGCAAGGCGGCGGCGAAGGGCCGCCCGGTCAAGGGCCGTCCGGCACGCCAGTCCCACGATCCGGTGGTGATCCTGATCGGCTGGATCGGCCGCACCCTGGCGGGCGCCTGGATGGTGGTGGCCGGATCGGTCGGGTTCGCGGCCCGGGCCGTGGGCCGCGGGGCGCGCGACCTGGATCCGCACCATCGCCGGGATGGCGCCGGCCTGCTCACCCTGGGCGTGGCCATCGTGCTCGGGGCCAGCCTGTGGGGCCGGATGGACAACGCGGCCGGGCGCGCGGTCCGGACCGTGGTGGTCGGCGCGCTCGGGTCGCTCGCCTGGGTGGTACCGCTGCTGGTCGTGCTGCTCGCCTGGCGTTACCTACGCCACCCTGACCGCAACTCCGAGACGGCCAGGGCCGCGATCGGCTGGACCGCCCTGCTCCTCGGCGCGGCGGGCCTGATCCATATCGCCAAGGACATCCCGCGTCCGTCGGACGGCACGGCGGCGATGCGGGCGGGCGGCGGCCTGGTCGGTTACGCGATGTCAGCCCCGCTGTCGGCGGCCCTCACCTCCTGGGTCGCGGCGTTGCTGCTCGTGCTGCTCGCCGCGTTCGGCATCCTGGTCATCAGCGGTACTCCGCTGCACCGGATCCCTGAGCGCCTCCGCCATCTGCGCGCCCTGCTCGGACATCCCGGGCGCGCTGACGACGATGACCGCGGCGATCTGGAGATCGACGAGGACTACGAGGCCGGGACCGGCAGCACGGCGCGGCGCGTCCGCGGCCAGATCGCCCGGCAGATCCGGCTCCGCCCGGCCATCGAGCCAGGCGAGCACATCAAGCCCTACGACACCCCCCTCATCGAACGCAGCAAGGGGCTCGAGCAGGACAAGCGCCGCGCCGCCGCGGCCCGGCCCGGGCGAGGCGATGGCAGCGACGGCCTGGCCGAGGCGCTCGACTTCGGCAAGGCCGACACCGACCCCATCGGTCCCGCCGGCCACCGCGACGCTGGCCCCCATGACACCGGCCCCCATGACACCGGCCCGCACGACGCTGACCATGGCGTCCTGACCGCGGGCGCGCCCCAGCCCGCCGACCCGAAGGCCCCGCTGCGACGCCCCGAGCAGCTCACCTTGACCGGCGACGCGACCGCCTACACCCTGCCGCCGACGGCGCTGCTCAAGCCGGGCTCGGCGCCCAAGGCGCGGACCCGGGCCAACGACGTCGTGGTCGCGGCGCTGTCTGAGGTGCTCGAGCAGTTCCAGGTGGACGCGCAGGTCACCGGGTTCAGCCGGGGCCCCACGGTCACCAGGTACGAGATCGAGCTCGGGCCCGCGGTCAAGGTCGAGCGGGTGACCGCGCTTTCCAAGAACATCTCCTACGCGGTCAAGAGCGCGGACGTGCGGATCATCTCGCCGATCCCGGGCAAGTCCGCGATCGGGATCGAGATCCCCAACGCCGACAAGGAAGTCGTCAGCCTGGGCGATGTGCTCAAGTCGCAGGTCGCGATCAGCGATCACCACCCGATGGTGGTCGGCCTGGGCAAGGACGTCGAGGGCCGGGTCCTGGTCGCGAACCTCGCCAAGATGCCTCACGTGCTGATAGCCGGGGCGACTGGCGCCGGCAAAAGCGTTTGCCTCAATGGGCTGATCACGTCGATCCTGATCCGGGCCACCCCGGATGAGGTGCGGATGATCCTGATCGACCCCAAGCGGGTCGAGCTGACCATCTACGACGGCATCCCGCACCTGATCACGCCGATCATCACCAACCCGAAGAAGGCCGCCGAGGCGCTGGACTGGGTGGTCGGCGAGATGGAGCGCCGGTACGATGACCTGGCCGCCAGCGGGTTCCGGCACGTGGACGACTTCAACAAGGCGGTCCGGGCCGGCCGGCTCACCCCGCCGCCGGGCAGCGAGCGTGTCTACCTCCCCTATCCGTACCTGCTGGTCATCGTGGACGAGCTGGCGGACCTGATGATGGTGGCCCCGCGCGACGTCGAGGATTCCGTGGTCCGCATCACCCAGCTGGCCCGGGCGGCCGGCATTCACCTGGTGCTGGCCACCCAGCGGCCGAGCGTAGACGTGGTGACCGGCCTGATCAAGGCCAACGTGCCGTCCCGGCTGGCGTTCTCGACCTCGTCCCTGGCCGACTCCCGGGTGATCCTGGACCAGCCCGGGGCGGAGAAGCTGGTCGGGCAGGGCGACGCGCTGTTCCTGCCGATGGGCGCGTCCAAGCCGATCCGGCTGCAGAACGCGTTCGTATCGGAGAAGGAGATCCGCGACATCGTCGCGCACACCAAGAAGCAGGCCGAGCCCTCCTACCGCGAGGACGTCGCGGCCGCGCCGGCCCATCGTGAGGTCGACTCCGACATCGGCGACGATCTCGACCTGCTCGTCCAGGCCGCGGAGCTGGTGATCTCGACCCAGTTCGGGTCGACGTCGATGCTGCAGCGCAAGCTGCGGGTCGGCTTCGCCAAGGCCGGCCGGCTGATGGACCTGCTTGAGAGCCGCAACATCGTCGGGCCCAGCGAGGGCTCCAAGGCGCGCGACGTGCTGGTCAGGCCCGATGACCTGGACGAGACCATCACCTCACTGCGCGGCGGGTAACCACCCCAACCGGTACCCATGCTTCACCCAGCCGACATTCCTTGCTGTCTAAACTTGGTGATGTTCCTCGCACTCGCGGGGGTTGACGTGATCGCGACGAGCGCAGGAGGATACGTAGCGTGAGCATCGGTGACTCGCTGGCGGAATCTCGGCGTCAGGCCGGTCTCACTGTCACTCAGGTCGGCCAGCAGACCCGGATCAGGGAATCGATCATCCGGGGCATTGAGGCCGATGACTTCTCCGGCTGCGGCGGCGACTTCTACGCGCGCGGTCATATCCGCAGCATCGCCACCGCCATCGGCCTGCCTGCGGAGCCGCTGATCAGGGAGTACGACGCCGAACACGGGGCGCCGGGGGCGATCCGGGCCGCCGACGTGTTCGAGCCGTCCGCTCCGATCAAGATCCGTGAGCGGCGTTCCCCCAGCCTCAGCCTGATCGTGGTCGTGGTCCTGCTCGCCATCATCGGGATCAGCGCGTACCACCTGGTGTCCTCGCACCGGACGAACGCCGGCGTGGCCCTTCCCCGGGTCTCGGCCACCGTGAAGCCGACACCGAAGCCGCGTCCGTCGCCGTCGGCGGCGCCCTCCGACGTGGTCATCCACCTGACCGCCAACGAGGACTGCTGGGTCCAGCTCAAAAGCAGCAGCGACGGGACCCGGCTCTACATGGGCACCGTCCCGGCGGGCAGCTCGATGACCTGGACCGAGAAGCACGCGGTGCAGGTCACCCTGGGCAACCCGGGCGGAATCGTCCTCACCGTGGACGGCAAGCGCGAGACCCCGGATACCGCTGAGCCGGTGACGCTGGACTTCAGCCCGGGCACGAGCCCTCAATCTAGTTAGCGGCCTGGGTAGGCTCTCGGTGTGTCTTCACGTTCCGAGTCCGCGCCCCGGACAGTCAGCCTGGTCACCCTCGGCTGCGCGCGCAATGAGGTTGATTCAGAAGAGCTTGCCGCGCGGCTGACCGCGTCCGGCTGGGACCTGACGTCGTCCGATGAGGCCAGCGTGGTGCTGGTGAACACCTGCGGCTTCATCCAGGCGGCCAAGCAGGAGTCGATCGACGAGCTGCTGTCCGCCGCGGAGTCGGGCGCGAAGGTCGCCGCGGTCGGCTGCCTGGCCGAGCGCTACGGCGCCGAGCTGGCCGGCGAGCTGCCCGAGGCGCAGGTACTCAGCTTCGACGACTACGGCAACATCGGCGCGCGGCTCGACGACGTGCTGGCTGGCCGTCGCCGCCCCGCGCACACCGCGAGGGACCGCCGTACGCTGCTGCCCATCACCCCCGCCGAACGCCAGCCCGTACCAGCCGCGCTCACCGGGTCCCCGCTGGATCTGGGCGCGCCGTCGACCCCGTGGGTTCCTGGGCGTGGTCCCGGCGGCGGGGTGTTCCGGCGGCGGCTGTCCGGCGGTGTGGTCGCTCCGCTGAAGATCGCGTCCGGCTGCGATCGCCGGTGCTCCTTCTGCGCGATCCCGTCCTTCCGCGGCGCGTTCGTCTCCCGGCGTCCCCCCGAGATCTTGGCCGAGGCCCGTTGGCTCGCCGGCCAGGGCGTGCGCGAGCTGGTGCTGGTCAGCGAGAACTCGACGTCGTACGGCAAGGACCTGGGGAATCTGCGGCTGCTCGAGGAGGTGCTGCCGGATCTGGCCGCCACGACGGGCATCGAGCGGGTCAGGATCAGCTACCTGCAGCCCGCCGAGCTGCGGCCGGGACTGATCGAGGTCATCGCGTCCACGCCGGGCGTGGCCCCCTACTTCGACCTGTCGTTCCAGCACGCGAGCGGCCGGGTGCTGCGCGCTATGCGGCGGTTCGGTGACCGCGAGCGTTTCCTCACCCTGCTCGACCAGATCAGGGAGAAGAGCCCGCAGGCCGGCGTCCGGTCCAACTTCATCGTCGGCTTCCCCGGTGAAACCGCCGCCGACCTGGCCGAACTCGAGCTGTTCCTCAGCGACGCCGGGCTGGACGCCATCGGGATCTTCGGCTACTCCGACGAGGATGGCACCGAGGCCGCATCGCTGCCGGGCAAGCTGGACGGCGCGGAGATCTCCCGCCGGGTCGAGGAGGTCGCCGCCCTGGCCGACGAGCTGATGTCCCAGCGGGCCGACAGCCGGCTCGGCGAGAACATCGACGTGCTGATCGAGGAAGAGACAGACGCTGGCCGGTACGAGGGCCGGGCCGCCCATCAGGCGCCCGAGGTCGACGGGGTCACCACCATTACCAGCACGGCCCCGCTCGCGGCCGGTGACATGATCCGCGCCGTGGTGACCGGTTCGGACGGGGTGGACCTGGCGGCGTCGGCAGGGATGGGCGGCGTGAACCTGCGGTGACCCGCGAGGTCGGGCTCTGGAATGTGGCCAATGCCCTCACGTTGGCGCGTATCGTCCTGGTCCCGGTGTTCGTCGTCTGCCTGCTGGCAGGCGGAACGGGCTGGCGGCTCATCGCGCTGGCCGTCTTCTGCGTCGCCAGCCTGACCGACCTGCTCGACGGGCGGCTCGCCCGCAGTCGGGGGCTGGTGACCGACTTCGGCAAGATCGCGGACCCGGTCGCCGACAAGGCGCTGACCGGGGCCGCGCTGATCTGCCTGTCCGCGCTCGGCGAACTGCCGTGGTGGGTCACCGGGGTGATCATGTTCCGGGAGATCGGCGTGACCGTGCTGCGGTTCGCGGTGATCCGCCGGGGCGTAATCGCGGCCAGCCGCGGCGGCAAGGCGAAGACCTTTCTGCAGATCATCGCGATCTGCCTGTACGTGCTGCCCGGCTCGCTCAGCCCGCCGGGGATCGTGCGCTGGCTCTTCATGGCGGCGGCGGTGGTGGTTACCGTGGTCACCGGCGTTGACTATGTGCATCAGGCCGTGCGGCTCTATCGTTCAGGACCGGATCGTTCAGGACCGGATCGTTCAGGACCGGATCGTTCAGGACCGGCGGGTCGTTCCGGGCCCGCAGGCCATTCCGACCTAGGGGAGACATGAACGTGGTCGTAGGGTCAGGACCTTCGGGTCCTTCGGGTTCTTCGGCCGGCGAGGCGGCCCGCGACCTGGCGGTGCAGATTCTCGACCGGCTGAGGGCGGGCGGCCACACGGTCGCCGTGGCCGAGTCGCTGACCGGTGGCCTCGTCGCGGCCGCGCTCACCGACGTGCCCGGCGCGTCCGTGGCCTTCCGCGGCGGAGTGGTCGCCTATGCGACCGAGCTCAAGGCGGGCCTGCTCGGCGTGAGCCCGGTGATGCTCGCCCGCCACGGCGCGGTCTACCCGCCGGTCGCCGCGGCGATGGCGGAGGGCGTCAGGACCAGGCTGGGCGCGACCTACGGGGTGGCGACGACCGGGGTCGCCGGGCCCGAGCCCTCGGACGGCCAGCCGGTGGGGACGGCGCACATCGCGGTGAGTGTCGCGGACGACACGGTGGTCCGCACCATCGCGCTGGCCGGGGACAGGCATCAGATACGTAGACTGACGGTAGAGCATGCCCTGGGACTGCTGCTTGGCAGGCTCGGGGAAGAGAGTTACTGATGACAGTGTTTAGCGGTTACCGGTTTTCTGATTACAGCGTTACGTTAGCAGCGAACACTCCAAGACATGATCTCGCGAACTGACGGTGATGCCAGGTACCGTGGAGGTGTTGGTGGTTTGGCCTCGGAAGGGGAGTGCGACGATGGTTCTGCTCCGTCAGCTGCTTGGTGACGTGCTTCGCCGGCTGCGTCTGCGGCAGGGTCGCACGCTGCGCGAGGTCTCCGCTTCGGCGCGCGTGTCCCTCGGATACCTGTCCGAGGTGGAGCGTGGGCAGAAGGAAGCTTCCTCCGAGCTGCTCGCCGCTATCTGTGGCGCGCTCAATACGCCGTTGTCCCAGGTGTTCCGTGAGGTGTCAGATAACTTCGCGCTGGCCGAGCTGCAGAATGAGCCCGTCCTCGCGATCCCCCGGGAGCCTGGCCTGCGGGTGAGCGCGGACGCGAGCGTCGGCCGGTCCGCCGAGCGCGGCTTCGTTCCGATCAGCACCATCGTCTCCGACGAGGAGCCGTCGCTGGAATTCGCCGACGACCAGTCCGGTTTCGGCACCGCCGACGGCTTCGAAGTCACCGACATGGTGTCGGTCTGACGACCTGGTGCCGGTCTGACTGACCTGGGGCCGGCCCTAGCCGTCAGACCCAGGCGCTGGGGTTTTCGGTCAGGAGGCGGACGATGTCGGGCAGGTTCCCTGAGACGATGTCGGCCAGCGTGACCTGCTCCAGGACAGCCCGCTCGTTAGCGCGCAGCGCGATCCACACCTGCTGCAGGGGCTCGGCCACGCCGGGATAGGTGACGTTCTCCGGGCGCTCGCCGCGCACGCCGAGCAGCTGCCCGTCGATGGCCCTGATAATGTCCGCGAGCGAGATCTCGGCCGCCGGCCGCGCCAGCCAGAAACCGCCGTCCGGCCCGCGCTGGCTGCGGATGAGCCCGGCCCGCCGGAGCTGGGTCAGGATCGTCTCCAGGAACTTGCCCGGTATCTGCTGCGCGCGGGCGAGCTGGTCCGCCGTAACATGACCGCTGCTCGCCGCGGCGAGCTCGATCGCGGCACGCAGCGCATAGTCGGCTCGAGCTGACAATCGCATGATGGTAATTATGCACGTTCCCCAGTGCTTTTATCGCATTACAAGCCGCAACCCCCGCTGGCCGGGTGCGTCCCGTACCGCCCGCGGGCCCGCCTCGCCCCGGCGCTACGGCCTCCTCCACGACGGCCCCCCGTTCGCTGGCGTCCGGCGCGTCCAAGCTACTTGCCCGACTTGCCTGCCCGCGCTACCTGGCCCAGACCGGCGGAAGGCGGCCCGAGCGACTCGGGCCGAAGGAGCGGGGGCGACCCGGAGCGCTCCCGGGTCCTGGCTTGGCATAACCCACCAGCACGTGACTTCAGCAACACATATACTCAAAACAACTTTAGACACGCAGTTACTTTTAGTAACTAAGACCTCCGGGAACTCGTAACCTCCGGCGCCTAACACCCGTAACACAGGACCCCTACCCTCAGTAGCACTCCTACTCACCCCAGTAGCACCTGTGCCGGACCTCCGGTAGATCTATATCGCTACCCGGGTGCACGTGCATAATGGGGTGTTAGTGAAGACGCCAATATGGATAAGCTCCGCGTGTCTGAACCTTCATATGTTATGGATTGAGTATTCCGAGGAGGTTTTCGACACGATGAATCGATGGGGGTAGCGGGCTGTGGTGCCCTCAGGAGAAATGCCAGCCGAGCCGGGATCTCGGCGATTTCGGGTGGGCAAGGTGCCTCCGCTCGCCGAGGGTTTCACCGACCGGCCCGATACCGCCCGTGGTGTCGTGGACGCGCTCGTGCCAGGTTCGTCGGTGGCGCTGGTGCCAGGTTCCGCCTTCGCCGAGGGCTCGCAGAACTGGCTGGGTGCCTGCGGCAAGACCCAGGTCGCAGTGGTCAGTGCGGAGTCGCTGTGGCGGTCGGGTGCCATCGACCTGCTCGTCTGGATCAACGCCTCCAGCCGGACGTCGGTGCTTTCCGGCTTCGTCCAGGCGTCGGTGCCCGCCACCGGTATTGAGCCGGCCGGTACGGCCGAATCGATCGTGGCGCGCTTCATCAGCTGGCTCGGCGAAACCAGGCAGCCGTGGCTGGTGGTGTTCGATGACCTGTCAGAATCGGTGGATCTGGACGGACTGTGGCCCGAGGGGCCGGTCGGCCGGGTCCTGGTCACCAGCCCGCACTCGACGGTGGCCGCCGGGCGCCGCGGCACGCAGGTCGTCCCGATCGGGTTCTTCAGCGTCCGCGAGGCCCTCAACTGCCTGACCGAACGGCTGAGCGTGAACCCGGCTCAGCGGCACGGCGCCATCGACCTCATCGAAGCCCTCGGCCGCGAGCCGCTGGCGCTCGCGCAGGCCTCCTCGGTGGTCGCGAACTCGACCCTGGCCTGCCGGGACTACCGGGACTATTTCGCCCGCAGACGGCAGCAGATCGGGGCGGCGGCCGGAGAGGTGCCGTCGGCCGCCGCGGTCACCTGGACGCTGTCCCTGGGACAGGCGGAATCGCTGTTGCCTGGTGATTCGGTCCGGGCGATGCTGGTCCTGGTCGCGCTGCTCGACGGCCACGGGATTCCGGGAGCTATCTTCAGCACATCGGCCGTGGCCAGGTACCTGGGCGCAGCCGTGACCCCGTTCTCGACCGCGGTCGACACCAAGCCGGCCTGGGACGCGCTGCTCGCCATCGAGCGGGCCGGCCTGATCACCATAAACCGGACAGAAGCACCCCCCGCGATCCTGATGAGCTCGGTGCTCCAGGGGGCGATCAGGCTGGCGGCGCCCGCCCAGGTCCAGGACCCCGCGGCCCGGGCCGCCGCGAGCGCGCTGCTGGAAGCGTGGCCAACCGAGGAGCTGCAGCCGTGGACGGCGGAAGCCCTCCGGATCAACGCGGCTAGCTTGCAAGGCTCGGCCACCGACGTGCTGTGGGCCGACGGATGCCATCCGCTGCTGCTGCGAGCCGGCCGTAGCCTGGACAGCGCCCGCATGGTCGGGCCGGCCGTCGAGCATTGGCGGGACCTAGCCGCCCGCTGCGATAGCAAGCTGATTCCCGGCCATCCCGACACCCTGGTGGTGGCCGCTCATCTAGCGGCCGCCTACCTGGCGGCAGGGTATGCGGCCGACGCGGTCACCTGGTACCAGCGGGTGCTGGCCGAGCGGGGCCGCGAGCTTGCCGCCGGACACCCCGCCATCATCGCGGCGCGGATCAACCTCGGCCGGGCTCTGATCATGGCGGGGGAGCCCGCCGACGCGGTATCCGTCTTGCACCGCGCGCTCAACGAATGCGAGCAGTTCCGGGGGCCCGGCCACCCGGACACGCTGAACATGAGCGACGAGCTCGCCTCCGCCCACCTGGCCGCCGGCGATACCGCGGAGGCGATCCGGCTGCTGACCCGGACGCTGGGCGAGCGCGAGCGGACACAGGGCACGCGCGATACCGAGACCATGGCCACCCGGGACCGCCTCGCCTCGGCCTGCCTGGCTGGAGGCAAGATCAAGGACGCGGTCTCGCAGTTCAAGCGGGTGCTTTCCGACCGCGAGAAGGTGCTCGGCCGCGACCACGCGGACACGATCGCCGCCGCCGCGAGCCTCGCCGGGGCCTATCAGGCGGCCGGAAGGATGCCCGCCGCGATGCAGCTCGCCGAGCAGTGCTGCGCGGATTCGGAGCGGGTCCTCGGTCCTGAACACGCCGACACGCTGGCCCGCCTGCTGAACCTGGCGCATCTGTACTATGCCGTCGGCCGGGTCGGAGACGCGGTGGCCCTGCTCCGCGACACCGCCGTGCGCTGTGACCGGGTCCTGCCGGCCGGGGACCCGCTGACTCGGGCCGTCCGGCAGAGCCTGGCCAACCTCGGGGAGGGCTGACCCTCCTCTGGAGCACGCCGATCGACCAAATCGGATATAAGGTACTATAATGGTACTTATTGTATAGGATATGGCGATAAGCGATGTATTAGGGACTAAACCGACGAAATACCGATTTTTTGCTCTAAATGAGAATCCACATGCGCCGACCGGTTAGCTATTAGAGTTAGGTCGGCAATGTGATACCGGATGCAGGACAGGCTACTGGGAAGGGGCGCTATGTCGGTTCCGCCGCTGGATCGGCTCTGGGTGGCCCTTGGGGCCGAAGGCGCCGATCCCGAACTGGCCGGGCATGATCGGATTCGCATCATGCGCCGCGTCGCGCGCATGACCCCCGTCACCGGCTGGATGTGACTGGCCATGCTAGCCACAATAGTGATCGCTGTCCTGGTCCTCGCCGTCGCCTTCCTCGTGTTCGGGGACTTTTCCTATACTGAGCGCGAGAATCCACACTGGTCCGACGACACGCAGGCGACTGACGCCACCCCAGGGACCCTCGCAGAGGCGCACGATGGCTCCGCGTTCCTCCGGGAACCTGCCGGGCACGGGATGCCTGCCGCTGGGCACGAGGCCCGCCCCGGTCCGTCTGCCGGAAGCCACCAGCGCTCACGCAACGCCGCGCCGGCGAGGCATAGCGGATCGCGCGGTCAGCTGAAAAATTGGCGTGTCCGCTCGCGTCTGCTGCTGCTCGTCATCATTCCGGCCGTCGCCGTCGCCGTCGCCGCGTTCTGTGTAGTCCGCATTGCCGATGCCATCCAAAGCGCGTCGACCCACCCGTCGGGCAGTTCGGTCCGCAACAGGGATATTTTGTCAGCGGTCGCGGTCACCGTTGTGGCGATCGTCGTCCTGGCGCTGGCGTTGTGGTTGGCGGCGGTCGCGGCTAGGTCCGTCCTGAAGCCGATACGCAAACTTCGGGCCGGGGCGCTTGAGGTCGACGAGGTCCGGCTGCCCGATGAGATCCGCCGTGTCAGCGAGAACAATGGCGAGGGCGTCCCGTCCGACACCGAACCCATCGACGTGGATTCCTCCGACGAGATAGGTGACGTCGGGCGCGCCTTTAACCACATGCGCACCGAAATGTTGCGGCTGGCGGCCAACGAGGCCGCACTCCGCGGCCGGCTCGACGCCATGTTCGTAAACCTTTCCCACCGTAGCCAGTCCCTGGTGGAACGCCAGATCCGGCTCATAGAACACCTCGAGCAGGGGGAGCAGGACAACGAGCGGCTGGCGAACCTGCTCAAGATGAATCGCATCGCGAGCCGCATGCACCGCAATTCGCAGAACCTGCTGGTGCTGGCCGGCCACGAGGTACCCAGCGACTGGAACCAGGCGATTGCGCTGGTGAATGTGATTAGGGCCGCGGTGTCCGAGATCGAGGATTACGAACGTGTCTCGCTGACGGCGCAGCCGGACATCGCGGTGTCCGGACCCGCCGTCAACGACGTGGTGCACCTGCTGGCCGAGCTGATCGAGAACGCAACGTCGTTCTCCGCGGGGGACATGCAGGTCGATATCTCTGGCCAGCTGCTGACCAGCGGCGGCGTCTTGATCGACATCACCGACCGGGGGGTCGGAATGGCCCCGAAAGAGCTGGCGTATGCGAATTGGCGGCTGGAACACCCGCCGGCGGCGGATATCAACGTCCCCAAGTGGATGGGTCTGTTCGTGGTCGCCAGGCTCGCGGCGCGGCATGGCGTCAGAGTCCGGTTGCAACAGGCGGATTTCGGCGGTCTTACGGCTCTGACCTGGCTCCCTGATGAACTGCTCACGGAGCAGGGCGCGGCGCCGCCGTCGAGGCTGAGCAGTTTCGGCAGCGCGGGGTCAAGGCGGCGTTCGCCTGAGCCGGGTTCGCCTGAGCCGGCCACCGATCCCGGCTACGCCGCCGCCGAGCAGAGGGTGACCGCGACGAGGTCGCCGGAGTTCGTGCCACCGCGCGAGGATGTCCGGCACGCGCCGCTCGGCCGGCGGTTGATACCTGATGCCGGCCGGGCGCCTGGCTCCACGGCCACCAACCCGCGGCCGGTGTTCCAAACCGGACCGCCCGCAGCCGCCAGGCCTTTCGGCTCCGGGCTCCCCGAACCTGCCGGCGCCCCCGGCCCGCAGGCCTATGCCCGCAGCGAGCAAGCTCCCGCTGGCGGTACCTTCGCTGCCGCCCCGCTGTCCGGCCGCGCCGCGCAGTGGCGAAGCGAGACGTCGCCGTCCGCTAGTACTCCGGTGGCCACTGAGGTGCCATCGGGTTCCACTGAGGTGCTCTCGGGTTCCGCCGAGGCGCTTTCGGGTTCCGCCGAGGCGCTTTCGGGTCACGAGAGAAGTTCCGCCGGGGGTGACGTGATCGTACCGCCCGTAGAGGGTTCCTCGGATACCCGCAGGCTGCCTATCTTCGACGCGGTCGAGTCGAATTGGTTCAGGGGTGGTCGGGAAGCGCCGAGCAACTCCTCCGGTCGCACCGCCGCGGCCGGAAACCGCTGGTCCTCGCCGGCCGACCAAGGCTGGAATGCCGCGGAGACGGTCGATTCGCCGTCCTCAAGCGGCGAGACGACAGCGGGGCTTCCCAGACGGCTGCCGAATGCCAATCTGGTCCCCGGCGCCATTCCGGGCCCGGAACCCGTCTTGCCAAACCGCTCAGCCGCCGCGGCCCGGGACCGGCTCGCCGGATTCCAGCGAGGCGTCGGTGAAGCCAGGGCCGCGGCCAGCGAAACGGCAAATCCTGGTGGGGAAGACGAGTCCTGAGTCCTACGGGTCCTTGGCGGCAAACGTTACAGTGGCAATTCGCCGTCCTTGTCACCTGATGCCAGGTTTTGACCGTATGGTTTGCAAGTGACCAAACTGAGGGCTGTGCAACCCGGTGTACGATGCGCCTGGTGGCTCGGTGTCCCTGATCCGCCGGCGTCGTGTTTGCGCCGGGATCTGGCGGCGCCGGGCCGCATGTGAGATTGGGATCAATGGGAGCGCTGCAGCGGGAGGCCGCGGAGCAGATACTCCCGACCACTGGCCCCTTAGGCACCGCAACCCGAGCAACGTGAGACGCTTCTCTTTGTTGCCTGCGACCATCTAATCGCACGAGCCACACCACGACTGGAGAACAGGATGACGGATCGACCCGTAGCTGCCGTCCCAGGAATGACATCGTCGCCGCCGGCCCGCCTCGAGCCGGATGCGATCGGGGCAGCCCAGGACACGATTATCGGCATGGCCAACTCGGCCCCGACCGTATCGACGGCGCTGACGCTGGCCTCACTGACCGCGGTGGCCGCCTATGCCGTGGGACCTGTCATTATCCTGACCGCGATACCCATGCTCATCATCGCCAACGCATATCGCCGGCTGAACCTGTGGAACGCCAACTGCGGCGCTTCCTTCGAATGGGTCGGCCGCGCGATCAACCCGTACCTTGGTTTCATCACCGGCTGGCTGATGATCTGCGGCAGCCTGGTCGGGGCGGTCTCCGGCGTCGTGATTCTCGCCCCGTCGGTCCTGGCCATCTTCAATTCCTCGGCTACCAGCACCTGGCCCAATATCCTCATCGCCACGGCCGTGATTCTCGTCATGCTGGTGATCGCGGTGGTGGGCATCAAAATCACCGCGCGCACCCAGGTCAGCATGGCCATCATCGAATACACGATTCTCCTCGGCTTCGCGATCACGGGCTTCGTACTGGTGCTCAGCCATCATCACGGCACCTTCCCGATCACCAAGGGCTGGCTGAGCCCCAACGGAATCGGCGGGAAAGGCAGCCTGGCGTCGGGGTTCCTGATCGCCGTGTTCATGTACACCGGCTGGGACGCCACCGTGTACGTTAACGAGGAAGTGAAGCACCGGCGCCGCAACCCGGGCCGGGCCGCCGTCTACGCGGTCGGTTTCCTCGCCATCATCTACACCGTGTCCGAGATGGGCCTGGCCGGGACCGTATCGCCGGCCAAACTGCAGGCCAACTCGGCTGACGCGCTCGTCTACATCGCGCAGACGCTGGGCGGCGGCTGGTGGGCCAAGGTGATGGCCCTGTCCCTGGCCCTGTCGGTGATCGCCTCCACCGGGGTCGCCATCGTGGTCATCGCCCGGATGGTCTACGGGATGGCGAGTCACCGGGTGCTGCCGCCGATCCTGGGCAACGTGAACCGCCGCTTTTCCACCCCTGCGATCGCCAGCATCGTCATCGGCGTGATCCTTATCGCTGCCACCTGGGCATACCTGCTCTCCAGTAACCTGGCGAACGTTTTCAGCGACGTGATCGACGTGACCGGCCTACTGTACGCCGCTTTCTACGTCCTCACCGGCCTGGCTGCCATCGTGTACTACCGGCGCCGCGTCTTCTCCAACGCCTGGGACGCGCTGCTGGTCGGCCTCCTGCCCCTCGGCTCGTGCGCATTCCTGGTCTGGATCGTGGAAAAGTCGCTGTCGGCCGCGCCGGCCTCGCAGGTCTGGTCAATCGTCGGCATCGTCGCGGCCGGCGTGGTCATGATGCTCGTCGCGCGTTTCGGCTACCGGTCGACGTTCTTCCAGATCCCGCTGGAGAGCGCCCCCAAGGAGGCCTGACACGAGTGCCCTGGCCGAGTCCAGACGCAGTCGATGACCTCAACGGGGCGGTAGCCAGCTACTGGCAGGCCATCGACCCGATGCTGCCCGCACCCGGCCGCCTTCCGGCCGGGTGCGGGGGGTCGCTAGTGGTCCCCGGGACGAACGGCCGGCCGGCGGGGATCGGCCTCTGCCGTCACCGGCACATCGCGGACGACGCCCTGGATCAGGTCTGGGGCACGAAAACCCGGCTCGACCTCACCCCGCGGCTGCGCACCTCTGCCGCCCTTGATGAGCTGCTCGGACAGTGGCACGACCACCTCGCCGCCCTGCCGGAGGCCAGCGGGGAGGACTCCGCGGCGATAATCAACTGGCCATCCCGTGACATCAGCGGCGTCAACGCCCTGCTGAAGCACGCGATGCAGCCGCTGGTCGTGATCGCGGTGCGTCCCGCCCGCCGCGCGATCCTCGCCGGAGACGCTCCCGGGTCACCGGGCGCGGCCATCCGCGAGGCGAGACCGGACGATCTCGATGCCGCGGCCGAGTTTGAGATGGGCGTGATCCGGTACGACGCGCACTTCGGCACGGCCATCATCCGCCCGGCCACCGAGGCGCTTGTCCGCCAGGACACCCGCAGGGTGCTGACCGAGTGGCCGGGGTGGGTCTGGGTGGCGGAACGGGACGGTCGGCTTGTCGGGCTCGTCCACGTCCAGCCGCCGCCATCCTCGGATTGGATCGCGTCCATGTCCCGCCCGGGCACGACGGCCTACCTGCAGACGATGTTCGTAGGGCCAGATGAGCGCGGCGGCGGCCTGGGCGCGGCCCTGATCAAGCGCGCCCATGACGAGCTCGACGCCCGCGGCATCTCGACCACGCTGCTGCACTACAGCCAGCTGAACCCGCTCTCCGCGCCGTTCTGGAGCCGGATGGGATACCGGCCGCTGTGGACCACCTGGGAGGTCCGCCCAGCCGCCGCTCTGCGGCCCGCTGCGACCTTGCATCATGTCGGAGGCGGCCGGTTCTAGCCCGTCCTGGGCGAGCGGAGCCCACGTTCACCGCGACGCGATTGGCATTCCCAGGCCCCCTCCATTGAACATACAGAGCATGCTTAGTATGGGCTCCGAGTCTGGCGTTACCAGCTAGCGAACGGGAGCCACCACCTTGGACGATCGGACCTTCGACGAGCGTTACTGGTCCTGGGCACAGCGTTCTGGAGAGCTGTTTACCGAGGCCAGCCGCTACATTCCGGGTGGCGCCGGCAGCAGCGCGCGTACCACCAAGTTCGGCTGGAAGCCGTACCCCCCGTTCCTGGCCGAGGGCCTCGGGTCCCGGGTCCGCGACGTCGACGGGCATTCCTACGTCGACTACCTGCTCGGCCTGGGCCCGATGATCCTGGGCCACCGGCACCCGGCCGTGACCCAGGCCGTCACCAGAGCCGTCGCCGAGCTGGGCACCTGCTTCGGCCTGCCGTATGAGCTGGAGATCGAGGCGGCCCGCAAGGTCACCGAGGCGGTGCCGGGGGTGGACCTGGTCCGGTTCTCCAACTCCGGCAGCGAGGTCGTCGGCACCGCCGTCCGGCTGGCCCGCGCGCACACCGGCCGCCGGCTGATCATCCGCTTCGAGGGGCACTACCACGGCTGGCAGGACACCGTCTACTGGAGCAACCACGTGGACCCGGAACTGGCCGGCCCGGCCAGCAGGCCCCGTCCGGTCCCGTCCGGCCCCGGCGTCCCGGCCGAGCTGGCCACCACGCTCATCGTGCTGACCTGGAACGACCCCGAGAGCTTCGCGGCGGTGATGGCCGAGCGCGGCGACCAGGTGGCCGCGGTGATCACCGAACCCGCGGTGTTCAACACCGGCTGCATCCTTCCTGAACCCGGATACCTGGAGCTGCTGCGCGAGCAGACCAGCCGGCACGGTGCACTGCTCATCTTCGATGAGGTCATCACCGGATTCCGGTTCGCCCGCGGCGGCGCGCAGGAGTACTTCGGCGTCACGCCCGACCTGACCACGTTGGCCAAGGGGCTGGGCGGAGGCTTCCCCGTGGCGGCCATCGGCGGATCCCGCGAAGCGATGGCGATGATCGCCGAGGGTCGCTACTCGCACTCGGGCACCTACAACGCCAACACGATCGCGTGCGCCGCGGTCAGCGCGACCATGGACGTGCTGGCCACCCCTGGCCTGTACGAGCGGCAGCGCGAGCTGGGCGAGACGCTGATGAGCGGGCTGCGCAAGCTGGCCGCCGAGGCGGGCCTGCCGGTCATCATCGAGGGGCTGGGCACGGTCTTCCAGATGTGGTTCAGCGAGCGGCCGATCAGGAACTGGCGGGACGCGCAGCGCTACGCCAACGAGGATCTGTACACCCGGTGGTGGCAGGAGATGTTGCTTCGGGGGATTTTGTTCCACCCCAGCCAGTACGAGAACCTGTTTCTGTCGCTGGTGCACACCGCCGATGACGTCGACGACACGCTCAGCGCGGCGCAGGAGGCATTCGCCGCCATCGGACGCCGACGGTTAGGGTGAAGACCCATGGTCCTGGATCTCGGCGGCAGCCGGGCCCGGCCGGCCGCTGCGGCTCGGCCCGGCTCCAAGCTGTTGTACGAACGGGTCGTGGCTTACATCACCGAACTCGTCGCCGAGCGCGGCCTGGTGCCCGGCGACCGGCTGCCTACCCACGCTGAGCTGGCCGCCAGCGTCGGGGTGAGCCTGATCACCGTCCGCCGGGCGCTGGATGAGCTGGAGCGGGCGGGCCAGGTCCGCCGCCATCAGGGCCTAGGTACGTTCCTGGCCCGGCCGCGGATCGTCACAGAGTCGGCCAGGGCCGGCAGCCTGCTGGGCACGCTGAGGCGGGGAGAGACCGGGGCCGACTCGATCGACACCAGGATGCTGGAGTTGCGCCGCGGTTTGCCCTCGCCTGAAGTGGCCAGCGCGCTGCGGATCCAGCCGGACGCGCCGGTGTGGCGGCTGCGGCGGCAGCGGCTCATCGACGGCCAGCCCGCCGTGGTCGAGACGTCGATCATCCCGGTGGCGCTCGCCCCGGACTTGGATCAGCTGGTCGAACGGCTGGGCGGTTCGCTGTATGACCTGCTGGCCCGCGAGTGCAAGCTGGAGGACGAGTACGAGGAGCAGTACCTCGAGGTTGTCGTCGTGCCGGATCCCGACGCGCGCCGGCTGCTGAGCATCCCGCCGCGGAGCCCCATGGTGCGGATCCGCGGGCTGAGCATGGACAAGTCGGGGACCCCGTTCGACTGCTTCGAGCAGCTCTACCGGGCTACCGAGTTTGCCTTCGCCATCTCCGGCAGCACGTCACGGCAGCTGTTCCCGACGCCGGGCTTCCAGGATTGGGACGTGCGCGCGCTTCCGGACGCAGCACCGACCCAGGGGACTTGATCCCGATTCCGTGGCATTCCCGATTCCGTGACCGTATTGCGTCACCATCGGCATTGCGTCATCATCAGCGATCATTTAGGGTCTAACGGCATACTGAACATACTCAGTATGTCTTTGTGCAAATGATGTTGCATGTCTTTAACCCAGCAGCAAGCATGTGGTCTCCCAGCGTTGCGAAGCCCTCCCGATCGAGACGGAGATGCGCCATGTCATCGCAAGCCAGCGGTAGTGCCGCCGCGGCGGGAGAACAGCCCTCTGACCACGCGGGCGGCACCCTGAAGGATGCTGCCCTGCGCGCCGGCGACATCGTCGTCATCTCCATGGCCAGCTCCGGTCCGACGCAGAGCATCGCGGTCACGCTGGCCGTCCTGCTGTCCACCGTCGCCTACGCCAGCTTCCTGCCCATCGTGATCTGCCTGATCCCGATGCTCGGCATCGCCATCGGCTACCAGCGGCTCAACGCCTGGCAGCGCAGCGCGGGCGCGACGTACTCCTGGGTCGGCCGGGCCCTCAACCCGCACGCCGGTTTCTTCGCCGGCTGGATCATGTTGATGTACTACTGCGTGGGCACGACCAGCCTGACCGTCCCGCTCGGCACCTACATGCTGACCTTCTTCAGCAACACGCTGCCGAACAACGTCTATGCGGTCGCCGCCGTCGGCTCCGGGTTCGACCTCCTCGTCCTGGTCATCGCGGCGGTCGGGATCCAGCTGTCGGCCAGGTTCTCGTGGGGCTGGGCCATCTTCGAGTACGGGCTGCTGGTCGGCTTCTCCATTGCCGCCCTCCTCGGCATCTACGGCCACAGCCTGCACCACACCGTGCACATCTCCAGCTCGTGGTTCACGATCAGCGGCGCGGGCGGGTTCAGCGCGCTGGTCTCCGGCTGCCTGCTGGCCATCTTCCTCTACTCCGGCTGGGACAGCGCCGCCTACGTCAGCGAGGAGGCCAGGGGCAAGCAGGCCGGCCGGGCCGGGATAGCCAGTGTGCTCATCCTCTTCGTCATCTACGCCGGCGTCATCTTGTGCCTGCAGGGCGTCGCGCCCAACAAGGCCATGCAGAACAACGCGGCCAACATCCTGGCCTACGTCGGCGACCTGATCGGCGGCACCGGCTGGGGAAACGTCATGATCGTCGCGGTGCTCGGCGGGACTCTGGCCTCCCTGCTGGCCGCCATCGTGAGCGCGGGGCGGATCTCCTACGCCATGGGCCGGGACCGCACGTTCCCGCGCTGGTTCGCGAACGTGAACCCCAGGTTCCGCACCCCGTGGAACGCTACGATCCTGTTTGGCCTGCTCAACATCCTGTTCCTGTGGGGCACGACGCTGGCCGGCTCGATCGGCCAGGCCCTGTCCGACATCGTCAGCACCCTCGGCCTGATCGCGGCGATCTTCTACCTGCTCACGGCGAGCGCGGCGGTCTGGTACTACCGTCGGAGGATCATGAGCAGCGTGTCGGACTTCTTCCTCGGCGGTTTCCTGCCCGGCCTGGGCGCGGCGTTCATGCTGTTCGTGATCGTCTACACGCTGGAGCAGGACGAGCTCAACGGGGTCGAGCTCGGCTTCGGCTTCGGGCTCGCGGCGATCGGCCTGGTGCTCTCGTTCGTGTCCCAGTACGTCGGGAAGTCGCGCTTCTTCTCCGACCCGACGACCAGCTACGGTGACCGGGTCGAGGAGGAACTCGCCGAGCCCCCGTTCCCATGACCTCAGGCGGCCCCGGCCAGGACGTCGGCGACGTCTACATCGGGCTGGATCTCGGCACCTCCGGGCTCAAGGCGGTGGCGCTCGCCGCTTCCGGCACGATCCTGGCCCGCGCCAGCGCCGCCTACCCCACGCACCAGCCCG
>Ga0302325_10009986_pt1 | contig 20641 bp, 17 predicted proteins | sample Palsa_T0_2_FD_201948 | JGI IMG/M metagenome (GOLD analysis project Ga0302325, IMG submission 201948) | Peat permafrost microbial communities from Stordalen Mire near Abisko, Sweden - Palsa_T0_2 | ecosystem: Environmental > Terrestrial > Soil > Palsa > Peat permafrost | place: Sweden: Abisko...
TCCCGCCTAAAGATGAGCTGTTTCTTCCTTGGGATGGCGTTCATGACAATGCCGGTCTTTTCCCAGTCGAAATCGCTTGTCGGTTCGTGGCGTCTCACTGCCGCCGACAAAATCCTGCCTGACGGGAGCAAAGTGGCTGATTATGGAACAGATCCCCGAGGTATCGCTATTTTTACTGCCGACGGCCATTACGTGGTAGAAATATTCCGGTCGGATCGCTTAAAATTCGCCTCGGGGGATCGCGCGAAAGGCACTCCGGAAGAATACAAAGATGCCGTTCTCAGTGCCAGCTGTCATTTTGGAACCTATATCGTTGACTTCGCCAAAGGGACCATCACTTTTCATATAGAGCGTGCATCTTATCCCAACTGGGATGAGACGACCCGCGTGAGCGGCATCACTCTTGAAGGAGATCAATTGACCTGGCGGGTTCCGCCCCGTCCGGATGGCTCCATCCCGGTATCTGTTTTCAGCCGAATGCCCTGATTTGAGCGGTATCATGGAGAATGCGTACAAGATGAAAATGGGAAATGAGCTATTTTGCAGCAAGAATGGATAAGACGAATTTATTAAAGCAAAAAACGACACTGATCAGGTTGCAATACCTGGTATGGGCGACTATATTACTGATCAGCTTTTTCGGCATGATATCGAGCGACGGTGTCAAGCGGTCCGCAACTTACGCCATCATCAATACCTGTTTTTACGCCCTGATCATTTACGGCAACATCCGCGTGCTGTACCCACGATTCTATCAAAAGAAACGCTATGTACCCTATATAGCGGGATCGGTCCTGCTGTTGCTGCTGACCGGCATCTGCAAGGTCTATATCGGCTTCGCTATCCACAACCCATACTACCCGACAGCACCCAGATTGCTTGACCCGGGAACCTATGTCACTTTCCTTTTATCAGGCATCACGGTCTTTGTGCTGAGCTTTATCTTCCGGTTGGCTATTGCGTATTTCATTATCAAACAGGCGTCGGAGGAAGCCTTATTGCAACGCAGCCAGTTCGAGCTCAAACTATTAAGAGCGCAGGTACAACCGCATTTCCTCTTCAATACCCTGAACAGCATGTATTATGAGGCGTACATGGACTCACCCCGCACCGCGCTGCTGATTGAAAGGCTGTCGGATATCATGCGGTATTTTGTCGACCAAAGCAGCCTGGAGACAGTTCCGCTGGCTACTGAAGTTCAATTCCTGGACAACTATATCGCATTGGAGAAAATAAGGATCAGGCCGGAGCCCGAGATCGAATTTGAAAAACAGTATGATGGCGGGAGACCTATTCCGCCTATGCTGCTGATGACCTTTGTGGAGAATATCTTCAAACATGGCATTGACAAGATAAGCGGCATCAATAAGATCGAGATTTCACTGGTTCACCAAAATGGTTATCTTTATTTCAAAACAAAGAATGCTATTAACAGACATGCCGGACGGACGATATCGGATGGGCTGGGCCTCAAAAACCTACGCAAGCGGCTGTCTATTCTGTATGATGACCATTTTGAACTGGAGACGGTCAATGACGGTCAATATTTTACAGCTTCTTTAAAAGTACCTCTGCATGAATCTACGGTGCATGATAGTTGATGATGAACCTAATGCGGTAAACCTGCTGGAAGTGCTTGTAGGGCAAAGCACGTCGTGGCAGCTTTTGATGAAGTGTTACAACGCGCTGGATGCCATTTCCTTTTTAAAGGACAATGCTGTAGACCTTATTTTTTTAGATATCAATATGCCCCTGCTCAGCGGAATGGAGCTCGCGGGCTTATTATCCGAAGAAACGGCTATCGTCTTTACAACCGCCCATTTTGAGCATGCTGTGGAAAGCTATTCCTTCAATACTATCGACTATCTCTTAAAGCCTATTACGCTGCGGCGATTTCTGGCCGCCACAAAAAAGGTCGAGACTTACTTCAGGGCACGCATGCCTGTGACGGACAAAGAAGAAAAAACGGGCAATGAATACTTTTTTGTCAAATCAGGTACCGAGCTGCGAAAGATCCTTTTACATGAGATCCTTTTCTTTGAAAGCCGGAAAGAATACGTTCGCGTCGTCACCCAGGCTTTCGAGGTATTGACGTATCGCCGGTTAAAAGATATCGAGACGCAGCTTAGTAAGCCCTTTGTCCGGGTACATAATTCTTATATCGTCAACATCAGGCAAATGAATAAGATACAGGACAATCATATTCATATCGGTGATGTACAGATACCGATCGGTGAGAAGTTCAAGGACGGGTTGATGGAAATGATCCGGAAGAAAACATTTTGATGTTTATAACAAAAATGCCTAATTTGTTATAGATTGAAGACTGCTGCTGCCATACTGCTATTGGGAATTCTTCTATTCAACTGGTTCGGTTACCGGGTCCTGAATACATTTATGCAAGACAGATCCGACCTGCAATTGCAGTCACAGCTGGACCTCCGGCATTACGATGAAACTCAGTTGATATCCATTAAGCTGCCCGCCACGCAACTCGCCTATTACAATAATTCGGCTGTTTTCGAAAGAGTGGATGGCCAGATCGACATCAATGGCATTCCCTATCAATATGTCAAACGCCGGATTTACAACGATTCGATCGAGCTCCTGTGTATTCCCAACCGAATGGCTTTGAACCTGCGGCTCTCCGGGGAAGACTATTTCAGATTGATCAATGATATTCAGCGCTCTCAGCAAGGGCAGGGACATCCCGGCGGCGCGACTAAATTTTTTGCTGTCGATCCTTATACGGCCACTCATCCCTTTCGGATAGGAGACCCTTCCTTTATCCTGATTGGCCGGACCAATGACTATTCCTCCACCAGGCTGCATTCCCTTCCCGGCACCACAGCCGAGCGACCGCCTGCTTGTGCAGCGTTTCGCGCCTGAACCCCGCCGACGGCTTTATTTTACGGGACAAAGATTTATCACTTCTCAATGGAGTTCGAATGCCTTACATTCCACTGGAAGAGCACCTACCGGGCATTACCGGGTTGCTCGAATATCGCCAGGATAGCGCCAAGCCTATCCGGGAACTAACACAAATTTTACTACGCGGGCCATCCTCGCTGACCGAAGGCGAGCGTGAACTCATCGCCACTGTCGTGTCTTCACGCAACCAATGCCGGTTCTGCACGGCGGCGCATACGGCCGCAGCGAATGTCTTATTGCATGAAACCGAAACGTCGGAAGCGGTCAAACTGGATATCGGCACTGCTCCGGTCAGTGACAAGATGAAAGCATTGCTGCAGATCGCGGCCCTTGTACAGGCCGGCGGAAAGAAAGTTACTCCGGCGGCGATTGATGCCGCAAAGGCGGAGGGCGCGACCGACGTGGAGATCCATGATACTGTACTGATCGCCGCCTTGTTTTGCCTGTACAACCGGTATGTCGATGGGCTGGCAACAGTAACGCCTTCCGACCCAGCGTTCTATCAGGGCCTGGGAGAGCGGCTGAAGAACCATGGCTACAACCGGCTGCCGAACGGCTATGATCATTTGAAAAAGAAATAACCTAACAACCTGCTATTATTTATGGCCAATTCAACTACTGCTGCGTATATACCCGAACAAGGTGCTGCCTCGTCGACGGGGCGCGGTTCTTATGCGGCGTTGTTCACGATCTGCTTTGTAAGCAGTATGTTCGGCGGCGTCGTCTCGACGCTAATGTCGGTCTATCTTCCCGTGGCCGTCAAAGACCTGTTAGGCCAGGTGACGGATGCGAAGTTAAATGCCGTTAGCGCCTCTATTAATTCCGTCTTCATCTTTGGCTGGATGTTTGGCGGTGTGGTCTGGGGACTGGTCTGTGACCGGATCGGAAGGGCGCGGTCGGTGATGTTGTCGACGCTGTGCTATGGCTTGTTCACCGTCCTAACGTCGATATCCCCGTCCTGGGAAATGGTCGTTGTTTGTCGCCTGCTGTCCGGCTTTGGCGTCGGCGGTGTATTGGTCACCACCACTATCATCATATCGGAGGCATGGACGGGAAAGCGCCGGGCGGTGGCTCTCGGCATATTATCCATTTCCATCCCGGTAGGTATTTTTTCCGCAGGGCTTATCAATTATTTATTACCGGCATGGCGGCAGGCTTTTCTAACGGGTATTATTCCGCTGTTAGCTGCAGTTGCCGCCCTATTCTTTTTAAAAGAATCGGGTAAGTGGAAGACCGCTGAAAAGACACGGCGCGGATTTCTGGCCGCCGACTATCGCAAAAATTTGTGGACCGGCAGCCTGATCTTCGGGACCATGCTGATCGGGATGTGGGCTATTTTTTCCTGGCTGCCTACCTGGGTGCAGAGCCTGCCCGGGTCTTCCGATGCGCAGCACCAGGGAGGGATCAGCATGATGATGATGGGCGCCGGCGGCCTGACGGGAGGGTTTATTTCCGGTTGGGTGGCGCATGCTATCGGGCTGCGGAAGACCATGCTGCTGTGTTTTTCCATCTGCTGGTGCATGGCCGTCCTTCTATTCAAGCTTACTCCTTCTTTTTCGGGGGTGACCTACGCGGAGATCGCGGTACTGGCCGTCTTTTTCGGTATCAGCCAGGGAGCGTTGTCGGCCTATATCCCGGAATTGTTTCCGACGGCTATTTCCGCGGGAGCGACGGGGTTTTGTTTCAATGTGGGCAGGTTGTTTACGGCTATTGCTGTCTTCTTTGTCGGCGCTTTGGTCAGCCTGCTGGACGGTTATAGTAATACGTTGTTTATTTTTTCCTTTATTTTTTTAATCGGATGGGTTGTGACCTGGATGGCCAGGGGGAACACCCCGTCCAAAAACGGATAGTTATGGCACATATTGATTTGGGAAACGATCTCCCGGGTATCAGGGGGCCTATGGCTTATTGCCCGGAGACATCAAAACCGTTGAACGAGCTGGCTGAAACTCTTTTAAGGGACGACAACAATACGTTGTCCCGTGGCGAAAGGGAATTGATCGGCACGTATGTTTCTTATCTGAACGACTGCTTCTTTTGCCAGAATGTGCACGGCAGCCTGGCGCAACACTATATGGAATGCGACATGTCGTATATCGATGCGATCAAAGCCAATCCGGGCACGACCGTACTCTCCGACAAGCTGAAGGCGTTGTTGAGCATTGCCGGCAGTGTGCAGAAGGGGGGACGGTCTGTCACCACCGATCAGATCGAAAAGGCGCGGGCGCTGGGCGCTACCGACAAGGAGATCCATGACACCGTTTTGATTGCGGCGGCGTTTTGCATGTACAACCGTTATGTGGATGGCCTGGCGACCTGGGCACCACAGGACAGGCAGTTCTATGTAGACCGTGCGCCGCGGCGTGCGGCGGAAGGGTATCTCGATTATGATCTACACAAGTAATCTATACAAACAACCAATAAATTAAACTATGCCACACATTGAAGTAAACAATGATTTTCCCGGCATCAGGGGATTGATGGCCTTTAGACCCGAAACGGCGGAACCGCTGGCTGCGCTGGCAGAAGTTCTCCTGCGGGATAACGAGGGTTTGACGCGTGGGGAAAGGGAGTTGATCGCTACCCGGGTATCTTATCTGAATGACTGCTTTTATTGTCATAATTCCCACGGGGAGCTTGCCTGCATCTATCTTGACGGGGACAGGGAGCTGGTTGACCAGGTGAGGAAGGACTACCGGCATGCGGCTATTTCCGACAAGCTGAAGGCGTTGCTGACTATCGCCAGCAAAGTGCAGCAAAGCGGTAAGGCCGTGCAACCGGAAGATATAGCCGCGGCCCGCGAGGCGGGCGCCACCGACAAGGATATCCATGACACCGTACTGATTGCCGCAGCCTTTTGCCTGTTCAACCGGTATGTGGATGGATTGGGTGCGACGACGCCGACAGATCTCAGCACCTACCCAGCGCGGGCCCGGCAAGTGGTGGAAGGGGGGTATGGGAAACATATTTACTCGACCGTTCAACCGGTAAGATAGGAAAGGACTGCTAACGATTTTTTTATTGCCTAAACCAAAATTAACCATGAGAAATTTATGTTTTTTATTGGTGGGATTGGCTTGCCTGGCCTTCCTGCCAGAACTCGTCTTTTCACAAAACCAAACGATTGCCGGCAGGATCACAGACGCCGGAGGTAACCCGGTGGGCGGCGCCTCCATCGTGATCAAAGGAACTTCCCGCGGTACGACGACCGATGCGGAAGGTAATTTCAAACTGGCTGTTGCACCCAATTCTTTAGTCACGATTACTTCTGCGGGATTCGTAGCCAGGACGTTGCGCGCGGATGAGTTGGGATCGGAGGCTAAGATACGGCTGGAGGAAGATGTCGCCCACCTGGATGAAGTGGTGGTGACGGGGCTGGCCACAACCGTGAAGAGAAGGAACCTTGCCAATGCGGTAGCGACCATCTCCGCGAAAGAGCTGAATGAAGGCGCACCTGCGGGGACATTCGATGCAGCCCTGGAAGGAAAGATCCCGGGGGCGTTGATCAATGCCAACTCGGGGGCACCGGGCGGCGGAATCTCCGTCAAGCTGCGAGGAGTGACATCAGTCTATGGCAATACGCAACCCTTGTATGTAGTGGATGGGGTATTTGTCGATAATACGGCCACTTCCGCGGGGTTGAATGCGGTGACGCTGGCACAGTCGGGCGGAGCCCCCACATCTACCCAGGACAACCCATCGAGCCGGATCGCCGATATCCGGCCGGAAGATATCGAGAACATCGAGATCTTAAAAGGCGCGTCTGCTGCAGCTGTCTACGGATCCAGGGCGGCAGCAGGGGTTATTATCATTACGACTAAAAAGGGCAGGCAAGGAAGGACGAAAGTTACTTTCTCGCAGGACCTGGGCGTCATCAAAGTACGTAAGCTGCTGGGCGTACGCCAATTCACCGCGGCTACGGCAGCCAGCCTGTCCAGTGATAGCGCTACGAGTGTGGCACTGGGGCAGGAATTTACGGCCGCTCAATCCGCAGGGCATATCTACGACTATGAAAAAGAAATCTACGGCAATACAGGCTTTGCCCGCAACAGCGTGCTGAGCGTCAGCGGCGGTACGGATAAGACCGGCGTCTATTTTTCCGTGTCGACAAAGGACGAGGGGGGTATCGAAAAGAATACCGGTTACAATAACACCAGCTTTCGGCTGAACGTCGACCAAAAGGTCGGGGATAATATCAAATTAGGCATCAGCACGAATTATGTCAACTCTTCCGCCGACAGGGGGTTTCAGGGTAACGATAATGTGGGGGTGACCACGGGTATTGCGCTTTCTTCTACGCCCGATTTTGCGCAGCTGCATCCCGACGCACAAGGCAATTACCCGGATAATCCATTTGCAGCGGCCAATCCTTTACAGACGATTGCGCTGATGCGGAACAATGAGGGTGTCAACCGTTTCATCACCGGCGTCAAATTAGAAGCGATCTTGCAGAAGAGCCGTGCGAGCCAAACAAAGTTAGTCGGGTTGGGCGGTTTCGACTTTTACAACCTGGAGACGCAGGTATTGTTCCCTGCCACGTTGCAATGGCAGGCTATCAATAAAGGGACTTCCATCGAAGGGATGACCAGGAACCTCAATACCAATTATATCGCATCGGTGGTGAATACGCTGACCCCTTCCGATAAGCTGTCTTTCACCACGTCAGCGGGGCTGACGCAGGAGACGGGGAATTACAATAACCTGTTGGATGTGGCTACTCAGGTAATTGCGGGGCAATCCAATGTTAACCAGGCGGGCGCCCTGAATGCCACTCAATTGAGGACGAAATACCAGAACAACGGTATTTTTCTACAAGAAGAGGTAAATATCAACGATGTACTGTTATTAACCGCAGGCGGCCGGTTGGATGAATCTTCCAACAACGGAAATGTCGGGCATTACTACTTCTACCCCAAGGCAGGCTTGTCATGGAACCTGACGAAGATGGGGCTGCTGCAGGCTGATTGGATCGACAATGTCAAATTGCGGGCGGCGTACGGACAGGCCAATAACGTGCCGGCTTACGGAAGTAAATTCACTGAATTGTCTATTTCCAATATTGCCGGAAATCCCGGCGTCCTTGTCAATTCGCAGGAAGGGCAGGCGAACATCGAGCCGGAGCGCCAGGAAGAATTCGAGGCCGGGGCCGACTTCAGTATGTTGAAAGGCCGACTGGGATTTGAGCTGACCTACTATAACAAGATCATCGATAACTTCCTGATGCTGACCAGCCTGCCGGCTTCATCGGGTTATGCCAGCGAATGGTTGAATGCCGGCAACCTGCGCAACAGGGGCGTCGAGTTGGGCATGAATGCGCGGCCGGTGCAGATCCGAAATATTACGTGGAATACCTCGATCAACTTCTGGCTGAACAGATCGCTGGTTACCAAATATACGATTCCACCGGTGCCGCAGGGATCATTCGGTTATGTGCTGGGGTCGTTCCAGATCCAGCAGGGGCAATCCGCTACGCAGATTGTGGGCCTCGATGGTACGGGAGGAGTCAGCAAACTGGGGGATGCAGAGCCGACCTTCCAGATGAGTACCTATAACGAATTCACGCTGTTCAATAACTGGAGCCTGCGATTCCTGCTGCACTGGAAGAAGGGAGGGCAAAATGTGGACCTGACGACGCTGGAGAACGATTTCGGCGGGACCAGCGCGGATTATGACAAGGTCACTAATAAGTTGGGGGTTCCGAATGGGCTGTACCGGGTGATGCAGGTGGGTGTCGATGCGCATGAGTTCGTGCAGAATTCGGGGTACGTGAGATTGCGGGAGATCAGCCTCTATTATTCTTTTACGCATCTGCCGGTGGCTGCAGTGAAAGGTTTGCGGGTCGGGGTATCGTTGAACAACTACCTGACGTTCACGAAATATCCATCGTATGATCCGGAAGTATCGAATTTCGGGACGGGCTTTTCCTCGGGCGTGGATGTAGATCCTTATCCGGCGAGTAAGAGAGCCGCCTTTCATCTTTCCGTCGACTTCTAAACCATCACTCAAACATTCCAAACAACTCATATGAACAAGAATACCACGATATACAGGCTTTTGTTGCTGAGCTGGGTATTGTCGCTGTGCGCCTGCAAAAAGGACTTTGGCGATCTGAACGCGCCCACGGTACAAGCTTTTACCACAAATGCCACGGAGGCCGAATTGAATAATCTTGTCAGCGGCACCGAGTCGGGTTTGCGCAATAACCTGGCGTTGTACCTGGATGATGTCGGCATTATCGGGAGAGAGATGTATCATTTCTCCAATTCGGAGCCGAGATATGTCACCGATCTGCTGGGGGCCAGCGGGGCTACGTTGAGCGGCAGTAATTTTTATATCACCAATACCTGGGCGAGCCGATATCAGGTGGTGAAGAATTGTAATATACTCGAGCAGGCGGCGGCCAGCACCTCTCTGATAACGGCACCTGAAGTGAGCGGTTACGTGGCTTTTGCGCAGACGATCAAGGCTTACCAGCTGTTACTCTGTCTGAATCAGACTGACAGCAATGGGATCAGGATAGATGTATCGGACCCTAACAACCTTGGGCCTTTTGTCGGGCCAACCGACGCCTTGACGGCCATTGCTGCACTGTTGGATTCCGGTGCGACGAATTTCAGCAATGCGACTATCGATTATACGCTGGCGGGTTTCGGCGATTTTTCGGATGCCGCGGGCCTGTTGCAGGTCAACCGGGCATTGGCGGCGCGGGTGGCGGTGTACAGACAGGACTGGGCGGGGGCATTGACGGATCTGCAAGCGTCCTTCTTTGGACTGGGGCAGGATTTGTCTTTGGGCGCCTTCGATGTCTTCAGTACCGGCAGCGGGGATCAGCTGAATACCTTTTTCATCCCGCAGAATCAGACCGGTGAGGTGCGGGTGGCGCATCCTTCTTATGCCGCGGATATCGAGGCAGGTGATACCCGCATTGGCAAGGCGACGTTAAGAACGGCGGTGGCCTCGCTTGACGGGCTGAGCAGCAACCGGGATGTGTGGGTTTATACTTCCAGTACGGCGCCCGTTCCTATTATCCGGAATGAGGAGTTGATCCTGATCTATGCCGAGGCGAATATTCAGACGAATGATCTGACGGATGCGGTCACTGCATTGAACACTATACGCAATGCATATGGGCTGCCCAATTATTCCGGGGCGGTCACGCAGGCTGCGTTGCTGACGGAGATGTTGAATCAGCGGCGTTATTCCCTGTATTGCGAGGGGCATCGGTGGGTGGATCTGAGGCGGTATAATTTATTGAGTGAACTGCCGATTGACAGGTCGGGGGACCAAGTGTGGACGGAGTTTCCGTTGCCGGTGACGGAGACGCCGTAAGCGGAGGGGGTTTCAGGTTTTCGGCCTACATTTTTTTAGAGGCGGTGCCGGCTCGGATGAGTGAGGCGCTGCCTCTTTTTTAATGTTTGGTGGGTAATATATATCCAATATGGACGCCCAAAACGGAGGTACGGGTATTGAGACTGGACGATCCAGAATGAGCCGTCGGGATTATGCGGGTGAGCCCTTGTTGGAAATCCGCTCCGATCGATACAAGGCATTTTAAGGTCAGCCCGGCTGTCAGGCTGTAGCCAAAGTCATATCGTTTAATATCGTCATACTCCTTATCTCCTATTAAAAGAGGGCCTGGGTTTTGTGTACCGTTCATCAGCGCGCCGGCATAGAGGCCGGCTCCGATCCAGGGTTTGCCGAAAGCGAGTGTAGGGGCGTACAATAGTTGGACCGGCAGATCCAGATAGTTCAATGAATATTGGGTTGTTATAGCAACAGTGCCGCCGATGTAATTATTGACCTGCGGCGTTTGACCGCCAATATTCACGTAAAGCAGCTGAGGCCGCAGATAGAAGTTGTGTGCCTTTCCCAGCGGTACATCCACGAAAACGCCGCCATAGAAAGAAGTTCGGGTGGAGGTGTTAAATGATACGGTGCTGGTGTTGCCTGTATAGGCCTCCAGGGCATCGAGCAGCCGGGAGAAATCCGGCCCCACCTTGACTCCGACTGTTACCTGGGCGTGAGTGGTGTTGAAGAACAGGAAAATTAAACCCAATACGATAGATAAGCGGATAAGCATAGGAGGTTTTTAATTATTTAGTACAAAATAACGCTTCAAAGCTTATATTTATTTTTAAACGGCATTCATTATGACCATCATTTCCAAGGAAAATGATTATCTGACTTTCATTAATATTTTTACGGTGAGCCCAGCTAATCAGCAAAAACTCATCGATTTATTAAAAGAAGCGACGGAAGTCGTTAGAAAAGTGCCGGGGTTTGTCTCATCAAGCCTTCATGCCGGCCTGGATGGTACGAAGGTGACCATGTATGCGCAGTGGAAGAGCATGGAGGATTATAATAAGATGCGAGGTAATCCTACGGCCTCTCCGTTCTTGCAGCAGGCGTTGGAAATTGCCAGTTTTGAGCCGGGCATGTATAGAGTCGTGGAGACGTTTGTGCCGGCTGAATAAGTGGACGATGCCTACTTCACCTATGTCCTTCCAACTTGCTGTCGCCGACGTAAACAGCGGAGTTATACCAGGCGGCTTTTGCGATCACTTACATAATATAATACCAACAAGATCCCCGGGAGCAGGGCTACACTCAAACCGAACCGTTTAGCAAGAATGGCGCCCAGCAGGCAGCCAACTAAAAACCCTCCGACTGTAGCCAGATTTTTTCTCAGGCTCTGCCCTACGGAGGCGTCGGCGAATTTTGCCCGGTACAAACTGCCTATATCCAGAGCGGCTTGGGTCACATTTCCGGTCATCATAGTTGTTGGTCCGTGGGTCTCTTTGCTGAAGAGTTTGCCGAAAGCGTTTTGCAGCCCCATGGCAAAGACGATGAACATCACCACGGTGTACATCATCCATCCTGGGTGGGCAGACATTTGGTACGCGAGCGCGGCCAGCCCGCCGAGCGTCAGCAAAGCACCCTCCGACAATAGAAGCAGGTACCTGTCCGAAAACTTACTTGCTATCCATCCTCCAGAAATCACTGAAATAATGAATACAGGCAAAGTGATCAACTTTATCCAGGAATATGTATTGGTATGGTTTACCAGCTGATAGGCAAAGACGATAAAATTGCCGGTTACGTGCGCAGAAAAAATACGGTCGGCGGCTACAAAAGTCGCCGTATCGCAGTAGCCTGCGATGGCGGAAAGCAACAGCGTGATAAACCACACATTTTGGACCGCTTTCATGCCGGTAATTATTTCCGGCAAAGATAATAAGGTTATTGAAGGAGGCCAACACCGGCTATTATGGCTCCTGAACAGGCACTTTATTCATTTCCCGTCTCACACGGCTTATTCTTTCGTATACAATTTTGCGAACCCGGTTTAAACAACCTAAAGGTCTGTGTTCGGGTAAAGTATGCCAGGGGTTAAATGACAAATTTTCTCCCAGGCTATCGAGTTCCGCTGTTTGGAAATATTGCCTGGGGATGCGTATCGTAGCCACTTCATAAAATGGGGCCTGCTGTTCATCCCACTCTACGGTATAGTCTTCTACACTCATATTGTCGGATGTTTTGGGCTGTACATAAAATTTAAAAAGCACATCCCCGTTGTTCAACGTATTTTGCATGGCCTTTCGCAAAAAATCATCTGGTGCATTTTGTGGCATAGCGTCTGTTACAGCGGATACAGGTTTAGCACAATACTTCACGGCTATTTTTCCAGTACCTACACCGAGTTGATAAGGTGAAATTGAGTTGTACCTGATTTGCAATGGATTGGATATTTTGCCGCCATTAAATTTACCTGCCAGCATCAACCCTTTAAGGCCCAGCACAAAAGGTAGTGACAATTTATCGAAAATATTTCCATTAATCCTTTTCATTACAGCCAGATATGTGCTTGGGCTGCTCGTAAAGAATGCAGTATGGTTTTGCATCACAAAGTCTTGCGTAGAAGCCTCTTTGGCGTTGTCCAATATTTTCACTCCGGGCACATCCAATAATTTTATTGCCATGCCTCTGCCGTCTGGTTTTTTGTCGGAACGCACTGGCAATGCCGAACCATTGGAAAACCTGATATAAGCCGGGTAGGTTTTCCCCGGTACAAAAACCCCTTTTGCCAAAAGAACAGGAATATTCTCGTTTACACTAAACTCGGCTTCTACCAAACCTGTTAATTTTGCATGTACATCTCTTTTTACGTTACCTGTCCGATACTGTTTGCGCAGGTCTTTTTCAATTGTATCGGCGGTTTCAAAAGCAATTTTCTCCTCGTCCTGAAAATATTGTTCTCCCAGACTTGGATCGGGAGTTTGATAAGATATGTGCATGCTTTGTTTGATTTATACCACAAAGCTAACTCCGCGTAAGAAGCCAAATTTTAACTCAGGTTAAAATCGTTCATTTTCCTGAGATTCTTTTTCGGATACGACTTAATGATGGTCCCTGAATGCCCAAGTAAGAAGAAATATGATAAAGCGGAATGGCATTGCAAATATCGGGGTAGTGTTTTATTAAATCCAGATAGCGTTCCTCGGGTGTCTTAAACAGGAAGCCCTCTGTCCTTCCGATCACCACGTTAAAGGCTTCCTGAGCCAGCAACCTGCCAAAGGTTTCCCATTTATGCGATTGTTGATAAAGATAAAGCAGGTCGGTGATGCAGATGTAAATGACAGTAGCATCTGTCATGGCCTGGGTGTGATAGTCGCAGGGAATCTGATTGATAAAACTTTTGAAGGTAACGACAAACTGGTTTTGGGTGTATAAAAATATATTCTTCTCGGCATGTGTCCGTTCGTCTACGATAAAAGACCTGAAAATGCCGGTAGTGATAAATCCCAAATATTTACATACAGATTTGTATTCGTTGTAGTAGTCGCCTTTTTTATATTCCCCGGAATGCCAAAAAGGCAATGAAAGATTGAAGTCATCTTCATTCAGGTTGGCAAAAGCCTTTAATGCATGTTTCAGTATTTGAATTTCTTCCATAGTATAGCTCGGTCATATTCGGACCAAAGGCTGACAATATAGGAATATTTTGTGAACCTCGGGGAGAGGCCAAGGATGAATTCATCGCCCCGGATTGCGTACGGGAGGTTGCTGGGGCGGGATAACAATACCGGCGTTCAGGTTGGGCAGCAATCTCCGGATCGTGGCCATATCCTTATTGGAAGTGTCCACAAAGGTCCAGTCCTTGCCCCCGTCTGCAGAAATGGCGATCAGGGTAGAAGTGGTCACGATCCTGTCGCTGCCCTGCAGCATCTCCGTATGCTGCGGCACCATACATTGCAGCTCGTGACCACTGGTCACTATCCCGGAAGGTGCGTCAAAGCTGATCTTGCTGAACCGCAGCCCCTGGCCCTTCATCTGTGCGATAACCTGATCCATTTGCGCCGCCAGTTTGTCCGGGCCGCCGATCATCGCGACGATCTTCGGATAGATATAGCTGCCAAAGGTCCGGTAGTCCCCATTGATGAAAGCGTGGCCCATTTTATTCACCTGGGCTGTCAGCGCCGCGACCGCTTGTCCTCCGCCCGCACCCGGCTGACCGGCAGCATGGAATACAATCAGGACCGAAAACAAAATGCCATTCAATACATGTTTCATAGCGTCTTTTATTACTCGTCTAAAATTTCATCGAAGACAATCTCCTTGAAACCGGCGGCCAACAACTTTCGCCTCGTCTCCACACCCACACAATACGCGGGCGATTTTCTCGAATCGCTGCCAAAACAAAGATCTGTCCGGTAAAATCCATCTGCCAGCACCGGGTTATTTTTCAACAGCACCGGGTCAGCGCCGATAATTTCCGCGTAACCGTTGCATTTGGCATTAAACTCCTCGAACCTCGTTTGCTTGCGGACTGGGTCGAACTCGACGACAGTATGAATTTTAAACCAGAAATAGGGCTGGCTTCCCGACAAGGCAACAAACTCCAGTCCGCCATACCCTCCTTTTTCACAAAACTCCCGGAATTTTTCCGTGACGATAGCGAATCCATCATACGTATAGCTCAAATTTCGTTTGATGTTGTGGAACTCTTTTTGAAGATTTACCTTATTGATCCGGTAGACATCCATGTATCTTGCACATTCCGGCAAGTCCGCCTTCCCGAGCATAAAGTAGCCGTTGTCATGCCCCAATATCGAATATCCTAAAATCATTGTTAGTTCATCTATTTTAATGTCGGATGCTGTTTAAAGAAATCCTGCGCGGCGCTCGTGTATTTTGCGCCGGCCCCCTTATAAAAGTTACTCAACGCCTTTAATCGTTCTTTCGGCGAAAAGTTACGCTGTATTTTCGGTCCCGGATTCTTGGTTGTCGGCCGCATGCTATTCTTTCCATCCGCGGTCTTATAGTTTTCAAGATGCTCATTCAGATCATTATGCAGCTGCCGGTGCTCGGTTTGAGACATTTCGGTCAGGGGCTGGTTTTCCTCCCCGCCCATAAAAAGCGGATCGGAATGGTGCAATTCCGTCTTCCCCTCCTCTTCCAGCATGTCTTTCTCCGCCGCCTCTCTCGCCTCATCCTCGACGACGATCTCCAGCCCATGCTCCACCGCCTCCTCGCCTATATGTATGAGCTCTCCTCCTTCGCCACCCGTGAACGCATCGACGCCCAACATAAGCACGCCCATGCCGGCCTCTTTAAAGCTGCCATGTGCTATTCCTACGCCGATCTGCTTGATACTCCCCGCAAAAGGCACATAGTCCAGCGCGCCCCACAGGAAATCGCCAACATCGCTAAGGACACTGCTCTGCTTATTATTGGCTGGGGTGACGACCACTTCCTGGTACGGATCGTCGATGATCGCCGGCTCCCCACCAATTACCGTATCCTTACCTTCCATCCCGTCCGGATCAGTATACCGCATGGGATCGTCGAACGCATACCCATAGGGCGTCCAACGCCGCATCTTCTCCGCCAGGGGATCTTCCTGCTGCCACCGCCCGATCTGGGGATCGTAGAACCTCGTCCCGAAATCGTATTCTTCCAGTCCCGTTCCATCCGAGAATTCCTGGTTCTGCAACTCCTTACCGTTGAAACGGTACTTATTCAGGGCATACTGTGTCTTGATCGCCTTATCCGAAATACCCGCCATCATCAGCCCAAAAGGATAATAATGGTTCTCTTCGATCATCGGCCCCGTGTAATGCTTGATACTCAGGTTGTCGAAGAACACATCCGTGCCGGGCGTCGTATTGCTGACGTAAATATACAAATATCCGCTGGTGGTGATGGTTATTCCTTGTGCCAATGGCGTCTGTAACGACCCGTTGGATTGGGCGCCCGAAGCCTGCACCTGCAGCGCTCCGCTCTGACCATTGGTCCCTACATACTGGAATTGGTTGTTGAGCAGCATCCAGTTGAGATACGCCTGGGGCTGGGTGGTGGTCTGCGTACTCTCGTTATTGATCGAAGAGGTCAGGGCCGACAGCAGCGGGCTGGTACTCATATTGCTTAGCGTGGAAAAGCCTTCCCCTGCTATCGGCGATAGCGTTGCGAGGCCCGAAGCCAAAGAGTTTAGCAGGTTTTGCGGCGATAGAGGCTGTGGAGGAGCCGTCGAGCCCGAATTATAATAATATTGCACCCCGATATTCAGCCTGTCGCCGCTCATCACCTTTAAAATGATGGCAGGTCCCATCTTCGGCCCGTTGCCATTGACCCGGGCTACGCTGTCGTTGGGATTGGTATAGGTAAGATCATCCGGATAACCGGGCGCCGGAACGCTGGTCCGCGCTACGCAGCTGGAATCGATGCCATAGAACAAGGCATTTTCAGTAGCCCGGAAAGCCGCCTCCATCGTGCAGAGATATTGTGCCGTATCTTTCTCCTGCGTGAGCACAACCCGGGTATTGCCCAGGTGATCCCGCTCCATAAAATCATATTCCCAGGCAAAGGCAGAATCCCCATTGGTATATTTGTGATAGGCCCACCGGGCACGTCCGTTATCGTGCTGTGCGAACTGGAGCGTATCGGTGCCGCCTGTGAGGGAAGCTATCGGCGTGCGCCGTTGAAACTGGAAGTCGTTCAGATAAAGCGTAGTCGTCGCCAGGGCCGCCACGCTGTCGATAGTTTGTTTGAGTAATCTATTGCCAGTGGCATCATAGGTATAGATGACATTCCCCTTCCCATTGACATGTATCAGTTGCGGAAGGTTCAAAAAATTGTACACCACTCTATCGATCCCGCGGTTGTTATCCTGGATGAGATTACCATTGCCGTCGTAGTTGTAATCGGTGGGCTGCTTAGTGCCTTTATAATGAAAATCTCCTAAGGTGCTGTTAGGGTCATTGGCTCCATCATTCACCTGCTGCAGCTGATTGCTGTTTGCCGGATACGTGTAGACCAGTTGGTCGATCGCACCGGTGGGGTTGCCGACCTTAAATCCGTTTTGGTTTAGCTTGCCGAGATTGCCGTTGTAATCATACTGGACGCCGCTGACGGAATAATCCATCGCCGTCCGTCCCCAACTGCCGGTTGAATTGTCCAGATAAGCAGCTGCCATCACCCGGTTCGAGTTGTCATACGTAAAATCGTATTTCCGGCCGACGCCGTCTCCCGCGCTTTTCCAGACCGTCCCGGCCACTTCTCCATTGTATTCCGGTGTTATATAGTTATTTCCGGCCGCGCTCGTGGGGTTATCGTATCCCAGCTCCTCCGCAAAATAATGGTTGGAGGTCCCGGACAGATAGTTCTTATTGATCTCCGTCAACCATCCCCGGATATTATAATTGTACACCAGGCTGTCCAGCGCTATCCCCGTAACCGGATCTTTTCCCAGGTATTTTACCCGCAGCCTGTTGAGCTCATCATATTGCATCGAATCGATGAGCTGGTCGGCAGCCGTGTTGTCCAGCCGTTGATACTCGCTGGTTTCCCGGAAAGCCGCATCGTAGTTCATCTTGGTCAGCACCTGGTGATACTGGGCTCCGTTGGTCAGCTTTGTCTGACCCAATAACGTGCGCAATGGGCTGCCCGAAAAATCATATTGGGTCGTTGTGGTGTCTGTTCCACCGGTATAGTTGATGCGTTGCTCCTGGATAAGCCGGCCCCGGTCGTCATAAAATTCTTCTTCATACAGGTATTGGTTGGTCGTCGTGCCCAGCACCAATGTCTTCTTGCCCGTCGTCATCCCGCGGGTAATGGGATGTTCGACCACCGGAACTGCCCAGGCCGGCGAGGTATTGTAACTGGTAATAAAATAACTACTGTTGGTTGCTTCGTTCGTCGCCATGGTTGCCGGCAAGCCGCTGGCGGCGCTGATGCCCGTGTACCCGTCGTAGTAAGTCTGGCTGAGCAGCTGGTTGGTAAAAGACGTCCAATTAGGATATTCACCGCCCGCCATGGCCTGTGTCTCATGATAAGACAGGCTATTGTAATGAAGGGGGTCGGTGATCAGTCCCGCCGAATCCGGCCTGTTGATCGCGTCATAAGCCGTCACGAACCACTGCTGCTGTTTGCGCAGCGATGAATCCTGCGCCATCACGAGCCGGTCCCAGCTGTCATAGACCTGGTGTATCTCGCCTACGCCCGGTAATTTTTTGATGATCAACCTGTTCCTGCTGTCGTATTCATACCGGTAGCAAAGCCCATCGGCTATGGGCTGCGGCACGGTCCAGGCTGTCCCCGTATTGATGACCGCCAAAGCCTCCGGCGAGATAACGAACCGGAGATTATCCAGGTTATCGAACACATAATAAATGCAGAGCCAGCCGGTATACGCGGTTCCCGGAGCGTTCGTGAACTGCACCTTTTTCAATATGGTCCTCCCGTTCTTGTCTTTATAGACCACTACCTCATTCCCCTGCGCATCCGTATTCAAAATTTTGTAGAGGGTCCCCGCGGGATATATCCCGCCATCCTGTGGCAGGCTGCCTTGCGCCAGTGCGATATTCCAGATATGGACGCTGTCCGTGACACTATTGCCCAGGTATTGATGCACATTGCCCCTCCCGCTGCCCACCCAGCTGTTACCGGCCGGATAGCCGACCTCGGACCGGTTCAACGGCGATGCCTCGAAATTTACCAGGTCATAGAAATATTGCTGTCCCGGATACTGCCCCACGTTGAAACTGGAATCCTGCTGGAATGCGTCCAGTTTGAAACTACCGTCGTTGGTCACATCGCCCGGCTGCAGCGTGTTGGATGTGAATTTCAAATACCGGTATGGAGTACGCGTAAAGTTATCGTACAGGATCGGGATCACTATGTCGTTGCCCAATGGGCTCTGTTGTTTGTTCACCGTCTGGAGCGGCTGGCCCAACCCATCCATGTACTGGGTGATCTGCTGGGCTGTCGCAAAGGGGCTCACCATGATCTGGTTCGCATCCTGTATAGGCCCCGACGCTTTCCATGTCCGGACAAAATTGGTCGTCGCCGCGGGATAGGGTGCGGGCGCCGGTATAGGTTGACCGACGGCATTCAGGCTTAGCACTAGTAATAGCACCAGGGATCCCATCCCGGTACGTGAAAAAAAAGTTGGCCACAGTCGCATAGAATATAAATATTGTGTTAGCGTAAAGTTTAATAGTCCTTATAGCATTGTACCGTAACCGAGCTCGTCAGGACAGCCCCGCCGAACTCGACCTCACCGTAATACGTCTGGTAAGACGTGTTCAGGTACCATTCGATGGGCTTTAAGGAAGAAGGGCTCGGCGGGGTCATGAACACATTGTACGTTCCCTGCGGCATGGTGCCCAGCGTCACATTCAGCGAACTGGTAGGCAGACCGAAAGTATAGACATAACCGGTGGAGGTATTCACGAACTGCAACCCGATCTCCTCTCCCGTATTGTTCGTCCCGACCACTGTCGCGATCGCGGGTACCGCGGATATGCTGACCTGGCTGCTGATCGGCACGCTTCCTCCATAGCTCACCGGTCCGTAATAGGTTTGCACCGATCCATCCATGGTAAATATTATAGGGTAAGTATTCACCGGGCTGCTGTTGCTTAGCGTAATGGTATAGTTGCTCGACGGAATATAGCCTACGAGATCATTGGAAGTCCCTGCGGGAACATTATACAAATACGTGGCCCCGTAGGTTAGGTCGGCAAACTTCACCGTAAGGGTCTGGTTGGTAGTATTGGTGACCACCACCTGGTTCGTCTGCACCGGGCTTACGTGTATAGAAACCTGGCTGTTGATCGTCTGGCTGCTCCAGCTCGCGCCGCTCGTCGACGATACGGAGTTACCGTCATAATTGAAGACTATCGGGTATGTGTCTGTCGCAACGGGTACCGACAAAGCCACCGTATATTTATCCGCGGGTATGTAGCCCGGTACGCTGTTGGAGGCGCCGGGGGCTATCGTATAGGAAAATGTGCCGCCATACACCTGGTCCGTGAAAACCAGCGAGATCGCCTGGTTCGTGCTGTTGGAGACCACGACCTGTTCTGAGGGAAAGGGGTTGATGCTGATCGCTGTCTGGCTATTCATCGTCACATTGCTATACGATACATTTGTCCAGTTCGACTGGCTGCTCCCCCCCACGGAGAAGATCATGGGATAAGTGTTCACGGCGCTATTCGGCGCCACGGTCACGGCATACACGCCCTGCGGGATATAACCTGCCACACCCGTGCCCCCGTTGTTCTGGAGGGTAAAGCTGCCCGCGCTGTTCGTGAAGGTCAGCGTCATATGCTCGGTAGTGGTATTGGTGACTGTCACCGGCACCGTCACCAGGGGCGTCATGCTCACCGATATCGACGTACTGCCCGACACACTGGTAAAGGAAGCGTTC
>Ga0302325_10009988_pt1 | contig 20640 bp, 20 predicted proteins | sample Palsa_T0_2_FD_201948 | JGI IMG/M metagenome (GOLD analysis project Ga0302325, IMG submission 201948) | Peat permafrost microbial communities from Stordalen Mire near Abisko, Sweden - Palsa_T0_2 | ecosystem: Environmental > Terrestrial > Soil > Palsa > Peat permafrost | place: Sweden: Abisko...
GTCGATCGCGGCGTGTTCGCCTATGAGGACAGGGTTGCATCGCTGTGGCCGGAATTCGGGCGTAGTGACAAGGAAGGCATCACTGTCGCGCAGATCCTGTCGCATCAGGCAGGACTACCGGGCTTCGTTGAGCCCACATCGGTCGAAGATCAATGCGACTGGATCGGTTGCTGCGCAAAGCTCGCGCGGCAGAGGCCCGTCTGGGAGCCGGGAACGGCCACGTCGTATCATGCAATGACCTATGGCTGGCTGGTGGGTGAAATCGTGCGGCGTGCGTCGGGCAAGTCCATCGGCCGATTTATCCACGAGGAGATCGCCAAGCCGCTTGACGCCGATCTGTTCGTTGGCTTGCCGGAGAACGCGGATTTGCGTGCGGCCGAAATGCTGGCGCCCAAACGCATGACCGACACTTCGAGCCTCCCGCTTCCACCCGCCGCGCGCATGGCGCTCACCAACCCGCAACAGGATCCGCTTGCGCCGAACACGCGTGCCTGGCGCGCAGCCGAAATTCCCGCAGCGAACGGGCAGGCGAGCGCGATGGGTCTCGCGCGTATGTATGCGGCGCTCGCGGGCGGCGGTTTGCTCGACGGCGCGAATCTCCTTTCTCGCGAAGGCGTCGAGCGCATGACGAAGCCCGCCACGTCCGATGGCCGGCAGGACATGCTCCTGGGTTTTGTCGATTCCTGGAGCATGGGCATGGCAATCAACACGCCGGGAATTTACGGCCCGAACCCTCGCGCCTTCGGCCATAGCGGCTGGGGCGGATCGTTCGGCTGCGCCGACCCCAATGCGGAGGTGGCCATCGGTTACGTGTGCAATCAGATGGGACCGGAACTGGTCGGGGACCCGCGTACTGCGGGCTTGTGCAAAGCCATTCTTGACTGCGCCGCCCGGGCTTAAACGCGGCGATACGTTAATTCAGCTGCAGCGGCCCGCGGAACTGTCGCAGCAATGCGCCGAACCAGCCGCCTTCATAGCGTTCATCGGAGTGGACGAACTTGCGCGGCAATTCGTGCCAAGGAAGCTGTGGATTATGATGATGCACGCCATGAAAATTCTGGTTGAGCACGAGCCACGACGCCCATCGGGCAATGCGTGTGTTGCGGGCATTGAGGCCCGAGTCGAGCGGCATTCCGTAATGCGGCGCGTTGTCGAGTAGCGACAGCATGAACCAGCGCGCGACGATTGAGGCCACGAACACGGGCCACCATGCGCCCCACAACCACAGCGCCAGCGCATCGAGCGCGACGATGGCGGCAAGGTCGAATTGGACGGCGTGACGCTTGGCCGGGGTTGAGAATGCGCGCAGTGCCGCCATACGCAAGGGGGCGGTCTCGGGATTTCGGTCCACGTTCTCCAGCACCCACCTCATCGCCGAGACCGGCACCACTGTAAGAAACGGGGCGATTGCATAGGCAATCGCGTTGCCGATCACGAGGTTGAAATAGTAGGCGATCGCCGAAATTACCCGCGACCGATTTGGCGCAAGGGCCTCCGGCCGGTCGAAATCGTGGCGGTTGAAACCATGATGAGCGAGATGGCCGAACCGCATGGTCTCCCAGGGAAGCCCAAGCGCGATTCCAAGCGCGCGACCCGCCCCGCGGTTTCGGCTTTCTCCGGGCAGCAGATTGCCGTGAATGCTCTCATGCATGAGGCCGTAATGCAGGGGCTCGGTGAAAGTTGCTACCAGCACGAGCACGCCCGCGCCGATCCAACCGGGTTCGAAGAGGATTGGAAACAGGCCGAATTGCAGCGCCGAAATCAGCACCGCGCAGCCCAGAAGGCACATATCGAACCATATCTTGCGCAAGCCTTGCCCCGTCTCGTCTTGCGCCAAATGCTAGTTCGTGATGCGGGGAAAATGCAAATGTGCGGAGCGGTCCCAGGTCCGGCCGAATGTTACAAGAAGGTTGTTCGCGGACTAAGCACGCAATCCGTCTCCAGCCAAGCAGACGACGTATCGCCAAGACGCCAAGACATCGCGCAAATCCGTTCGACTGCACGGATGCGCGAACGATGACCCGGCTGAGCTGCTAACGATGGTGACTGCCGCCTTGGTTGCCGCTGCTGCTGCGGGACGAGAAATGCGAACTGCTGTGGCTGGTATGACTGCTATGGCTATAGCTGCTATGACCGCGATGGCCGGTTTGGCCGCCACCCCAGCTATAGCCGCCCGGATGACCGCCGCCCCAACCATTCCAGCCGTAGGCGCCGCCCCAGCCATAACCGCCGCGCCAGGCATAGCCGCACCAATAATAACCCGGGCCCTGCCAGCCGGCGTCGTACCAGCAGTAATTCCTGCCGCCAAAGACATACAGCCCGACAGTATCGAGCGCAGCCGAATCGCCTTCGTGATAGACGCCGAAATCGAGTTGCGCAGGCGGGTCTGCAATGGCCGTAGAGCCACCCGACAGCAGCGCTGCCGCTGCAACACCCAAGAGAAGATTTCGCATGGGGAATGTCCTTCGCCGACAGACTCTAGGCTGAATGAAGCTCCAGCCATCCTTAAACCCACTACGACGCAAATCCGGCTCTCCGCAAATGCGCAACGGATAAAAAAGTTCCGCCCCGCGATACTTGCGTGCGAGGTCAGTTCGCGTTGGAGGAATTCTCTCCAACCGGCCGTTCCGTTGTCGGCAACAGGGCGTCGGCTGCCACGCCCAGGAAACCGCAGCTGATGAAGATGTCGCCGATGTTGCAGACGAAGAGGCGGATCGTGCCGATATGCACGAACAGAAAATCGAAGACGGCGTTGTAGAGAAGGCGATCGATCAGGTTCCCGGACGCTCCGCCGACGATGAGGCCAAGAGCCCCGGCCAATAGCGGCCTTTCGGTCCTGAGCGCATAAACAAGCACAGCAACGGTAAGGCCCAGAATGCAAAGCGAAAGCGCAAAGCTGCCCCACGCGTTCGATTGCCAGAAGAAGCTGAACGAAATTCCGCGATTCCACATGTAATGAATATCGAGAAGACCCGGGATAAGCGTTGTTCCGTCCATTCCTGCGCGACCGAGAACAAAGGCCCGGGAAATCGCCAGGTCGAGCACAAGCGCAAGCGTAATCGCGGAAATCGCAACCAGCCGGGGAGAATATTTGTCGATCGCACGGTTTTGCACGGGCGCGCCTTTCATTGCTCTTTGCAGACAACCATCATCTACGAGGCGGACGCCCTCACGCGCCTTTGATGAGTCGCGTGTCCCGATTATGCCATAGTGGCCCGTCACACAGGGGCTGGCCCGATGATCTTCCGCACTATGCTCATCGTTACGGCGTTTTCCGCAATCGGAACCGCCGCATTGGCCGGCGAATCGGACGCTCCGGCAGCCTGGGTCGCCGATGTCCCCATGCTCAATTGCGACGGCGTTCCGTGCGTCGATGTGCAATTCGGCCAGGGGCCGACAGGGCTGGCCGTGATCGATTCGGGCGATGTCGCCTCGCTCGTCGACGTCACCGACGAACAGGCCGCCGGTTTCGACGGCAAACAGAAGGCGGGACCGTACGATCTCGCCCATCCCGACGTTACGGTCGGCGCGGTGGTGCTTAAGTCCGTGCCCACGATCGGGTTTTCACTGAAGGACGACATTGCCAAAGGCGAGATGCCGCATTCGCGATTCGTGCTGGCCTACCCGGCGTTCAAGAACCGGATCGTCCAGCTCGATTTCATCCATCATAGAGTTCGAATCTCGGACGTTTTGGCGGCGCCTGCGGCCTGCAGCGGAGCATGTGCTTCTCTGACGTCCCCGACCTTCGGAAAGGCCGGCCCGCCGATCGTCGTGGCAAGCGGGTTCGCCGTGAACGGCCACCCGATCACGGTCCAGGTCGACACCGTCTATACCGGAAATCTGCTGATCTATTCCGCTTCGATCACCAAACTCGGTTTATCGACAGCGGCCGACACGGCGAACATCGAGCATTTCGCGTTCACGGATGGCGGCGTGAATATGCGAAAGACGTCCGCTCCCACCATTGCCTTCGACGGTAAGACCATCGCGCAGGACGCGCCGCTCTATTTTCCCACGGCTGGGGTGCACGAGCCCGACGGCATGTTTGACGGTACTGTCGGCCTCGTGCTCATGCAGGACAAAGTGGTGACGTTCGACTTCCACGACAAAACGATTTCGATCGCGACCGCCAGCGGATAGCCGGGCGCGCGCAACGTCCCAGGTGCGGAGTTTGTCGGCTTTGGACAGACGAAGATTCATTGCAGCTGCGGCAGCTCTTGGCGCAAGCGTGGGCTGGAGCCGTACGTGCGCTGCTCCATCGCGCGCGCGTTACAGGGAACGCCGCGATCTCTATCCCGAAGGTGTCGCGTCTGGCGACCCGGATGAACACAGCGTGCTGTTGTGGACGCGGCGGCCTTTCGACGACGGGCGTCCGGACGCGCGTCTGACCGTCGAGGTGGCTGCGGACGAACGATTTCAAAAGGTGGTGGCGAAAGCGCGCGCGAAGGTATTGGCCGCGTCGGACTGGACCTGTCGCGTCGCTGTGGGCGGACTTCGGCCGGGTCAGGTCTATTGGTATCGGTTTTTGGATACCGACGGCTTCGGCAGCAGGATCGGGCGAACCATCACTGCGCCTGCGCAAGACGACCGGCGCCCGGTCCGGTTCGCATTCGTGTCCTGCCAGAATCCCAACTCGGGCGCACAGAACGCCTATCGGCGGATGATCTTCGACGACGAGCGCGCCGCCCCCGAAGACCGGCTCGGTTTCGTCTACCACATGGGCGATTTCATTTATGAGATCGTCTGGTATCCCGAAGACCGGACGCAGGGAATGTATGACAGGCGCCTGCGCGATATCCTGCGCTATCCGACTGGAGAGAAGATCGCCGATTTTCACATCCCGACCGACCTCGCCGATTACCGCGCAGTCTATCGCGCCTACCTCAAAGATCCCGATCTGCAGGACGCGCGAGCGCGTTGGCCGTTCGTCGCGATGTGGGACAATCACGAATTCTCGTGGCAGGGCTGGCAGAGCTTTCAGCAATTTGACGGCAAGTTGCGCCCCGCCCAAACGCGTAAAGTCGCCGCCAATCAGGCATGGTTCGAATATCTGCCGGCCCGCGTGCGCAAGGCGAGCGGACCCGCACTCGATAAATTCGATCCTCCCTCTGTCGTCGATGCGCCAATGGTGAACTTCGATGATCACGGATTGGGTAGGGAACCGAACAACCTCGCCGCAATCGGAAGCCTGACGGGCTATCGCACCATCGCCTGGGGCCCGCATGTCGAACTGATTGTCACCGATCAGCACAGTTATCGTTCGCGCGATCCGCTTGCGCAGCCGGAGATGAAGGCGTTCACACAGCAGGCCTTTTTCGATTTGGTGCCTGAAGAGATTTTGCAGGCCGTCGATTCCGGAAGGGCGCTCGCAGACGGCACGCCACCCGCGACGCTTCGCTACGGTGCGGCCGATATTCCGAATTTCCGCAGGGATGAGCCGCCGTTCTCGATTCTCGGAGCCGAACAAAAAGCTTGGTTCCTCGATCGCCTGCGCGCCTCGCGCGCGACCTGGAAAATCTGGGGTAACACGCAAGCCACGCTCGACTATCGGGTCGATCCGCAAAATCTGCCGCCCGCGCTGACCGTTCCATGGCCGGGCAGCGGCTATGCGGGATCCGCGGGTTTCACGCCCAGTGATTTCGGGACGGCCTACACCGAGCGCGCAGAAATCTACGACGCTGTGGCGCGCGAAAAGATCACTGGTTTCGCGACCATATCGGGCGACCGTCACAGTTTTTGGGCCGGCTATGCGGCGAAGTCTCTGCCGCCGGCGACGTTCGAACCTGTCGGAGTGGCATTTACGACAGGATCGATTTCCGCGCCTGGAGTCGTTGAGGCCTATGAGCATTCTTTGCCGAAAGATCATCCATTACGATTTCTCTACCTCGCGCAAGTGGGCGGGAACACGAAAATCCAACCTTCGATCAATCTGCTCCTGCGTCACGGCGTTCGCTCCTGTATCGAATATTCGAAGAGCGGCGATCTCACGAAGGCCGTCGCGGCCTCCAATCCGGAGGTGGCGCCCCATATCGAATTCGTGGACATGGGCGGCCACGGCTATTCTATCGTGCGCGCAGGCTCAGATGCGATGGAGGTCGAGTTTGTCTGCATTCCACGGCCGATAGAGCGCAGCTCGACAGACGACGGCGGCCCGTTGCGTTACCGCGTGACTTACCGCGCGGCGCTGTGGCGCGAAGATGAAAAGCCGCAACTGGTGCGCGTCTCGCAGAATGGCGACCTCGGGCTTTCCGCGTGAAGCGCGACGGCCTGTTGCAGAAGATCGACCTGACGACCCGTCGCAGCCGCGCGATGCTTTGTGGCATCGTCGTCTGTTTCGCCATTCTTGGAGGTTTCCCCGCCGCGGCGGCGACCGCCGTCGCGCAATTCCAGGCCCTGCAGCAATCGCTTGTGCACGATCGCAGGCAAAAGGATTGGCGAACCTATCTGGCCGATGCGGAGCGCATGCGGGCGTTCCTCAACGACTCGCCACTGTCCAATCTGGAAGTTGCACGCGCACAGTTGCAACACGGGAACACCGCCGAAGCGGCCAAGGCTGCGAAGCGCTTTGTTGCGATGGGGCAGGTCAGCGGGATTTTGTCGACGCCTTCTTTTGTGCCGCTCAGGCCGGATCTCAACGAGGCGGAGAATGCCAATCGGCAGCCGGTTTTACGCGCAGAGCTTGCCTTCGTGTTTTCGGATCGCAGCTTGCTGCCGGAAGACATCGACTATGATCCCGGGTCCCGGCGTTTCTTCGTTACGTCCATATTGCAGAAGAAGATCGTGACGATAGATGCACGCGGAACAGAGCGGGATTTCGCCGCATCGCCCGAACATTGGCCGATGGTAGCGCTGAAAATAGACCCCAAGCGGCGCACTCTTTGGGCGACCGAGGTGGCATTCGACGGATTCGCGATCGTTCACAAGCCGGATTGGGGACGTTCCATCCTGCTGAAATACGATCTCGATCGGGGTGTGCTACTTGCGCAGATAGAAGGACCGCGCCACGGCAATCTCGGCGATATGATTCTCGCGGACAATGGCGATCCGATCGTCTCCGACGGCGACGGTGGCGGGATATATCGGACCCGCGATCGACGCCTGAAGCGCATCGATCGCGGCGACTTCGTTTCGCCTCAGACATTGGCGATTTGCCCGAATTCCACCGCTGCGTTTGTGCCCGATTATGTACGCGGCACGGCGGTCATGGACCTGACGACGGGATCGATCCGCTGGCTCTCGACACAGGGCCGTTATGATCTCGACGGGATCGATGGTCTCTATTGCCGGGATAACGAGCTGGTGGCGACTCAGAACGGGGCGTTGCCAGAGCGCGTGGTCTCGTTCGCGCTCGACAGCACATCGTCCGCCGTCGTTTCACAGCGCGTCATCCAACGGGGCGATTCCCTCGGCGATCCGACCCATGGTGTGTTTATCGGCAGCGAGTTTTATTATATCGCCAATTCGGGCTGGGATTCTCTTGACGAGCGCGGCTCCCTGAAGCCGTCCGCCAGCCTCACTCCGGCACGCATCATGCGGTTGGATTTGTCTAAACAGACGCCAGGAGAAGTCGAATGAGAATCGCTTCAATTCATATATTCCTGCGTCGATCCACCCTCGCGTTTGCCGTTCTTCTATCGGTGTGCCTACCGACCTCGGCCGCGAATCCGATGGCCGATGTCGCCACTCCCTGGCGCACGCTCACGCGTATCGATGTCGATGCCGCTTACAGGTTGTTAAAGGACAACCATCCCGCAGCCGTCGCGGAGGCGGGCGATGCGAAATTCGCGTCGGCGCTCGAAGCTGCACACATAAAGGCGCTGCTGCGCGCAGCGACCGTCACCAACATCGAGGGATACTCGGCGACGCTTGGCGAGTTCGCCAATTCGATGGGTGACGGGCACATCTGGTCGAATCTCAATTTCCTGCCGCGTAGTGTGCAATGGGCCGGGATCGTTGCGGCGAAACGCGGGGCGAACTGGGTTGTCGGCAGCGACGAACCGAAGATCGTCGGCGTGGAACTTGCCGGTGCGCGGATTGTGGGTTGCGACGGCGTGCCGGTCGACGATCTCGCGCGCGACGTGCTTCATTTCCACACGGTCGTTTCGGTGGATGCGATGCAAATCGTCCATGCCGGTTCCCTGCTGGTCGATGAGGGCAACCCCTTCGTGACGCGCCCCCACGCCTGCACATTCGACCAGGGCGGCAAGGAGGAAACGCACACGCTGAACTGGACAAAGATCGGATATACAAAGCTTCACGAGACCTACTGGAAGCATCCCTATGGCCAAGCAGGATTCGGGTTGCGTGCGCTGAACGCGGGCTATTGGATATCCGTTCAAGCGCTTGAGCCCGACGCACAGCCTGTGATCGATGCCGCGAATGCCCAGGCCGACAAGCTGCGCAACGCGCAATTCGTGGTGGTCGACTTGAGGGGCAACGGGGGCGGCGGCGACAGCTATGGCCGCGCGCTCGCCGAAGCGCTTTACGGTTCTGCTTACGCCATGTCGATCCTGGGACCGATGGAGGACTCGGCGGGTGGCTGCACTTCTGTTTTTCGCGCTTCACAGGGCAATATCGAGGCGATCGCGAAGAGTGCGGCGCAATTCCAGCGCGAAGGCTACGCGGAAGGCGCGAAGGGCTATGGCGACGCCGTGCTGGCGATGAAGGCGGCGGCGGCGCGGCGTGAAGCGCTCACCGGTCCGCCGACCTGCCCGGCGAATCCCTCTACTGCAGTTGCGGACGCTTCTGCAAAATCGCTGATGAAAGCGCCGGTCGTGGTGCTGACGGATGCGCTGTGTTTCAGTTCCTGCATCAACACGGTGTGTTTCTTCCGAAAGCTTGGCGCGATCCAGGCCGGCGATATCACCGGCTCCGATACGCACTATTCGGAAGTCCGCGAAATCGTGCTGCCCTCCGGTCTCTCCGTCTTCTCGACTTTGGACGCGATCATGCCGGATGCGCCGCCCCAGATCGGGCCGTTCGCGCCGGATTTCACCTTCACGGGCGATATCGCGGATACCGATGCCGTGCAGCAATGGATCGAGCAGACAGTGCTGCGACCGACGAAGTAACCCGGAATCATGCGGGTTCGATCGCGAAATTCGCTTGACCGGCAATTAGTTTCATATGAAACTATCTGGCAATTTCCACGCGACTTTGGAGGCCGGCCATGGCGAACATCTGGGACAATCCGATGGGCACCGACGGGTTCGAATTCGTCGAATATACCGCGCCCGATGTGCGCCAGCTGCATGCCTATTTCGAGCGCATGGGCTTTCGCGCGGTGGCGCGCCACCGCTCCAAGGATGTGACCTTGTTCCGGCAGGGCGAGGTGAACTTCGTCGTCAATGCGGAACCAGACAGTCATGGCAGCCGCTTCGCCAAGGCGCACGGCCCCTCGGCTTGCGCGATGGCGTTTCGCGTGCATGACGCGCCGGCGGCTTACAAGAAGCTGGTCGATCTGGGCGCGAAGCCGTTCACCAATCACGTCGGGCCGATGGAGCTCAACATTCCGGCTATCGAAGGCATCGGCGGCAGCGTGATCTATCTCGTCGACCGTTACGGCGACCGGTCGATCTACGACGTCGATTTCCTGCCCACCGATTCCGCGAAGGGTTTTGCCCATGAAGGCGCGGGGCTCACTTATATCGACCATGTCACGCACAACGTGTTTCGCGGCAACATGGATCAATGGGCGGGCTTCTACGAGAAGCTCTTCAATTTCCGCGAGATCCGCTATTTCGATATCGAGGGCAAGCTCACCGGTCTCAAGTCGCGCGCAATGACGAGCCCGGACGGGAAAATTCGCATCCCGATCAACGAGTCTTCCGACGACAAATCGCAGATCGCGGAATATCTCGATCTCTATCATGGCGAAGGCATCCAGCACATCGCGCTGAGCACCGACAACATTTATTCGTCGGTCGAAATGCTTGTGAAGAAAGGCATTGCGTTCCAGGACACGCCCGAAACCTATTACGAACGCCTCGACAATCGGATCAAGGGCCATGGCGAAGACGTGGACCGGCTGAAGCGCGACCGCATCCTGATGGACGGCGCGCCGACGGAAGACCAGGGCCTGCTGCTGCAGATATTCACGCAGAACGCCATCGGCCCGATTTTCTTCGAAGTGATCCAGCGCAAGGGCAATGAAGGTTTCGGCGAAGGCAATTTCAAGGCCCTGTTCGAATCGATCGAGGCCGATCAGGTGAAGCGCGGAGTGTTGCAGGCATGAGCGCGAAAAACTGGATCGAATTTCCCCGCATCGAAGGCGAAACCTCGCGTCAGGCCCATGCCGACCTGCCGGCCGGCACATTCGAACGCGAAATCGGCCGCGACGGTTTCTTCGGGCCTGCCGCCCACATCTATCATCGCCATCCGCCTACCGGCTGGACCTCGTTTGAAGGCCCGCTGCGTCCGCGCGCCTTCGATGCGCTGGCCGCGGCCGACCGCGCGAGCGATCCGTTTCTTGGACCGAACCTGTTGTCGAATGCGAGCTGCCGGATCGGAATCTGGGAGTGCCGGAGTGCAATGCCGCACCTTGCGCGCAATTCGGACGGCGACCAGCTTCTGTTCGTCCATGAAGGCGCGGGCGACCTATACTGTGATTTTGGCCATCTCACCTATCGCGACGGCGATTACATCGTCCTGCCGCGCGGTACAATGTGGCGGCTCGTGCCCGCATCGCGCACGGTGTCTCTGACAATCGAAGCGACCAACGGCTCCTACAAACTACCCGAGCGGGGCATTCTGGGGCCGCATGCCTTTTTCGATCCTGCGGCACTCGACACGCCGAAACTCGACGACGCGTTCCGCGCCCAGGCCGATGAGCGCGAATGGAAGGTGCGGATCAAGCGGCGCGGTGCCATCACCACCGTCACCTATCCGTTCAATCCGCTGGATGCCGTGGGCTGGAAGGGCAATCTCGCGCCCGTGAAGCTCAACTGGCGAGATATCCGCCCCGTGATGAGCCACCGCTATCACATTCCGCCTTCAGTGCATTCGACTTTCGTGGCGGATCGCTTTGTGGTCTGCACCTTCGTGCCGCGGCCGATCGAAAGCGATCCCGGTGCGCTCAAAGTGCCATTCTTCCATTCGAACGACGATTACGACGAAGTGATCTTCTATCACCAGGGCGAATTCTTCAGCCGCGACAACATCCGCCCCGGCATGGTGACGTTCCATCCCAACGGCTTTACGCATGGGCCGCATCCGAAGGCGTTCGCGGCCGGTGCCAAAGCGGTCAAGACGATGACCGACGAAGTGGCCGTGATGGTCGATGCACGCGATCCTCTCGACATGAGCGCGGCCGCGGAAGCATCCGAAGATCGCAATTACGCCGACAGCTGGCAGCACAAATGAAGCTCGCCTCTCTTCGCCATGGCCGCGACGGCCAGCTTGTCGTGGTGAGCCGCGATCTCGCGCGTTGCGTGGCCGTACCGCATATTGCGCCGACCCTGCAGCGCGCGATGGACGAATGGGCGCATCTGGCGCCTCGCCTGATGCGCGTCTACGACCTGCTGAACGAGAACGATGCGGATGGCGCCAAGCCGTTCGTCCCTCGCGACTGCGCGTCGCCGTTGCCGCGTGCCTATCAATGGGCGGACGGCTCGGCTTATGTCACCCATGTCGAGTTGGTCCGCAAAGCGCGGGGCGCAGAGATGCCGCCGTCGTTCTGGACCGACCCGCTGATGTATCAGGGTGGCTCGGATTCGTTCGTCGGTCCCTGCGAGTCGATTGCGGCAGCCGAGGAAGCCTGGGGTATCGATTTCGAAGCCGAAGTCGCGGTCATTACCGACGATGTGCCTGCCGGTGTGAGCGCGAGCGGAGCCGAGCATCACGTCAAGCTCCTGATGCTGGTCAACGATGTGAGCCTGCGCAATCTGATCCCGTCCGAACTTGCGAAGAATTTCGGCTTCTTCCAATCGAAGCCCGCTTCGGCATTTTCGCCGGTCGCGGTTACGCCGGACGAACTGGGCGAGGCGTGGTCGGGCGGCAAGGCGCATCTGCCACTTACCGTCGAATTCAACGGCGCGCGCTTCGGCTCGCCCAATGCGGGCGAGGACATGACATTCTCGTTCCCGCAACTGATTGCGCATGCCGCGAGGACACGAGCTTTGGGCGCCGGCACGATAGTGGGCTCGGGCACGGTGTCGAACAAGGACCACGCGCACGGCTCGTGCTGCATTGCCGAACGCCGCACGCTCGAACAATTGGAGCATGGAGAGCCGCGCACGCCTTTCATGAAGTTCGGCGACCGTGTGCACATCGAGATGCTGGATTCGGAGGGGCGTTCCATTTTCGGGGCGATCGATCAGAATGTTGTCCGCTATGAATCCTGAATTTGTCGTCTACGGTTATTTCCGCTCCTCGGCGGCATTTCGCGTGCGCATCGCGCTCAATCTGAAAGGCATCGAGCCGGAATGGAAATTCGTTCATTTGCTAAAGGACGGCGGGCATCAGCATACGGGCAGCTACAAGTCCGTAAATCCGCAGGAATTGATCCCGACGCTCGTGCATGACGGGCACACCATCGGTCAGTCGCTCGCGATCATGGAATACCTGGACGAGATCAAGCCCGAGCCGGCGTTGTTGCCGAAATTGCCCACGGACCGCGCCCGCGTGCGCCAGATCGCCTACGCAATCGCCTGCGATATCCATCCGGTGAACAATCTGCGTGTTTTGCTGCACCTGCGCGACGAATTTGGCGCTTCGGAAGAGAAGCGCGCGGCGTGGCAGCGGCACTGGATTTCGCTGGGCTTTGGGGCAATCGAGACATTGCTCGCAGGCTCGCGGCAGACAGGCAAATATTGCCATGGCGATGCGCCGACGCTCGCCGATATCTGCCTGGTCCCGCAACTTGCCAATGCGCGGCGCGTCAATCTCGATCTGTCGTCCTATCCCACGATCCTGCGCATCGAGCGTACGGCGCTGGAGCATCCCGCTTTTGCGGCGGCCTTACCTGCGGCGCAGCCCGATGCGGAATGATGCGGCGCCCATAGTCGAGCGACGCCTCGATCTCGATCATTTCCTGCCCTATCGGCTCTCTGTGCTCTCGAACCGCGTGTCGAGTGCCATCGCGCGGCAATATTCCGCGCGTTTCGACCTCAATATTCCCGAATGGCGCACCATGGCGGTGCTGGGCGGCACGCCCGGGCTTTCCGCGCGCGAAGTGGCCGCACGCACGGCCATGGACAAGGTCCAGGTGAGCCGCGCGGTCGCAAGCCTGATGAAGAATAAGCGCGTGCAACGGGAGACGGACGGAAAAGACGCGCGCATCACGCGCCTGTCACTCACGCCCAAAGGCCGCGCGATCTACGACCAGGTCGCGCCGCTCGCACTCCACCTTGAAGAATTGTTCCTCAGCGCACTCTCACCCGCTGAAAGAATCTCGCTCGATCATCTGATGACCAAGCTCGCGCGGCAATCGAGTTTGCTCGGCGGAGGATAGACGCGTCTCAACCATCGACGATTAAGATCGCCAGCGCCTTCGGGCCGTGGGCGCCCAATTCCAATGTCTGTTCGATGTCGCCGGTGCGCGACGGGCCGGTGACGAGATTGATCGTGCTAGGGAAATCGCCGCGCGTCTTCACTTTTGCGAGCACTTCTTCCAGATGGGGCAGAATTGAATCCGCACGCAGCACGACGATTTCGAGGCCGGTACGGAAATGCCAGGACGCGGGCGCATCGGGCGCAGATGCGTATGCGAGCGTGCCGGTTTCCGCGATGGCATAGGGCGCGATAGCAAGAGCTGCATCGTCAGGACCAGGCGACGTGGTCTCAAGCGTCAGGCCGGGCGCGGATTGCCAACGAAGTTTGTCTCCCGGCGAGTTCGGCGGCAGATGGATGGCAGCCTGCATGTTGCGACCGCGCAGGATATCGGCGACTGCCGCTGGAACATCGTCCATGCTCTGCAAATGCCGGACCTCCGCAGCCTGCGAGGTTGCGCGCCTCGCAAATTGCGCGACGATGTCGCCATCAATTGCCGCAGGATGGTAGGGCGGCGGCCGGGGTTCGTTGCGCACGCGGCGCAGGCGTATGGCAGAGAGGATTTCGTCGCGGCTGCTCATCTCCGCGCCCGCCACAATTCGTGAAACGTCTGGCCTTTCGGCGCGGGAAAATCGCGCACCGCGAACCAGCCGCGCATCAGAGGCATGGCGTGCACCGTACCGCGCTTTCCGGCGGCAAGCTTCAGGAAGCGCGACAGGAAGCTCGCACCGAGCCGATAAAGACGCGGGTGTTTCGCCGCGAAGGCCCACAGAGAAAGCCCCGCCACCATCGCCTTGGGCGCCAATCCGCTCGCATATTCGCGCGCACGCCAGTGGCGCATGATCCGGGGCAGGGGGATTTTGACGGGGCACACTTCCGCGCAGCGCCCGCAGAAGGTCGACGCATTGGGATGATGGTGCGCGGCGGCAAGCCCCAGAAGATTGGGATTGAGCGCCGCGCCGATGGGCCCGGGATAGGTCGCGCCATAGGCATGGCCGCCCACCGCGCTGTAGATCGGGCAATGATTGAGGCAGGCACTGCAGCGGATGCAGCGAAGCACGTCCTCCGCTTCGGTGCCGATCAGGCGCGTGCGGCCGTTATCCAACAGCACAACATGGAAGTTTTCCGGTCCGTCGGTTTCGCCCGGACCTCGCGGGCCGGCCATGACACTCACATAGCTCGAGATCGCCTGACCCGTCGCCGAACGGGTGAGCAAGCGCAGCAGCACCGACGCATCGTTGAGATCTGGCACGATCTTTTCGATTCCCGTCAGCACGATATGGGTGCGCGGGAGAAGCCGCGTCAGATCGCCGTTACCCTCATTGGTGACGAGCATGGCCGCACCTTCGTCGGCCATGAGAAAATTGGCGCCCGTGATGCCCGCGTCGGCCGCTTCGAAGGATTGCCGCAACATCCGGCGTGCTTCGGCGACAAGTGCATTGCGCTCGGTCAACGGACGGTCGGGATCGAGCGTGGTGTGCGCAGCCCGGAACGACTCCGCGACCTGCTCTTTGCTCAGATGGAATGCCGGCGCGATGATGTGGCTGGGAGGTTCGTGGCGCAGCTGGATGATATATTCGCCAAGATCGGTCTCGACCGGCGAGATGCCGTTCGCTTCAAGAAACGGATTGAGCTCGATCTCTTCACTCACCATGGATTTGCCCTTGGTGACGGTCTTCGCGCCCATTTCGCGCAGGATGGCGAGAATGATCTCGCGCGCTTCTCTCGCGTCGCGAGCCCAATGCACATGACCGCCACGCGCGGTCACGCGGGCTTCGAAGGTCTCCAGCAACGTATCGAGGCGCGACAAGGAATAATCGCGAATGGCGCGCCCCTGCTCGCGCAACGCTTCGAAATCGCCGAAATTTGCCGCGGCGTAGGTACGGCCCAATTGAAAATGCGTCTTGAGGCGGCCAAGCGCGACCTTGAGATTGGGGTCGGCCAGCGCCTCATGCGATGCGGCGGCGAAATTGCGCGGGTCCTGGGTCATGTCCCGGGCTCGCCCAGCGCGGGCTCCCCGCCCATGCCTGCCAGCACTTCCGCCACATGCCGCACACGCAGCGTCTTGCCCTGGCGCTCCATCCGGCCCGCAAGATGCAGCAGGCAACCGAGATCGCCGCCGACCAGAGTTTCGGCACCTGTCTTTTGTGCGTCCGCAATCTTGTCGTCCGCCATGCGTTCGGAGATTTCGGGATATTTGACGGAAAAGAGTCCACCGAAACCGCAGCACACGGCCGTATCGCTCAATTCGACAAGTTCAAAACCTTCGACCGTCGCAAGCAACTTGCGCGGCTCGGCCTTTACATGCATCTCGCGCAGGCTCGAGCACGAGTCGTGATAGCAGGCGCGCGTGGCGCAGGCCGCTTTCACGCCCGCCAGACCCGCGATCTTCGCGAGAAAAGATGTGAGCTCATGCGTCTTCGCTGCGAGTGCGCGCGCTCGCGGCAAATACATCGCGTCCTGCGCCAGCACATCGGGATATTTCTTCAGCATGCCGGCGCAGGAACCGGAAGGCGCCACGATATAGTCGAACGGCTCGAACGCGTCGATCACCTGCCGCGCAATTGCAGCCGCGTCCTTGTCCGCTCCCGCGTTCCAGGCTGGCTGGCCGCAGCAGGTTTGCGCATCAGGCACCGACACCTGACAGCCCGTATCTTCGAGCAACTTCACGGATGCGAATCCAATCTGGGGGCGTACCAGGTCGACGAGACAGGTGACAAACAGGCCGACGCGCGTTCCGGGTTTCATGCCGTACCGCTGCGGCGCGGATCGGGCACGCTCTTCGGCGCGCTGCGTGGGCGTTTGATGCGCGTCTTGGGTGGATTGGGAACGCCTTCACCGAGCGCATAGGTCATGTCGCGCAACGCCGCCATGAAGCCCTGCCGGTCCGCCATGGAGGGCAGCTTGTCGAACGCCACAGGCGCCCCCACGCGCATATGCACTTCGCTGCCGATCTTGTCGTGCACTTCCTTGAACAATAGCGAAAGTCGCAGGGTCACGCTGACATGGCTCGCAATCTGGAACAGCCGGCTGTTCTGCCCGGCGAAAAAAACCGGTGCCACAGGAGCCTTTGCCTGCGTGATAAGCCGCGCAGTAAATGTTTTCCACTCGGTGTCGACGGCACGTTTGTTCCAAAGCTTTGGCGTCGTCGAGACACCGCCCGCCGGAAAAATCACCAAACAGCCGCCGTCGATAAGATGCGCCTTGGCTTCCGCGCGCGACTTGATGTTGGTCTTGAGCGCGTCCTCGGTCTCCGCGAAATCGATCGGCAGCAGATAGGGGCGGATTTCCTCCGCGCGATAGAGCACGGAATTCGTCAGCACGCGAAAATCCTGGCGCACTTTCGACACGAGATGGCAGATGATGACGCCGTCGAGCACGCCGAACGGATGGTTGCACACCACGACAAGCGGGCCTGTCTTCGGCCAGGTGCCGAGGCGGTCTTCATTGTAGGCGAGCTTCAATTCGAGCTTGCGGATGGCGGCATCCCAGAAACTCTCGCCTGGCACGGGATGCGAATGGTGCTCGTCATAGAGATATTTGAGATAGGGCTGGCCCGACATGCGTTCGACCAGCCGGATCACGAAGCGCTTGAGGCGCGGATCGTCGGCCGTGGCGTAGGAGAATGTGTCGATGTCGTCGCTGTCGTCAGCCATGATTCGGATAGAATTGCAGGTTCCGGCGCCCGATTGAAGATACGCGCCGGTTCTTAATCCGCCGTCAAGCCGTAGTTTCATCCAGGAAAAAGCCGCCTTTGCCAAGGACCGTGCGCACTGCGAGGTAAAGCAGGAGCCCCACCGGTCCGACCAGCAAGGTCACAATCAGGCAGGGGATGAGAGCGAGGCGGAGAAATCCCCGTCGGCGTGCGTCTCGCGCTTCCCAGGCGCCCACGAAAAGGTCGAACACAAGGTAGTGAACCCAGCCTGCGGTCAGGGCAAGCGGAGACGAGAATAGCGCCGCCACGCCACGCAGCGAAAAGAAGCTCGCGCCGGCGGGTGCGCCATGCCCCCCGAACACCGCGGTCGATAACAGCCAGATATAAGTCAAACCAAGTAGCACCGGGATCGCCACGGAATGCACGACAATCTGCGTGCCTCGCCAGCCCGGCGCCACGATCAGCAGCAGCCAGAATATGAGTATGCCGTTATTCGCGATGGCGAAGATCGTATCGGGCGTCATACGCCGCTCCTATGTCGGAAAGCGGCGCTTCAGCCACGCGATCATGGCGGAGCTTGTTTCTTCGGGATGTTCCTGCTGGGTCCAGTGGCCGCAATGTTTGATCAGAACCCGTTCGAGATCCGGCACGAAGCGCTCCATGCCATCTGCCATGGCGGGCGATAGCACAACGTCGTCCTCCGCCATGATCATCAATCCGGGCACATGGACCTTCTGCTCCATCGTTCCCGAAAGCTCCCAGTTGCGGGTCATGTTGCGGTACCAGTTGATGCCGCCGGTGAAACCGGTGCGGTTGAAGGTATCGACGAAGACTTTCAATTCCTCCGGCGTGAGCAGCGCCTCGCCCGGCCACATCGTTTCGTCGGACTGGATCGCATTGACCAGTTCGAGGTTGCGCGCTTCCTTGGGCAACTTCGCGTAGTCCGCAGCACTCATTCCGTTCTTGCGCATGAAGAAGCGGAAGGACTTCCCGACGTCCTTGGCGAGTGCGGCATCCGCCTCGCCGGGTTTCTGGAAATAGACGATGTACATGTTATCGCCGAACATCGCCCGCATACCCATGATTGGGTCGATCGGCGGGCGCGCGAGAAACGGCGTGTTGACGCCGATCACGCCGGCGACGCGGTCGGGGTGATAGAGCGGCATCTGCCAGACGATGAGACCGCCCCAGTCATGGCCGCAGAAGATCGCTTTCTTGAGCCCCAGCGCATCGAGAAGTCCCGCGAGATCGCCGGTCAGATGCGGCATGTCGTAATCCCGCACGTTCTCGGGGCGCGACGTGAGCCCATAGCCGCGCTGGTCGGGCGCAATCGCGCGGAAGCCTGCGGCGGCAAGGGCCGGAATCTGATGACGCCACGAATAGGCGAGTTCGGGAAAGCCATGGCACATGATGACCGGCAATCCGTCCTTCGGCCCGGCCTCGTACACGGCCATGTCAATGCCGTTGGCCTTGATCATCGTCGGCGCGGGCAGGTCCACCATCGTTTTCTCCAAAGCTGTTTTTACGAATTTGAAAGACCGACCCGTGCAAACATCTCGGCGCGGGGCGGACCGAATTCGGGCGGATAGAATCCGGCGCGCGTCTTTTGCGCTTTGGGCATCGCCCAGATGCGCAGGATCCGGACCATCGTGGCGGGATCCTTCAACCACGCGACCGGATCGGAAAACATGTGGAAGGCGCGCGACGAAGCGCGGAGAACCGTGAGGTCCGCACGTGTAGCCGGCATCAGCGCATCCTCGATGAAGCTTTTCGCGATGCGGCCCTTGAGGCTGGGCCTGTAGGCAGGATCGCGTTCATGCTCGGCGCGCCGGATCGCCTGCAGATCCTGCTTCACCATCGAATCGTAATAGGGACGCAAAGTCGCGCGCGTGTCGCGCTCGACAATCATCGCGCGCTCGCGGGGATCGGCTGTTGCATCGAGTGCCGCCCGCAGGACGTGCGCATGCACGACGCCCGCCGAACAGCCGCGGCCATACAGCGGATTGGTGCGGACCGCAGCATCTCCGACGGCGAAGAATTTCAGTGCCTGCGGTGCGCTGTCCTTGAAATAGCTGCGCCAGACGCTTTTCAGATTGCCCATGGAATAGACGGGGCTTGCCGGAATCGCGCGGGCGGGATCGGTCCATCTCGCGCAGCCGGGAATCTCGGCGCACAGGCGATCGAATATTTCGGGCTTCACGATCGTCATGCGCAATTCGGTTTCGATTTCGGGCGTGGCCAGCGTGATCGAGAAGTGCCGGTTGTCGGCCGCGAAGACGCCGAACTTGATGTATCCCAGATCGCCTGCCCCCGGCGTGCCGTCGCGTTCCGGCTCTTCCATGCCGTCGCGCAAGCGATAGTGCCGCGTGAAATAGAGGATGCCTGCCGGGCTTTCCTCCTCCGAGACTTCGAGGCCTTCCGCGCGCAACCAATCAGGAAAAGCCGTGTTGCGGCCGCTCGCATCGACGGTAACGTCGGCGCGCATCTCTTCGACCCTGTGGTCGCGCGTGACCGTAAGACCGTCGACAATGAGCGATGGTCCATCGCGATGCGTGAGAATCCCGCGCACGCCCGCGTCCGGCATGAAGCGCACATTCGGCAATTGCGCCGCATAGCGCCGCACGATCAGTTCAAGAGTCGTGCGCCGGCTGAACAAAAGGGTCATTTCGTCGTCGCCGGGCGCCGGCCTGTAGGAATCCTTCAATGTCGGCGGCATCGCATCCTCGAAAGTGAAGATGCGCGCACCGGCCTGCAGCAGTTCGCCCAGCAATTTGGGATAGCGGTCGCGAATGAGCGTGGTGAGGCGCCCCAGGAACACATGGCTGTGGCGCAGCTGCGTGGCACCGCGCCGTTCCCAGGTGTTGAACGCTTCTTCCGGCGAGGCGTCGGGTGGGGACGGATCGCGATCAAGGATCGTGACCTCGCGATTGCCGTCTCCCAATGCGAGCGCAACGCCCAGGCCTGCGATTCCTGCGCCCGCCACCAGAATCTTTTCCCTGCTGCTCATGGAGACACCTTCGTTGCGGCCCACGCGAGCGCGCACCAGCCGACGAGAAACGCCAGACCGCCGAAAGGCGTCACGATGCCGAGCCCGCGAACGCCGCTGAGCGCAAGGATATAAAGCGAGCCCGAGAACAGAACGATGCCGGCAAGAAAAAACGCAGCTGCCGCCTGCGCCGCGCCGGCCCCGGCGCCCCGCATGGCAAGAGCGGCGAGACCCATCGCAAGGGCGTGATACATCTGATAGCGCGCGCCGGTCTCGAATACCTGGAGGCCGTGCGCATCGAGCCTGCCTTGCAGGCCATGCGCCCCGAACGCGCCGGCCGCGACCGCCAGGAAGCCGTTGATTGCCGCGATCAGAAGCCAGACATTCATGAGGCGCATCCGCATCCGCCCGCGCCGTGAAGATGCGCGTGCGGTTCGCTGTTGGGCACTTTCTCGGTGAGCCGGGCGAGCGCCGCGGCGGAGACATCCGCCGTCGCGTCGAAATCCGATTT
>Ga0302325_10009989_pt1 | contig 20638 bp, 21 predicted proteins | sample Palsa_T0_2_FD_201948 | JGI IMG/M metagenome (GOLD analysis project Ga0302325, IMG submission 201948) | Peat permafrost microbial communities from Stordalen Mire near Abisko, Sweden - Palsa_T0_2 | ecosystem: Environmental > Terrestrial > Soil > Palsa > Peat permafrost | place: Sweden: Abisko...
CTTTCTTAGAGACGTCACTTGCTGTTCGTGTACATCTCGCCGGGTCATCAAAGACCTCGTGCTGGACTGGTGCCATGAAAGGGATACTGCTGTCTTTTTTTGTTCGGGATTAGCTGTTGCGCTGCATCATCATTTTTCACTCTCCATTTGGCTGGCGTCCGTGTTCTCTGGGGAGTACGGAGTTGGCTACCTGTTGTTATTACCTCACTCCCGCTGTCTGAGTATTGAATGGCAAGAAAAGTCCTCGGCTTTATCTTTGCTGTGATGTGTTGAAAGGGAGATTCCGATCACATGTAGATATTTTCAGTAACAATGAAGAGTTGCATCATCTGATATTTCAACACTTGCTGGTGATACACAAAGGGTATGAAAGCGTAGATAAGCATCTGGAAGAAAGCAAGTATGAATATGAGGGAAGAATTCTGAAGGGGATGCTGGACTAGTACGCTCCTTCCTCTCGTCTGAATTGGGCTCGAGAACGCTTCATCATCGTGCCATAATTTGCATCGCGCTTGCAACTTACCAAGTAAACATCAGCCATCTAGGTAGTTTTCGTGGCATTGAAGATAACCTTCGGCTATTTTGGTGACAAGCGACTTCTGGATAAGAGCTCCAGATCTTCGAGCTGGAGCTCAGTTGCTTTATCCTACCACTCCACTTCAAACCACCACACTCGGTCCGCACAACTCTAATTACTCCAGGAGCTGAGTAGCTCTCGAAATGTCTCTGGATCCGCCCCCATACCTATCTTCGATTCAGAACAACATTCGAGCTCGCCCTATACCCTGGGATGGTGCTGTTCGAGCTGGCACAATCACCGATGATCAATTGAGTAAAATCAGAGCTGTGGACAAGGTCAGGAAAGAGATCAGGAAGCAGACGATTGAGGGTGATCTTGACGGTTATCGCACACTCTTTGTTGGTGAGGAGGGCAAGCCCAGCGTTCTGGAATCAGCTGCAAGGCGGGCAGACGTTGTTCAATACGTCCTTGTTCTTCTAAGTGATCTGCTTGATGGTGTGTAGAATTGTTCTGCTATACTATATTGCTGATCAGCTCTGCAGGAATTCCTGCTCTTTCGAAATCACTCTCTAAGCACCCAGACCCCTACCAGCACTTGTTACCTCTCCTCACTCAATCGAATGACACTGACGGTGCTATTCCATTGCTCACCTCTACCGTCCTTGCAAGCATGATTTCTGGAGCTCCAGTCTTGTCTGATAAGGAATCACATGCAATGCTACGATTGTTCTCATACCTATCAACCTTGACGAAATCCTCGGATGGAGGTCTGCAGGATATTGCGGTGTTGGAATATTCCGCTTTACTGCGGGGCAAGAAATCAAGGGAGCTTTTTTGGAAACAAAGGAAAGAGACAGTGGGTCCATTGATTGACATCCTTCGATCAGCTGCAGGGGTCTCGAACGGAGACTCAGCTTCGACGTTGTGGAGTGGTGCTGCCAGCGTTCGAAGTGGTACCGAAGGTGTAATTGGTGGCGGGGTCGGTCTGCAATTACTCTACCATGTCCTCTTGGTCTTATGGCAATTGAGTTTCGAGGGTGCTACCGTTGGAGAAGGCCTGGAAGAGTGAGTTCTATACTGGGCAATCAGTTGCGTGAAGACTGCTAATCAGCTAACAGCGAATATGATGTTATACCCCTCTTCACACAACTCCTACGATTGTCACCGAAGGAAAAAACGACTAGACTTCTGATATCCTCTTTATATAACCTTCTCTCGGCCAATAAACAGACTTTACTGCCTGCAGCTGTTCTTGCACGTCTTCCTGCTCTTATTCAAAATGTCAATGGACGCCATCTTTCGGACCAGGACCTCCTGGAGGATCTTCAACACCTCACTGAGATGCTTGATGACTATACCAAAACTCAAACTACTTTTGATGAATATGCTGCAGAAGTAAACTCGGGTCACCTACGCTGGTCACCACCTCATCGAAGTCCAACATTCTGGGCCGAAAATGCTCGGAGAATTCTCGAGCATGAGAAAGGGGAATTGCCTAGGAAGCTTGCGGAGATCATGAGCAAGCCTTGGAAGGATGATAAGCAAGTTCTTGCTATCGCCTGCAATGATGTAGGCTGCTTGGTGAAGGAGGTTCCTGAGAAGAGAACTCAGTTGGAGAAGCTGGGTCTGAAAACGAGGGTAATGGAGCTGATGCAGGAATCGGACGAAGCAGTGAGATGGGAGAGTTTGAACGCGCTCTCTGGATGGTTGAGGTACAGCTTTGAGACTAAGTGAGGAACTGGCCGAGGAGCATTGTTTTTGGAACTGTATTATCATTCACGGCCGCTGGGAGCGGGGACGCGGTCAGGCACAGGGACTCTTCTCTACCTGTTCAGCAAGCGTTACTTGCACTACTAGGCTGGTAGAGTAGAATGAAGATCATTGCGCTCTGACCCCCTAATGTTAGTAAATTGATGCCCTTTCCGCTTTCCCCAATTGTTTAAATCCTCAAATCTTTTGTAAAGTGGAGCTACCCCACGTTTGATCCTAGCCGAGATCTTCATTCCGACCTTGAGCTCGAGCCGCAAGTCCTTTCAAGCTTCAACATTTTTAATAAGACCGATTGACTCGAGATGAAGCGCTTCCGAACTTTATCACGCGTTCATGACGCTCTGATCGTCAATCGCGCGGCAGGACGAACACCACGACAACTTTCAACGGCTCTCGACCGAGCCACAGCTCCCAGCTCCTTCCCTGTCTTATACCGCATCCAAACATCTACATCTCGACTGCGTCGACTGCCTTCAAAATTCTGCCTCCCAATCCGCCATGCCTCATCTACCTCGACCACACCAGAGCTCCAGAAGACACCACTTTACGACCTCCACCTCGCCCACGGCGGCAAAATGGTCCCTTTTGGCGGCTTCCACATGCCAGTCCAATACTCCTCTCAGAGCGTCAGCGCCTCGCACCACTTCACACGCAACCACGCCTCCCTCTTCGACGTAAGCCACATGGTTCAGCACCGCTTTTCTGGCCCTGGCTCCAATGCTTTTCTCGAACGAGTAACACCTGCGAGTATTGTGAGGCTGGAAACGAATAGGAATACGTTGAGTACGTTGCTTTGGCCGGTGACGGGAGGCATTGTGGATGATACTATTATCACGCGACTGGGCCCAGAGAGTTTCTATGTGGTTACGAATGCGGGGTGTAGGGAAAAGGACCTCAAATACTTTGAGGAACAGTTGGAGGGGTTTAAGAAGGAGGGTGGGGGGAAGGTGGAGTGGGAGGTCCTTGAAGGGTGGGGACTGATAGCTTTACAAGGGCCTTTGAGTGAGGATATCTTGAGAAGTATTCTGGTGGAGCCTGAGGAGACAAAATTGAAGGAGCTGTATTTCGGGCAGTCGAAGTTTATCAAGGTTAAGCTTCTTAGTGGAGAGGCTTCCAGCCCGTTGCTAGTCAGTCGGGGTGGTTATACTGGGGAAGATGGATTTGAGATCTCGATTCCACCTGCTGAGGCTGTTGCTGTGACCGAAACACTTTTGCAGAGTGCTACAGAAGAGAATTTGCAGCTGGCTGGACTCGGTGCTAGAGACAGTTTGAGGTTGGAGGCGGGGATGTGTCTTTATGGACATGATCTAGATGACACGACTACACCTGTTGAAGCAGCACTAAGTTGGGTCATTGGGAAGGATAGAAGAACCAGTGGAGGATTCCATGGATCGGAAGTCATTCTCAGACAGCTGACACCAAAAAGCAAAGGTGGAAGCGGCGTCGAGAGACGCCGGATTGGACTGGTAATTGATGGGGCGCCAGCTAGAGAAGGCGCCGATATTGTGGATGAGAAGGGTGAGAAGATTGGCAATATCACAAGTGGATGTCCAAGTCCAGCTCTAGGCAAGAATATTGCTATGGGATACATCAAGGATGGCTTCCACAAGTCTGGAACAGATGTTGAAGTTGTGGTTAGGGGGAAGAAACGCAAGGCGCAAGTCACTAAGATGCCCTTTGTACCAAGCAAATATTGGAAGGGAGCGGCACCAGCTTAATTCTGATGTGATGAATCAGGAGTTTTCAAAAACAGCTGGGGATTGGTAACTAAGAAGTTTCCAACGGTCGTTAGTTTCTAGCGGACAATTAGACACATGACAACTTTTCACACCATTTCATGCTGTTGGTGATACTATTCTGGCTTGCAGGGAGATGGAGAGAAAGAAGTCATTCTTCAGCCACGAAGGATAGAGTCTTGAGCATGCTTGAGCCGTGGATAGGGGCTCAGACAGAGGTTTACGCAAGGATAATAGGGGCGGAGCGGGGCCGGAACAAACTGTGTTGGCAATTGCAGAAACAGGGCCGTCTTCTCAGATCACAACTGTCACGAATTCTTTTCATCACTATTTTGCAAACAGGAAATCAAGGCTTTTCTGTATTTCCACGTCCTCCAGTCCATCAATGTCGCAAGCTAAATGACCAATCGATTTATTCAGCCCCATAATCGAAGACTCCTGGGAACGCCTAGCAATGTAAATCTTTTCATCCGCATATGGTATAGAAAAAACGCTCCACCCCAATGCCCACAATTGTTCAAATTAGCTCAATGGCATGAATCAGATTATACACATCGAAAATTATCCGGCAGTTGTCAATACGTATGAGGTGATAGCGCTCATCCTCTCACTGGTCAACTTCAGCGATATACGGAGCATCTCTTGCGCTACCTCAGGATCAGCCTTCTGGAGTTTCTCCCAATTTTCTCTATCCATCAACCAAGCCACGCAGTTACGTTCAGCTTGCACGGTGGCTGTCCGGTCGGTTTCTGAAAAGAATGGCAGTTCGCCGCAAGTAGTTCCTGCAACTACACTCTCGAAATAGCGACCTTGAGGCAATTCATAGTCAGCTCGAAGAATGCCATCTTCGAGGAGATAAAATCCCTTTGCTGATTCACCACGGCGGAAGAGGATTGTGCCAGCGAGAAATTCCTTCCTCACAAAAAATGGAACTACTCGAAACCAGAAGTCTTCATTTTTCTCAGTCAATCCCTGGAAAGCTTGTAGGATCAGTCGAAGTGGCTCCTTAAAGTTTAAGTATCGTATGTCTGCAGGATTTTCGTCTAGTGTCATTGTAGCGGCCCTATGAAGATGGTTTTTTCGTGGTGAACTAAACTGAGTATCGAAAGTATGTGCGGGTCTTCCAGAATCTTGACCTGGGACATCAAGGCAGGTTGAAGGAGCGTTGCGACTTGTACGAGCTTCTTTACTAGCATAAAAGATTTTCAACAACTCGTTTTCGCAACTCTCCAGAGCCGCATTGAGATCCACGAAAAGCTTCACCTCGTTCCCGTCTTGACCCAGTCCGACAGCTTGGAGGCTCAAGTCCAGCGGTGCATCTGGGTCGATGCCACTCATGACTAGAGTGACACCTTTTCTACTGAAGATCCTGTTAATCCTATTGAAAGCCTCCGCGGCCGAATAGTCGATTCCAGTGACGTGGTAAAGATCAAAGATCAGAAAGCGAATAGGTCTTTCGTGAAACGTCTCGTCTTCTATGAGCGCTCGGATTCGCTCTTCCACACTGACTATTGTGCCAAAGAACAAGTAACCAGCAAGCTTTGTGACATGGATTTGTCCTCCCACATTTCGTAAATAGCGGTACTGCGTAGGGTTCCTTCGAACGGTGGATCCAGCGACTTCGCCAGAGTACGATGCTCGTACTGCCGGAACCTGTGAGGTCTGCACAACGAGGGTTATGAATGCAAGACCGATGCCAATAAAAATGCCAATGACGAAGTCGTAGATGCCCATTATGAGGACTATGGCAATGACCTAAAGATGTGAGCATAAGCCTCTATGGTCAATTGGACTTGCTTACTGTGAGATATTCAAGCAACTTAAGCTTCTTCCTAGGTTCCCAAACTGCTTCAAGAAACAACTCAAACCCAAGAACGAAGATAAGCACACCCACCATCATAACTGGGATGAAACCGATGATAACAGGCCCAATCATCAAGACGCCTACGGTGAAGATTGCAAGCATGATACCAGCCAGGCGACCATCACCCCCCGTCCTGATGAACAGAACACTGTTGGTATAGACAAGATAGTTTTGGATGCTGCCTGCAAACCCCGAAAGAACGTTTGACACACCGTGCGCAATTAGTTCTCTGTCAAGATTACAGTTGTCTTCTCCGATGTTGAAGGCAAGTGCGGGGACGTTAATTGGCACATGAAGGATGCCAAAGAACGTTAAAGCAAACATAGCAGGCACAGTCTCTAGGATCGCATTCCAATGTACGAGTTTGAAATCTAATATGGTCAGCAAGATCTAGATTACAGTCGCAAAGTCGACGCACCGTATAGCGTATAGAAATACCACCAAGGCTCGCCGGCTTCTGGTCCCTCGAATATCCAACCAGTTTGTCTGAGATTCTCTGGATTCAATTGATCAATTGAGATCACAAAAAAGTAGAAGACTGCCGGAATTGTCAAGATGTACGCTGGAAGATAATACTTTGAAGTGATCTTGTGCTGTGACCAGTAAAGAATCACAGCCAGACAGAATGGAATAATCCAAAGTATTAGGGTTGCTGGTTCGAACAACTTCCGTAGTGTTGCACCATCATAGTCGAGATTACCATCCAGGCGGGCGGTCACTTCCAAACCTGTTGCTACCAAGAACCACCCAACACCACCGATACAGCCAATCAGTATATGTCTAGGGATAAACCCAACAATGTATCCAAAACCACAAGTACCCATTAGGAAGAAAACTATGCCGGTGATGATGGAACTGATGGCGTAGGAGGTAATAGTGGTTGCTATTACCGCCTTTGGATTGTCCTCACCGACTGTAGTCATGATGGTGAAAGCCATCTTATGGAAGAATGGGACAACTTCAATCTGCGTCCTTGTTAGCATGAAATGCAGATTTCCAGTGTGCACACAAACCATTTCCGACCCAATGCCCCCCTTAAAGATGCTCCCTCCACATGAGTACACAAGCTGTGAAATGATGCAGCTGATATAGAACATGGAGATACCTGCAGAACCAAGCTTCTCGAAGATTGGTTGCCCAAGAGGAAACAAAATCATCCCTGTAATAAGTAATTAGCGAGAAGATATCCTCGTAAACACAGAACAAAATTCAAGCAGAGGCATCTTGCGAATTTCCCACTAGGGTCCCGTTATTTCCGAAGGCACAAACAAAAAACAAAAAGGAAACAAAGAGCGCACCATAAGACAGAGCGTCAAGTATGTTTAGTAACAGGCCAAGAATCACGGCTGGCAGATATCCAAAAGGCTCAACCACAGCTCTCTGTAAAATTGCCTTCCGATCCCAACTCTTCGGGTTAACAACTGTGCGAACAATATATAGACCCCTCTGCCTAGGCCATCGAACAACGTTGCGGAGTTTGGGCCAGGAAACTCGACGTCGCACTTCCTGCCTTTCCATATCCTGCTGACCACGGATCCAGTCTGGATGATGGGTTTCGAAGGCTGAGTCCTTCCACAATAATGGGGTCCGCTCCGAAGAATCTACTGTTGCGCCATTGGGCGGTATATCGAGGCGGCTGGGCCCTTCAGCATCCTCTTTCCCGCCAACTGTTGGGTTTAGCTTATCATCGTTATCTCCATCCACGTTCGGCGGCGAGGTGCTCGGCGGAGATCGCTTCAACATGTTGGTGAGGGCCGATTTCCCTGGAGATCTAGACATTGGCCCGTCTTCCGGCGATACTGGCTCCGAAACCTCTGCTATAGGCTGTCGATGTAACCCATCCCCAGCTCTATTCACCGTAGCCTCATCCTCTGATCCTTGAGTAAAGTAAGATTCAAGTTGTGTTTGTCCTAACCTTTGCCGTGGGGAGGCACTCTGTACCGATGCTTTGTCTGCTAGAGCATAAGATGCCAGTTCCGCCGTATCTTCTCGAACACTGCGAGCATATTGTGCGCTGTCTATGGGGGCTACATACATCCATTAGCACTCCGAAGCGTATTTGGATTCATAGTGGCCTTACGGTGAACTCCTCGATAGGAGAGATGGACAGAGGACCTTGTGGGCTCTCGTTGGCCGGAGGCAATGGGTGGACTGAGCATTGAGCTTTGCCCCTCTTGGTGTGCCCGAAAACTCCCATAATTCACGTCCGAGGTGGCATTGGACGTGCCATCAACGGAGTCGGAGCTGCCTGGGATACGTTGCGGACTTGAATGCGATCCCGCAGAAGGAGCACGCAGTCTTCGAGATGACCCCAAGCCGGAGGAGGAAAATGACATGGCCAAGGACTTCCCGCAATGGCAATGACAGCAACGTGTCACTGACAGGCCAGGGCTCACGCGGGGAGGTCTTGTAGAGGACCTAAAAGAGGAGCAGAAATAGAAATGACAGAGGAGGTAGCCCGAGTCGCAGTCCAATGCTGCAGAAAACCCAGCGATAGGTAGTGGAGATAACAACCAAGGCCCTTCCCGCAGCTTACCTTGACGGGTCTAGAGCAAAGACTCACAGGCGGGGCTGCTGGCTCAGGGTCGGGGCTCGGGGCTCGGGCCTAGCGACCAAAACTAAAGCGGCCAGAGCAGAGAGAAGAAAATGCGGAAAATACTGTACTGGATGGTTGATCAAGAGGCATTCCTACCTACTACCTACTGTACTCTACTGTAGGGCTAGCAATGGCAGCGACCCTCGAGGACTCAGGCACGATGCTCCGCAGCAAATCTGGATTCAAGGTTTTCCCTTCCCGGGTCTTGCCGCCAGCCAATCAGCACCAAAGGCACGCGGGGACCGGTAGCCCTGCAGTAGGAGCCCCACTCTGGCCCTGCGAGCTGCACGCTTCGATGCAGCGTTTTCAACGTGCATCATGGTGGTGGAGCTAGGAGAAAACCTTCTGCGCGTCTGCCATGTTCAATGATACCTCAGCCTTTTGAAAGTTTCAACACGAGCTTGCAGAGGTGAGGTGCTTGCAATTGGACCATTTCACGTGTTGTGGTCCGCGTGGTGAAGTCTAGAATTCTGCTTCTTACAATTCTTGTGCAAACGTACGATTCAAAAAGCCGCTGACGCCTGACGGCGACCCCTCTTACGCCACACCTTCCTCTACCTTACGTTCATGCGCCTCGCTTCAGCTCGTCCGACAACGGCCAACGGCCAGACCTCAATCATTTTGCTCCACCTGATAGGATTTCAAGTCAATATGCACGTCAGCGAGCCTTTGAATCTTGCCGTTATAATAGTTCAGTAAAGTGATAAAGTCTGGAGCAGTAGCACTGCAAGTCTGCAAGTGAGGTCACTCGCCATGCATTTTCAATGTTTCAGGAGATGATATTCTCCACAGAGCTCAGTGGAGAAGCTCCGGATCCACACATCGCCTGCGCTTGACCACCACCAGGACAGTCTGCCCGACCCCGCATCCTGCATGCGCCCCCCAACGACCCTCAAAAAGACCACGCGTATTGTCAATCCACATGCAGCTTTGCGCCATTTGACGCCATTTACTGCAGCATGTGCGTGTAATTCTCTGAGACTCACCTGATGATGAAGCCTGCAACGACAATCCCCTCACGTCTTGGAGGGTTGACTGCGGCAGAAGTGTTCATCTCAGAGAATAACAATTGTTGTAAAGGCCAAATCGATACCGGAGCCTCGAACAAAGGGCGGTATAACAATTAAGTCCATTTGCCTCTGAACCGGTGTTAGGGATTTGGGCTTTACACCGCGTTTGATACTGAGTATCCCTAAATGAGATAATCCAACTCATTCTGGATAGCTTCTGCCCTGTCCACCTTCCAAGGCCCCCCACACGGAACGCCCAGCGGGCATCGTTCCGTTAGCTGCCCATTGCTTTGCCCCCTCTCAAGCCTTTCACTGAACCCCACCCTATTCTGCGCAAGGCGCCAACAACAATGCATCTCCTCCGCTCGCGGCTCGGTGTTGCAGTGCAGTGTACAAATTGTCGGAGCTGAAGACACATTCCGCAAGAACAATCAGAGAATTTCGATTAACTGGCGCGGCCTAGAAGCCCCAGTTTTAACCTGCCAGTGGTGCTTATCCTTTTCTTGCAGCGGGTGCCCTTGCTCGAATCCGTGCTCATGGTGCAAATTACTGCATTTTCAGCTGAGTTTTTGCAGGTACCCCTGTGCTATCAGACGCTCAACATCTCCTTGGCGAACGTAGAATTGCGAGTTTTTTGTGAGGTTTATGGTACTGCGCCATCCAATCAGATAAAAAGATCTTGCACATGTTGGGTTCACAAAACTTACCCATACTCCGTTTGAATTTCACCTGCATCCTTCAAGACCCGAACGTCAATAAAGAGATCTCGTGGCGGCTCTAGACTGCCAGTCAAGTCGATATCTGTCCATTGGCCCTTGTACGCGGCAAGGAGGTCACTGTACTGTCTCACATACTCCTCTTCTTCTGGGCTCAGACTGCTAGTATTCCCTTCGCCATTGCCAAGATCAACTGCACCATTCTGTCCTCCGTTGGGACCTCTCTGCTGTTGCGCTGCCAGATCCGCAATATCGCTGCCGTTCCAGACCATCTCCTCCAGCTTATCTGTCCGTGTGCGATGATATGCAAGTAGACATCGTTTATTTCGCCGCATGCAAAGATGGTCCACGAGTAACGTACAGGCTGTTGCTGGGTCTGCAGCTGGGTCGAAGGAACCTCCGATAGATTGAAGAATATTGGATTGATCTTTGTCTAAGTCCCGTACCTCTCTTGTCACAGCACGAACGAGCTCGGTCTGGTATGGTGGAAGATGTTCCAGCTTCTGAGTCCGTTTGGCATGGTGAACCTGCAAGAGCATCAGTACTGGTCATTGACTTTGGGCTCCAGTCATACAAGTTTATTTCCTATATCGCCGTACATTTTTGACAGTCGGCACGTGCCAAACTCAGGGAAGTTGAACTCCTCAGTTTGGTGATTGTTGATAACAAAAGGCAAATTTCGCGTCTCTGAGTAGGAACACGTGGCGCGCTTCTCGTCTCCCCCCTATTAGGTAATAGACGCGTTAAGCGATCTCCCTTGCACAGGTCACTCATTTTTCAACGTCGAAAACTGTCAGTCTGGTCAGATAAATCTGTCAGCAGAAGTCATCTTGATACTTTGTGTTTTCCATCTGTGCAACAATATGATTCGCGAACAACTGGCGCCTGCGTTACTCTAAGTGACTCTCGACTGCCCAGACCAATGCTCACGGCTACCTGCATGAACAATGCCTTTGTCTTCAAAACAAGCAAACATTGTATCCCCCAGTTTTTCCCCATATAAGCATCAAAATACCAACTCTCCATAAGAAATGAATCGCCAACTGTTCCATGATTTCATTCATGAGGGACACCTGCTGCTGATGGTCTCGCGGCGACTACTGGTACTAATAACTCTTCAATACGCTATGGACACGATTCTTGCTCAGTATGTCAAAATCCATTGGGTAACGAAACACGCAAAACCCCCATAAAGACATTGAGTTCTCTCTCAAGATACCATTGTCCATCTGCTATGTACAAATTGCATTTATTACTCGACCATACAAGCAGAAATCCAAGCTGCAAATCCAAAAACAGAAACCTAATAACCTCCAACGCCACTGATCGCTACCAAAGTTTTCATGGCCAACTCGCACTCCAGAACTCAAAACCTTTCATGCATAAAGTATCACCCTTCCTACTAATCCATCCACTTATCAAACTCACCACCAGCATCCAAAGTCTCAACTTGCCATCCCTCCTGACCACCTTTCAAGACGTCCATATGGGTATCTTGAATTTGCGACCCCTCTCGCGCCAACGCTGGATCGAGGAACGGCATCACCGGGTCATGCTCGTATGAAGGTTGCCATTGTTGATCCCCATTTTGACCACCACCGAAATACACATTTTGCAGAGTAGGATCGACATATTGGCTGTTAAATCCTGCTTGATCTTGAGCCAATAGCGAGGGGTCAATTCTTTGCTGGCTGTGTGAGGGTACTTCGAATTGCTGGTGTGGGTAGGTGTTCATCATATCATACTCCTGACCGCCCGGAAGTCCCAGGTATGAGTGCATGCCAGGTGCTGCTGCCTTCCTCATAATGACGTCCTGCACTCCAGCCAAGGACGGGTTCTGTTGTATTGTCTGTTGATAGTATTCGCCTGCTCGTAAGTCTACTTGATTATACGGCGCTGGCAAAGGTCGTCCAGGGTTGGTAACCTGATATGAGGACCTATTATAGCCAACATTGTTTGGTTCCATAGAACTCTCTCGCGACCCGTATTGGTAGGCAGACCTCGTAGTTGGATATGCAACAGCCTGCTGTTCTACCCGGGGAGACTGGCGCTGCTTCTTTACTCTTCTGGTCGAACCACCTTGCCATTCGAAATCGTCCAAGTCGGACTCTTCAGACAGATCCTCAGATTGCTTTCTTTTTGATTTGGCAGTGCCAGGCTTGGTTGGGGAGAATTTGTAACCTGGATGCGCATTCTGGTGGTTGAGGCGCTCGATGCGAGCCCATTCACTGTACTGATCCTTGATCTGATCGGGCTCCTGTGGCCAGCTGTCTCCGCAAACCTGAGAAACAACTTGATGGTTGTTCTGGAGACACCACTCCTTGGCTCGGTTTTGATAAGCTTTGCGGTAAAGCATGAAAGAGTTCATCGGGCGCTTGACCTTGCCAGGGTTCTTGCCTTCTTCGACCTCTTTTCGTCGCACTTCGGCGGATCGATTGACGTACGCTTCGATGTCACCAACAATAACGTGCTTGAACTCCTTCGTCAATTCGCTCAAGGGCTTGTCAAGTTTGGCAACCTTCTTCTCTGCTTTGATCTTTCCCTTCTTGATCTTCTTGGGCTTGGGCGATTTCTCAACACGAGATCTTCCTTCAGGCATCGGCCTTAAGCTATGATGTCCCCTTTGAACACTCAAACCACTTCTTGTCTTTAGTACCTCATTCGAATTTATCGAAGGTGTTGGGGGTGATGTTGCTGGTGTGCTGTATTGGTCTTGGTAGATCGGTTGCTGAAAGTCCCGGGGGTAGTCCTACACTGTGTCAGTTGAAGTCTGCTGTACCATTTCAGGTTATTTCTTACGTATTGCATCCCCAAGCCTGAGTCTTGGTGCTGATGCTGGTATGGGTACCTGGGTTGCTCGCCACGATAGCCGTAGGCATCATCTTGCATGGGTGCCGGTGAACCGTAATTTGAGTGCAGGTGAACTCCTTCATCATATTGTTGCTGGGCATACGAGGTATTCGAATTATGCTGGAGCAGATGATGGAGCCCATGCTGTATGATCTCCCTAGCATTCGGGGGCGGCGGAGTGGGCGGCATCTCGAGTGAAGGCTTCCAAATCTGAATTTCTGTCGTTTGAAGGGGAGATTTTCTTCCGTCGTTTGATGTTCTGGGGAGCGGTGGGTATATGGATTCTCAGAAGCAAGAGTGTTGCCAGAGTTGTTGCGGAGCTGGTGGCAATGAGTCTCAGTATGGTTGATGACTGGTATGACAACGTGTTATTCACGATGTCTCGCTGAGCTGCTGAGGTATAGATTCCCAGCCTTCACACACAAAGTTGGTGATCCAAGCAGATGGATAATGACTGGCGTATAGATTTCTGATTGGTGGTGGGCCTTGTGGTTAGGTACCTCGTTGGAGAGTTTGGCGAGAGAAAGGCGGTTGTCAAGTGAGACCGGAAAGACTTCTTAAAGAAGATCTTGAGCTTCTGGAAGGAAGATCTAGCGAAGTTCTTTCTGAGGGATAGTTCATCTGAAGGTCAAAATATTAGACGTCGGTCTGAGAATTGAGTCAAGCGGGAATGGTTTGTCTTTTCTCTCGGACCGTGCAGTGTGAGAAAGTTTGGGACGAACCTGTCGCGGGCAGCCGTCTGCAGCACTGCACCTTCTCCCTAGCAGATTGATGTTCTGGAACCGTACTGGCGGACAAGTGTGATGCGATGTTCCAGTGCTTAGAACCCCTGACGGCTGTGCCAATGCCCTGAGGCTACAGTCTTAGATATCTCTTTGTCAGATGATGTGTCAAGATGCTGTTGCGCGAAGGGATACTGGACCAAACTTTGATCACATAGAAAGGCGAGATGGTCTTTGTTTTGAGGTTAAGATCTAAGAAAGGACTCCCTCACGAGCTTTATGTACCGCGATTCGAGCAGTCCGCAAGCATAATTGCCGAATGTGGCGATTTCGACAAGCTTGGGAGGCTGCTTTCGGCCAACCGCTTTCTCCGAATCCAGTCATTTCTAAATCGCCGGCTGCATGCTCACCTTCAAGAGGCGCAAGCTACAGCGTTCCGTTTGTTTTCACGTAGAAGTGTACTTTAATATGCTGGGAGGAAAGTCATGGTCACCAAGCATTCGTCTAATATTCCCATCTTGCAGGTGTTCGCTGCCATTGGAGCCTAGTGTTCCAATACCAGGAGTTCTATTCACGTTGACCGAAGCAGAAACATCGCTACTACGGCTTCCCGTCGAGGCTGTAGTTGAGTGCAAACAGCAAGCTTCCTTTCCATTTGAGATCCATGGTTGAGCGTTGGAGCGCTTCTCCACCAGTTCACGCCAGGCACAGGTTCGCAGCAGCAGCTAGCAGGGAAGCACTAGTTGCTTTCCTCGGCTCCATCCGACAGCGGCGAGGCATGCTTGCAGCGTTACACAGATCTCCTTGGTTGCTGCTCCTGGCCTGAGGAATGCAGCCACACCGCTATCCGGCTATGGCGTCCCGGAAAGAAAACATTGCACACCAGATTTCTGGATTTGCTATACGCGCACGCAGGAAGGAGAACTGCGGATTCTATTATCGCCTGCGTCTAACTTAAGTACGGGTAGATGGTGAGATAACGTGGGACGCCATGCGGTAGACATCACGTTGCGTGGCAGACGAGCACGAACTTAACGGCTACCTGCAGCAGTTGGTGCTGCACTTACGAACTGAGGTAAGACCGTTTGAACATTGGTTTCACTGGGGAAGCAATTCTATTCGGCGCATATGGAGACAGCAATCTCTCTTTTGACAGCAATGATGCTGGAAATCGCCATTTTCTGCTCCGGGACGCAACCTCTGTCTTGACGTTGCTTCGTGCTGAAGAGCGGTCAGTACAATACCTACTTTTCTTGGATTCTTCATGCTTAGCGTGCCTGTCATCGTATTCGGGGATGCCTCCGTTTGTTTTCAACATCCTCAAACCCTCTTCGTCTAGCAGCTAGGTGCAACAAGCATGCAACCCAGATTCTGAGTTCCTTTACAACATATCGTGATCTCTAGAATGGATGCTGGATATGTGATGAGGCTTTCCTGATCAAATAATACCCATGCTAACATCTGCTAGTCTGCCGGTAGTTCCAAGCTCAAGATAATCACACAATGACATCTAGCTTCTTGCCAAGCCAACACATCCTCCTTCGTGCATAGATATATAATTTTAATATCATGATGATCTGGGTCGTACCGTGAGAATTTTAGAGCTCCAAAAATTATTGTCGTTCTCGTTAATTGAGAGACGGGTGTTACATTCCCGAAAAGGGCGGGGTGGAGGCTGGAGAATGTAAATTACTCAACCAGCTCAGATAGCTAGATTTATGGGTGCAATTATTCGAGAAATTTAAGGTGATGACTGGATCTGATGTCGCAAAAGTTGAACCTACTACTGTATTTGTTTGCGTGTAAATATGAGTAAAATTGAACGACGAGTGCGCGAGATCTTTAACAAAACACGTCCCCTCTCTCCCTGTAAACTTCACATGAATCGAACAATCTCGTTCAAGTTTCGTGATCGTGACTGGTACTACAGGATCACGAGACATGCAAAACTCACACCTAGAAGGGATGCAAAACAGCAAGTCTACGTACGAATTGGGGGCAATTCATTAACTATTACTACATAATTATCGTCCTTTACGATGCAGATGCTGGTCTATCCCACTCGCCTTCTAAAGAATCATGCCCTTCGTTACAATCCCACAATAACCCAGTTGCCCCCATTGCGCCGTCCATTACGCCATCTGATGCCAGCTAAAAGGACACTTGAAAAAGAAAACGTTATTGTGAGGCCGTCCCAATTTTTACCCTACAAGTCGGAATAGTCATGAGGGTCGCTCATCAATGTTGCCACTACGGGTCAACATTCATATAGCCTCATTTATCCAGCCGTAAATATCAATTTTGACGTAACGACTCTTCTCCAAGGGAAAGGCCACGTAGCCAAACCAAAGAGAAAAGATCATGGAGCCGCAGTCTGAGTTGCCCACGGCCTTTCCGGTTCTGAGGCCTTTACTGGAGGTGTAAGATTCTGATGTTGTGGACTTGGTGTCAACGAAGCAACGGGAGGCAAGATAGATGGGGTTGCCAAGCCGAAGCTCCCATTTGATGTGGAGGGTCTTGGGGGAGAGTGTTTTGTTGGGGAAATGCCAGTCACGGCGGGAGGTAAAGCAGCAGCATGGCCAACATCTCGTTCTTGTTGCAGCGGCACTCCTACCTGCTCGATTGGAGGTGATAAAGATTGCAGAGGCGATGATTTTGTGAGGTGGGGGCTTGATGCAGTACTCAAAGCTGGGCTACGGGACACAGGGACATTGCTTCCAGAGTATCCGTTATCGCTTGATGCTAAGACAGGAGCGCTCGAAAGTGGCGACGGAAGATTTACAGAACTTCGGCGGTGATCACTCCCGCTCGAAACTGGCCGTGAGCCGTTCATAGCGTGTGGTAGACTTGCACCATATCCATGGCTTGTAGGTATTGATGGCGAACCTTGTGTTTGAGGATACCTGGAGCTGCCATGCTGTTGAGTAGGCGTGCTTTGAGGCATTGATTGTTGTGATACATTATGACCACTTCCATTGACCCAGGTATACATCTGCGGTTGTGCAGGTGGTGGAAGACTGGTCGGGCTATGTGGCAGTGGGGAAGAGAATGCATGAGAACTCGACGGTAGTGGAGCGGAATAGGGTGAGAGGGCCGAACTTCCTGGGTTTGGGTATGGGCCATACGGTCCTGAGTAAGGCCGTTGAGAAGGCGTAGGTGCCATGGACCTAGTCTGATCCACGCGCTGGGAAGCGTCTTGTGTTCTGGGTGCAACTGGCTGTGCTTGGAAAGGTTGGGAAGAAAATGAGCTTGCTTGCCACGAGGCTGGCTGTTGACCATTTGCGTTAACTGGCTGAGTTGGTGACATGTTCTGTTGGTGAGGCTCAATCTTTTTCGGGGATGACTGCACATTCATAGTGCCGTTGACCTTGATGTTCACGGCTGGTGAACCATTCTGCTTGGCTTGTACGGGTGAAGAAGAAGATCCGGGCCTGCTAAGCTTTATCTTAATGGGCGGTTGGTTCTTGGCTCGTTCTGCATCCTTTGCTTTGCGTTGACAAATGGTGCAAATGAAGTGAAAATCTTCTCGGTCAGCCTCAGCTTGACTCACCCCAACGCATTTGCTATGTTGCCAGATGTTGCATTTATCGCATGCAATGCTGTGGGTGCCATCGTCGATTTGTCCATAGGCGCCGCAGATGCAATCGAATATCCAATCCTCCTCTTCAGCAAGCTCCTCCAAAACTTGCTTCTTTCGCTCGATCTCTGCCTTGAGATGACGCTCCGACAAGCGGCCTTGGCCAGTCTCGAGCTTCTTACTGTCTTCCGAGAGATTTGCCAACTCTTCCTCGTGCAGTATACGACGGGCTTCTCTCTCCTTCAACCGTTGCTCTCGAGTCATCATCCGAGACTCGCGTTCTTTCTCAAGTTTCATCCATTTCTCCTGTTCCTTCTTGGCCATGACAAGCTCGGCCTGCTTCTTGCGATCGGCTTCGCGGGCTTCTTCTTCCTTTTTCTGCTGCTCCATTTTGCTTGCGATTCTGCCGGACCTCTTGGCATGTGCAAGTTTTTCGAGGTTGAGTAGTTCGCGCTCTTTTTGGGCCTGCTTCCGCTTTCTTGCCTCTTCTTGCTTCTCCAACAATGGCAGGACATCATCAATGAGACGTTTGCGCAATACTTTCTCGTTAGGATCTCGGCTTTTCTCGATTGAACCAATGAAGTCATTGAACTGTTCAAGAGTCACCGCGAGGCATTCCCAGGTCATGCCACCAAATCCATCATCCCCCGTATCAAATGTTGCTTGCTTCTCGATAGCTGGGTCTTCCGTGGGTTCTGCCTCACTCTCAACCGGCTCAGAAACCTTTCTACGCTTGCTAGCTCGCAACGCCGCTTTCGCCTTCTTGGAATTCTTCTTCGCCTTAGGCGCAGGAGGTGGTGGAGGAGGGGGATCAGTTCTGCGGTATAGGCGGTTGTCGTCAAGGACTATGTAAGTGCGATCATCTGAATCCCACCCAAACGGCTCAATTCTCTATTGATCCGGGTTAGCCTTGTCCTTCTCAACTCTAGTTGAGACCATACCCAGAAAGTCTGCTCCGTATCCTTTTGTTCCTCCATTCGTTCGCGAATACGGTCTGGATTTCCCATTGTCCACTGAGTGAGCTGCTGTAAAACACGTATCTACATATCATGTCGTCAGCAGGGCACATGTTAAAGCTCTATTCGATTATCGTGTACCTTTGTAAAGACATCAAAATCGTCAAATTTAGCTGGCTCTTCCTCGACACCGAATGGATTTCGATTAGGCGCCTTCGCGACATACTGTCTCCGTGTGTACTCGTCGAATATCTCGGGCCTTTCCAGGGTCAGTAGGGAAATGGGAGGAGAACGGAAAACCAACGTGAGGCCCCTATGCGATGACACAAATTTAAGAAGAGCAAGGCCAATCTCAGCCAGGACTGTCGAGTGCGTCTTCATACATTCCATTTCCAGATCCTAAAGGTCATCTTAGTATGGAGTATCCCAGCGAAAGAATTTATGTAGACAGCCGAGTCGAAATACTAACCTCAACATCCAAGTTCTCGTCGATCTTGACAGCCCTGCCGAAAATGAAGATCCATTGTGCAAGATTTGCAAACTCCCACATGTTGCGAATGCGATCCAGGAGACTTCGTTCTTTTGGAGGCTCGACAGCCTCCATCTCCTGTCGGCCTCGCTTCCTGGACGACACCATCTCGCAGGACAACCTCACTAGGGAAGCGTGACGGTTGCGATTGGCACCGGCAGACAAAGAGAAGAAAACTGCTGGTCAGTGGGTGGGGATGGAATGCGGTGGTGGTTGTGCAAGTTCTGCAATGCGGAGATGTGGTGGGTTTGGAAGAAGGTTGCAAATGAACTCTGTAGTAAATTATTTCCTACGCCAGACGCGTTCGGCTGAGCGTGAGGTGCCCAGGCGGGTTATCAGCTAGGCAAGGTTAGTTGGAAAAGATAGAGTCACGTGGTTTTGAGACATCGGATAAAGTGGCGATTACAGTTCGAGGTTCGAAGGCCAGATACGGCATAAAAGCCAATCAGATTTTAATGTAATACTCGGTGCTTCCTCCTTTCAACTAAACTCCCGTTTCCTCTGTTCTGACTGCTGATTTGGCCGTTCCGGCATTCGTGCAGCGTGCCTGCAAGTGGAGATGCTAGAAATAGCCCAGCCGTACTGTATCGGACCCCTGGTCTAACCTCATCAACTGCGCCTCGTCTGTTGGAATCTGTTACAGACTTCGAAAACAACGACGTATGTAATCTCTCACAACCCACGCAAATCCTCGTCGACGAGTTCGAGAAGATGGGGGAGAGCAAAAGCACGTTCCCGTAAACTGAAGTGTGGACGCGTTTCTCAATGATAATGAATACGACCTGACGACAACCCTCCATCAGCGCGATCCCTCTTTACTGGCGCATCACGCCGCTGATTATCTCCAACGTCTTTCTGGACACGACTTCACTACAACAACCATCGGCAGGTTTTTGAGTCTCTGGCATAATTCACAATGCCTCATACAAATTCGCAGGATTCTGCGAGTCCTACCACCCCTCCACAATCGATCCCGCTACGAGACCTTACACGCCCGCCAGATTCTGTAGACATTGGAGATGGACAGCTTCGAAATAGCAGGGGGAGAAGTCTTTTGAGTACAGGACACAGGACAGCGAGTGGGCATAATCACGGGCCTCGATACGAGAGATTGGGTGATGCATCCCCAAGTCCGACAGAGAGGGGTGTGCGTAGGTCAAGTGGTGGGCCTTCTTTGACAATGCCAGGACGGCAAGCCCAGACCTTCCACGATGATTTGGATGCGCCCTCATCACCGGTCGGCAATCCCGCGGATTTTCAAGCAGCAATGGGCTTTGCAGGCCTTCTGGTTCCAGACATTAGTGTATCTCATGCGCCGAGGACAGACACACCCCCATACGAAACCGCCAATCTTGATGGGCTCTCGCCTTACGGAGATGCTACAGACGAACATACATCTTACTTCGATTCGGAGTCTGATCGAGTTCCTTTGACCGATCCGAATTCATTGCAGCCACTGAGTGGTGCACAACCTACAACCCCTACTGGTCAAAGACACGACAGATCGTCTAGTTTCCATAGCATCAACTTCAACAGCCCCGAGTCAAGGTACAGAAGCTCAAGATTAGGAGATGAGCTTCCAGACGCGGAAGCTGGCCTGTCGCCACACGGAGGGCGAGTGAGGAGTCATAGCTATGGCAACTCCTTGAGGCCAGATGGAGATGGACGAGCAAGGTCACGCTCTCCATCAAACGCTTCTGCTCTTTCGCGAGCTGGGTCAATAGTAAGAGCCATGTCGCAGCGTGTTGTCAACCTCAGTGGCGAAGCGGAGATCATCGAACTGAGTGCGCGG
>Ga0302325_10009991_pt1 | contig 20637 bp, 14 predicted proteins | sample Palsa_T0_2_FD_201948 | JGI IMG/M metagenome (GOLD analysis project Ga0302325, IMG submission 201948) | Peat permafrost microbial communities from Stordalen Mire near Abisko, Sweden - Palsa_T0_2 | ecosystem: Environmental > Terrestrial > Soil > Palsa > Peat permafrost | place: Sweden: Abisko...
TCTTCTGCCCGGAAAATCGCCACTGCTTCCTTCGCTCGCCCCGCCGCCGCATATCCGCCCGCCAATGCATTGATTACTGTCCGGTTGCCCGGGAACGCCGCTCTTGCTGCATTCAAAATCGCAATCGCACGGTTGTATTCTCCGCGCGCCGAATATTCATTGGCTCGCCGCACCGCAAAACTCACCCAGATCGTCTGCAGCGTCAACCGCTGCGCGTCAGTCAGATCCTGCCGCCCGCCCACCGTCATCAATTGCTGGTACAGCGCAGCATCCGTGTGGCTGTTGTAGAGCAGCCACGCCGTCTGCACTTCTATGTCCGCTGGAGGAATCACGTGCTGGTCCAGATAATGCTGCTGCGCGCGGTTGAGGAACAGGATCGCCTCCCGCGGCTGCCCCAGGCTCGCATAGATCGATCCGATCGTCTGCAGATAAGAAGGATCTTTTTCCAGCTCCAGCCGAATGTCCGGTGGTATCTGTTGCGCCTCTGCCAGCGCCTCCTGGTCATGCCCATTCGCGTGCAGTGCGCCCAGCAATCCGTTCCATACAGCTATGTTGCGTGGATTATTCGCCAGTGCCGACTGGTACAGCGGAAAAGCCTTCTCCGCATTCCCATGCCGCATGTAAATGCCCGCCAATTGGATCTGCGCCGACACAAACTGTTTGCGCCCCTCGGCGCTCTGCCTGGCCAGGAATTTCTCCAGCACATCCTGCGCCATATCGTCATGGCCCTGGCTCTCATAGACAGCTGCCACTGTGGTCTCAAAACCCGGCTCCTGCATCGCCTGCGTATACGTCTGTGCAGGCATCGTCTGCAGCTCGACAAACGCCGCCTGGTCTCTACCCAGCGTATGTTCGGTCTGCATCAAGCCAATCCAGGCAGTCGCATTGTTGGGGTCCGCAGCCACCACCTGCCGGTATAGTGCCGCCGCCTGCTCGCGGCGGTTCGCAGCCGCCAGGAGCGCTGCATACTGCAGCTGCACATCCTTCTTCAATCCCCTTCCGCCGTTGGGGAACGGCAGGTTCAGTGCGTCCTGCAACACTCGCTGCGCGTCTGCGTCGTGCCCTGTCGACGAATCCACTGAAGCCATGGTGCGCAGGTAATCCGGGTCATGCAGCAGCTCCGCTCTGACCTTCGGTGGAATTCTCTTGTCCGTCGCCAGCGCCTCGTTGAACTTCCCAGCCCCGAATTGCGCCATGAACAGGCCACGCCACGCCGCCGCTTCATCCGGCTTCAACTTCACATACTCCGTGAACACCGGTATCGCTGCATCCGGCTGCTGCGCCTTCAGCAGCGTTCCACCCAACCCCAGCAGCGCCGTCGAATCGCCCGGCCTCATCCGCACCGCGGCATTGAACTGTTGCTGCGCCTTCACCAGGTCATTGTTGTTCAGCGCGATCGTTCCTTGCTGCATCGTGTAGTAGAACCGCGAATCCTCGAGCGCCTTTTCCATCGCCGCATCTTTCGCGCCGTCCTGTTTGGCCTGCTCGAAGAAGCTCACCGCGCCGCCAAAGTTCGTCTGGCTCATCCGGATGTAACCCAGCCCCGCCAGCGCCTGCCAGTCCTGCGGCTGCTGCGCCAGGATCGCCTTGAACCGCGCCTCCGCATCATCGTTGTGGTGCGCATTCAGAGCCGCATACGCTGCCTTTTCTGCCGCACTCCGCTGCGCCGCCTGCTCCTGCGCCGCCTTCTGCTCCGGAGTCATCACTGGCGCCTTCGGCGGCACGCGCTTCGGCGCGTTCTTTGCCTGCTGCGCCGTCGTCGCCGCCAGTGCCGACGAGAGCTGCGCATCGTGGTGCGTCGCCAGGTAGGTGCGTATGTCAGAAACTGTCGCCGGGTTCTGCGCGTCCCACAGCAGCGACTGCCGCAATGCCTCCGCCGCCTCAGGATTGTTCGGGTGGCTCTGCAGCAGCTTGCGGCCTTCTTCGCGGGTGCGAGGGTTGTAGGTCAGAATCTTTCCCAGCGCGATCTGGTAGCGCGCATCCTGCGGATACTTGTCCACCAGCTCGCGCAGACCGGCAATCGCGTGCGGTCGTCCATCTTCCGTCGCTGCCTCGGTCTCGTAGTATCCAATCGCCGGGTCTCCCGGCGGCGGCGTGTTCCCGTAAACCTGCCGCAGGATCGTCATCGCCCGCGCATACTGCCCCTGCCTGGAGAGCCGTCCCGCCTCTGCTAGTTGCGCGTTCTTGTCCGCCGCTGCTGGCGCAGCCTCCGCATGCTGGAGGTTCGGGTCGTTCGGACTCACCTCTTTCAGCTTGTCCGTGTAGTTTTGTGAATCAGTCGTGTTGCCTTCCAGCTTGGAAGCGCGCGCCATCCCCGCAAGCGCTTCAGCATTTTTCGGGTCTACCAGCAAAACCTGCTGCCAGGTTTCCTTCGCCATGTCCATCCGGCCGCGGACTTCGAGCGCATGCGCTTTGCTCAGCAGTTGTGCTGTCAGAGATTGGTTCCCCTGCGCAGTCCCTTGCGCAAAAATCTGTCCAGAAAATAGGCACACCGCCGCGCAGAGCAATAGCTCGATGGCTCGTGTTTGTATCGACGAACCTCTCTTCATCGCGTCCCGTATCTCTGCCGGCGAATCACATGCCTCAACCAGCCAATTTTCAGCAGATTATCGTGTTTCATTACTGCTTTGTTGGTTTTTTTAGGGTTTTCCACTGCAATTGCTCGCTAAGTCCCTTTTTTAGGCCATTACGACTGACTTTTCCACACTGCTCACCCTATTTCCACTTCACGTGTAGTTTGCCATCAGCCTCAAACCGAAATCGTTGCTCAGACCATCCTGTCGCAAACAACGCGAGGTTCTGGTCGTAGTAATTTCCCTCCCTTCCATACAGTCCGCTCTTCACATCGCGCGTCGCTGCCAGTCGCGCTGCCTGCACATCTTCTTGCTGCTTCAATCCCATTGCGTGCAGGTACGGAATCATCGCTGCAGAAAATCCTGGTGGCGCATCTTCGCTCAAAATTTTCCCCGTCGCATCCACCTGCGCGGGTGGAGTCATGTGCGCGTTCATATAACCCGCCATCCCGCTCACGCCCTCGATAGCTCGCCGTACACTCGGTGTCTTCGGGTCGGCCAATCCCAGCCACAGGTACACACGGATCGCGTCGTAGCTTCCTATCGCTGTAGCCGTCGGTTTGCTATGCGTCTCCGCCTCCTGCTCCGCTGCCGGTGGCGCACACGGATGCACGCCGTCCGCTCCCGCCTTCATCCAGTCCATCGCATACCCGCTCGGAGTCGCCACCACTTCCGGCAGGCTCGCCAGCACCTCGCGCCACGGCGAATGCGGATTGCTCTTCGCGAAATACTCCAGCAGCGATGGAGGCAGGTAACTTGGGTTCACATACCACGTCGTAGGATCGGGATGAAATCCCTCTGCTCCCGGAATCATCGTCGTCCCCACGCCCGGCACCAGTACCACCTCCTGGTGCGCCACGCGCTCTGCCATCAGCGCTCCCAGCTTTGAATAGCGGTCCACGTCCCACATCCGTCCCGCCTCTTCGAGCGCATACGCCATCCACAAATCGGCGTCCGCCGCCGGATGCGAGTCCAGTACCCGCCAGCTTCCGTCGTCAGCCTTGCCCCAGCTCCATGCCGGCAGATGCAGCGTCAGGTCGCCCTGCGCCAGGTTAGCTTCCGTCCATTCCACCAGCTTGTCAAAGCGCGTGCGGTCGTTGGCTACCAACGCAAAGAACATCGCGTACGCTTCGCCTTCCGTAGTGGTGCGGTCCTGCGCGCTATGGTCGATAACTCTTCCCTGGCCATCCACGAACTTGGTCGCATAGCTCTCCCACAGCGGCCATGGCGGAGTCGCTCTGCACGCCGTATCGCTGAGCAGCACGAAAAGCATTACGGCCGCCGTAAAACAGCGCCGGAGGTTAGCTCCAGTTCTGTTGGAAGGCGGCCGCATGGGTCCATCAACGCTTATGAAATTCAGTCTTCTCTGCATACTGCTTTCGGCCCATTGCTTACTCGTTGGCTTGCAGCCGGCGTCGCGCATGCCGCCGTAGCATCGCCCGCAACAGAGCCGCCATCAGGAAGCAAATCACCAGCACAATCAGCACAATCAGCCACGGATACGCGCTGAACAGCAGCTTCAACCGCAGCAGCCAGTTCAGAGATCCCACGTGGTACACGGCGTTGCCTATGCGGTAGCTCACGAACCTTGTCCCGTTCAGCACGCTCACCGACTGCGAGATGTCCGACGTCTGAGACCTCGCCAGGAAAACATTCAGGAAGTTCGGCACGACGGTCTTGTCCTTCAGCGCAATCAGAACCACCGAGTGCCCCGAATACTCCATGCCTTCGATCATTGCGTCCGGAAGTGTGCCCGAGACCTCCAGCTTGCCGCTCTCCACATGGTCTGAGCTGCGCACTTTCCACCACGCATTCTGGAACCGGTCAAAGAACCCGTTGGTGTCCTGGATTTTCAGACCGCCCTGTTTGATGCTCACCGGCAAGCTGCTGTTGAGCTTGTCGATCGCCGGCGAATCATCCACCATGCCCATCACCAGGTAGTCCTTGGTGCCATTCATCCCGTTGGCGTTGGTCACCGTCACGTCCAGCACCGGATATCCGGTCTGGGCGCCAAAGTGTCCCATCATCGTCAGGTACATCTCAATCTCTTCAGGCTGTGGCGTGTCCGGCAGCACCACCGCCGTATCCGAAAGATCTGCTCGCCGTGTAAACGGATATCCGGCGTTGGCGAAGATTTCCAGGTTCGGCAGTTGTGCCCAGTGTGGAATTCCGGTGATGTCCAGGTACGACTGCTTCAGGATCGCTCCTTGCAGGTTCATCGGAGCTGTGTCCTGGCAACGCCCCTTCTTCGCGATCTGGAAAATGAACTTCATCATCATCGAGTTCGAGAACGGGCGCATGTCCATCACAGGAATCGGAATCACGGTCGAGAGGTTCGCGGACGCGTTGTCCGTGTGTGGCATCGGCGTGTCAGTTACGTAAGCGCCGTTCATGTAGACCTGCAGCGTGCTCTCATTCGATAGCGGGATCGCGTTGTACCTGTAGTCCATGTGGTACGCCAGGTTGTCGTCGATCGCACCGTAATACAGGTCCGGCGGCACGCGGAAGAAGAACGGCACCGGCTCTGTTCCATCTCCCTGCAGGTCGCCCTGGTGCATCAGATCTCCCACCGTCGAAATCGCGCTCGTGCTCATCCAGCGAGGTGCGTCATCCGGTTCACGCTGCTTCGGCTTCTGCGCAATCGAAACGCTCTGCTGCGGTCCAGCCATTTGATTCAACTGCAGCGTCAACACCTTCGCTGCTATCAACATGTCGTCCGCATTGCTTCCCGTCACAATCAACAGCTTCGAATACGGATCTGCCGGGTTCGTTCGCATTGCCAGCGTCGGCCCGCTCGTCGAGCCCATATTGAGTTCCGCCGGCAGGTCAGCCGCGTTTTCGGCAATCAAAATTGCATTGCCCTTCGGTAGCGTTCCCCAGCTCACCGGGAAATGCACCGGCCTGTAATCCGTCAGCACGCCAAACCACGAAGCCACTACGCCCGCGGCCTGCAAGCCCATGGACGATGGCGGCGTCAGAAATACAAACGGCACGAAAGGATGCAGGTTCAGCGAGCTGTCATAGAACGGCAGCGGCAGCAGCTTCAAATCGTCCGGCAGCGGCAGCAGGCTTCCTGCCAGCTCGATCGAAGTATTCGAATCCACCTGCGACCATAGGGTCGAATGCGATGGGTCCTCACAGTTCAGCGTGTAGTGTCCGATAAACTCGAATGTCAGCTGGTTGTCGTGTACCAGCATGTCGGCAGGCATGGTCAGCGTAGCTACCAGCAGCGCGTTGTTGTTGCCGTAGCGCACCACGTTGGCGGCATTGTTCGCCAGCTTTTCTTGCGCAGTCAGGTCGTTCTCGTCAGTGCCAATCACTGTTGGCTGTTGAGTCACAGGCAGCGTCGCGAAAAGGGTACCGTTCAGGCTCACCTTCAGGTGGCTGATCATCGGCAGAAGCCCCGGCGAAAAATGGAACTTCAGCTGCATCGTCGCCGTCTTCACCAGTTGCGTCTGCGGCACCGTGAAGTAAACAGAATGGTAGGAATCCACGCCGCGCAGCACGATCGTCTCCGTCGTGCCCACGTCGGCTAGCGTAAACATGTTGTCGAACTGCCCCGGCGCCACTGGCCGCGCCTGCACTCCGCCGTCTGTCCCAGATACCGGTTGCAGAGGCGCACCCGCCTGCAGAATGCTGCCGTCCGCGCCCACTGCCGGCCCCACCGGCTGCAGTGCGCTCGGCAGCGGTGCGGGATGTGCTTGCTTCTGCGCCGCGGCCGGCCGCGGCATGAATGCGGGTAGCGCCAGCAGCATCAGCAACACCGGCACTATGCTGGTCGCCATCTTTCCCTTCGGTGCTGCTTTTCGTTGGCTCATCATCCCTCGCGCGGTTCTGTTCAATCCAAAAATCGAAAGCTGCAGGATTCGCCACAGGCTCGTCAGCGGGCGGTCCACATCGCGCGACTCGCCCCATCCCAGCCAGGTATCCGCGCGCGAGTAGAGCACCATCGTCAGCGCCTCTTCTTCCTGCGTTGTAAGTGGATCAAAGTGCGCGCGCAAAACTTTGCCGTCTATGCCTACCACCGTCGCCGGCAGCGTCGCATCGCCGTCCAGCACCGGGAACACCAGCCGCACCTGGTCGCCAAGCCGCGCCTTCAATTCTGTATCGGTGCGCATCATCACGCCGCCGCTCGAAAGGTCGCTCGTCAATCCCTGCACGGCCGTTCCATCCGCCAGCACTACGCCCGCCGGAACAGCCATCTGCACACGCACCGTCTGCCGGCGCTGTTGCTGCTCCCATGCAACGGCTACAGCTACTCCCAGCACGATCAGATTGAAGAACGTCCACAGCACGTTCATCAAAATCGTTCCGGGATGATTGCCGTCATACATGTTCGAAAACACGTTCAAGATCGAGTTCAAAGGCCATGGAAACCCATTGCCCCACGCCGGGAAATGGAAGTAGCGCGGTATCGCGCACAGCAATCCCACAAAGTTCAAAAACCACAGCACCAGGAACGGCTGTGCGATGCGCATGTCAAAGAAGCTGCGGTTCACCACGCCACCCTTGGCTGTCACGTTGAAGCTGCCCAGTTTGGGATTGATGAGCGCCAGCATCGTCGGCAAAAAGATGTATGGCGCCAGCACCGCCTCGTAGATCTCGTTCCAGAACGAGTGTCGATGCTGTCCCTGGATGCGCGAGTTCGTCACCATGGAAAGCGTCAAGTGAGGGAATGCATACGCGAAGATCGCCGCCCAGTAGCCCGGTATGTTGGTGTGTCCCAGGATCAGGTAGATCAGCGGCGCAGTCAGAAAGATTAGTCGCGGCAGCGCATACAGAAAGTGCGTCATCGCGTTGAAGTAGCAGAGCCGTTGCGCCCCACTCAGCCCTGGCGCAAACAACGGATTATCCAAACGCAGAATCTGCACCATGCCCCGCGCCCACCGAATGCGCTGCTTCACGTGCCCGCTCAGTCTTTCCGTAGCCAGTCCCGCAGCCTGCGGAATATTGATGTAAGCCGTATTCCAGCCGTGCATCTGCATGCGCAGGCTGGTGTGCGCGTCTTCCGTCACGGTCTCGACGGCAATGCCGCCAACTTCATCCAGCGCTGTCCGCCGCAGCACCGCGCATGATCCGCAGAAGAACGTCGCATTCCAGAAGTCGTTGCCGTCCTGCACTACGCCGTAAAATAGTTCGCCTTCGTTCGGGATAATCCGGAACTGGTTCAGATTCCGCTCAAACGGGTCAGGCGAATAAAAATGGTGCGGCGTCTGCAGCAAGCCCAGCTTCGCATCGCGGCCAAACCATCCCATCGTCAACTGCAGAAAGCTGCGCGTCGGCACATGGTCTGAATCGAAGATCGCCACAAACGGTGCATCCAGCCGCTTCAGTGCGCGATTAATGTTTCCGGCTTTCGCGTGCTTGTTGTCGTCGCGCGTCATATACCCAATGCCCGCGTCTTCAGCGAACGCGCGGAACTCCTCACGCTTGCCGTCGTCCAGGATGTATACATTCAGCTTGTCTGCCGGCCAGTCAATATTCATCGCCGCCAGCGCCGTGTACTTCACCACGCTCAGCGGCTCGTTGTAAGTCGGAATAAGCAAGTCAACTTCCGGCCAAAGTTCCGTATCTTCAGGCAGCGGCACAGGTGTGCGCCGCAGCGGCCACATCGTCTGCAGATATCCCAGGAACAAAATCGTGAACGCATAGACCTCGGCCAGCACCAGCAGCCAGATGAAAAACGCATCCAGCGCCGTCCAGTTCGTGCCCGGGTCGATGAAGAACTTGATCACCGTAGAGATACGCCAGAACCCATACCGGAACGTGGAGAAGCAGCTCAACAGCATCAGCGTGAGCGTTACCATGTATGAGGTCGAGCTGCGGTCAATCCAGATGCCCAGCAGCACCAGCAGCAGCCCCAGCACTGCCTGTTGCGGCCACGTCAAGTCCAGTATCCCGGCCAGGACCAGGCACACAAATCCGCCCCACAAAATCAGGAACCGGAGAAAGCGCAACAGGATGTTGTCACCGGACTCGAACTCTCTCCATAGCGGAGACCTGGTCATCGCTCACTCCATCGGGCATTCGTATTCAGCGTCGCTGCCGGCGTGGAAAGCGAGCGCAGCCATGAAGCCAGGTTCATATAATCGGCAGCAACTGCAGCGTCCGACGCATAATCCATCACCGTCATCCCCTCGGCCAGCGCCTCGGAAACCGATTGCGACCGTCGAATCACGAACGGCAGCAGATGGTCACCCAACTGTCTCCGCATCACTTCGCGCACATCCAGGTGCAGTCGTTGCGAAGCATCAAACTGGTTCAGCAGGAAGTACGGTTGCACCGGACGGCCTTGACCGTCCGTTACGCCGTTGAAGAATTTCTCCACCGTCCCCAGGCTGATTACAGAATTCATGTCCGGCGCAACCGGCACAATCACCACGGAGTTCAACTGCGCTAGCCGCTTCGCCAGCCACGCTGCGCTCGGTGCCAGGTCCAGAACCACGCGCTGTAGGCCACGGCTGTTGCGCGCCAGCTCGTCGATAAGCCAATCCTGCGCTGCCGGATCACTCGGTTGCGGCGGCACGTCATAGCTCACCAGGTAGATCGGAGCATCCGCGCTTCCGGGCGGCGGAGAGAACGTCCGCACCACTCCCGGCCGCAGCTCGCTCGCGCCAAAGTAGTAAGGCAGCAATCCGTGGGAAGTCGTATCTGTCAGCAGTACCCGTTCGCCGGAGGCCGAAAGCGCGCGTCCCAGTGTCGCCACCAGGCTCGTCTTGCCGGTTCCACCCGCCATCGAGAACACCGTCACCATCGGCACCGGCATCTCCTGGCTTCTCGCCGGCTCCGGAGCAGCTTCTTGCGTAGGATCGAACACTCGCTTGAGCCCATACCACTTGGAAGCCTGCCGTTCACGCGAGTGTTCCAGCGTATTTTCTACCGCCGATCCAGACCGCCGCATCGACTCCGCCGCGCGTTGCGGATCCTGCGACCCGGAAAGCCACGCCGGGGCATACGGCTCCGTGCCCGGCATCTTCGGTCCCTTGTAAATCGGGTGGAATCCGCTCGCCTCGTCCGGCTGAAACCCGCGCGGCCGCTCCGTTGGTTCTGGCGCCACAGGCGTCACCGGTGCTGCCGCGGGCGCACTCACTCCAAACATCCCCGGATAAGCGTCTGGCTGTCGTTCCGGCTCGTAGTAGTACTGGATTGGGCTGCCCGGCTTGTCCGCCTCATGCGCCATCGCATACGTTCCAGCAGCGGCAATCGCCGCATCCTCCGCTAGCGATCCCGTCGCACGATATTCACGGCCCACCGGCTCATTCGGCAGCGCAGGATCTTGCTGCGGCACAATCAGCCGCACGTCACGCATAGGCATATGCCGCTGCGGAAGCATGTCATCTTCGTTCACACTAGGTTGGTGATAAATTCTTCCCGGCAACTGTTGCGTCGCGTTGTCGGTGTAGGGATCCGTAGTCACTCCCGGCAAACGCAAGTCCGTTTGCTGCCCGGCCATCCAGCTCCGCCTGCTCTCGGATTGCTCGTAGCGCGCTGCCTGCCGGTCGGCTGAAGCCCGCGCCTCGGCCATCTCCCTCGCCTCACGCCGCGATGCCGCTTCTGCCGCAGCCACTGCTTCTGCGCGCCGTGATGCTTCCATCCGCTCCGCCGCTGCGCGACGGTTCAGCTCCGCTGCATGGCGCATCGCCCTTGCCTGCGCTGCTTCTTCAGTCTGCGCTTCTATTCCAGAAACGCTTCTGCGCGACTGTGCGTGGAATCGTGCTGCCTCTTCCGCCTCGCGCGCGGCTCGCTCAGACACAGCTGCCGACCGTTCCGCTTCGGCCTGCGCCTGTTCCTCTTGGACCCTTTGCATCTCCGCCGCTCGATGCCGCATCTGCGCGCGGTACTCCCGCCGCGACGCCGAAAAATCGCGATACTTCGCCCCCTGCAAATTCGCCCACGAATAGAGAACAGCTACGTCCTCGGGCGTCTCAGCCAGGGTTTGCGCGTCGATAGCTTCCGGCTCCCCGTCCACTCTGGACTTCTCCTCAGGGTAAGGCGATAAAACTAGCCTAATTACCAATGCTGTCAGCAACAAACCCGAAAGTTGCAGACACACTAATTCCTTAGGCTGAGGCTATCTGGCACACCCAGCCAAGTCAATGCAACGGAAGTAATCCCATGCTGAAAACCGTTGGCACATGCGATTCGGCATCTACCTTGGTTCCACTGCCCACTTTCACCCTCTCTGCTACCATTGAAAACAGAGCGAGCGGGTAGCTCAGTTGGTAGAGCATCGCCCTTTTAAGGCGTTGGTCCTGGGTTCGAGCCCCAGCCCGCTCACCACTTCCCCACCAAAAGCCCATTAATCAACTGGATACCCAAGTAACTCACACCACCAGCTGTCTTTCTGAACCCTCGGCCCTAATCCCTAGGCTTATCCGGCGCATCCATCCGCGCATAGAAATCCCGCAGAAACCCCTCCCTATACTCCTCCAGCAGCTTTCTCACCCGCTCCGCACTTCCAGACTTCACGATCAACCCCGCATGGTGGTGCTTCTTCAGCCGGTACACCACCTCCGCTGCGTTGTAGCCGCTCAGGTCAGGCTCCTCTTGTCGTGCCAGGCAGATCACGCTACCCGCATACTCATCCCGCAGCTCCGGCAGCCGATACTGCTCTCCGCGCATCGATGCCGTTTCAATCCGCGCCCATTCCACCCACGGGTTCACCCCGCTCGCAAATTCTGAAACCTCGGCAATAAACGCTCCACCCACGCGCGCCGCCGTCTCCAGAAAATAAAACTTCCCGTCCGCCTTCGCTCGAATGAACTCCGAATGCGTCACGCCCCTCGTCATGCCCAGCACTTTCAGCGTTTTTTCATGAATCGCTCTCAGCTCTCGCGCTTCTTCGCCATCGCGCTCCAGCGTGCGCGTTGTAAACACTCCACCCTGGTGCATGGTCTCGATCGGGGGAGCGCCGTATTTGTGCGCGCCCGCCCACAACACGTCGCCCTCCCATGTAATTCCTTCCACATGATAAATCTCTCCCGGCACAAACCGCTCCACCAGGTGATTGCTCGCCTCATCGCCCAGCTTCTCCAGCATCGGCCACACATCGTCCGGTCTTTCAATCTTCTGGATCCCAATCGCCGATGCGCTCCATCGCGGCTTCAGCAGCCACGGTCCTTCGCCTTTATCGGCGCCCGCGCTCAAGAACTTCCACAGCACATCGTGGTTCACTACGCCGCAAAAATCCGGGACCGCCACGCCGCCATTACGCGCTCCTCCGCGCATCGCCAACTTGTCGCGGAAATATCTTGTACGCGTCTCTCCCATCCCCACCAGCCGCAGATGCTCGCGCACCAGCGCCGCTGTCTCGACGTCGAACTCATCCAGCGCCACCACCCGCTGAAAATCTCTGTGCTTGAACAGCCGAGTCACGTGCGGAAGCGCCTGCTGCGCCGTCAGGTCTGCCGGCATTGTATGAAACTCTGCCAGCGAATCCCAAGGCCAATTCGCTCCACGCAGCTTTTCAACCGTCAGCAGCTCCACGCGGCACCCCAGTTGCGCCGCCTCGCGCAGAAACGCCTGTCCCTTTTCATAGGTGCTGATGCAGAGGAGTGCCGGTCGGTCGTCTGTCATCGCACACCCACTTCTTCCACCGCGCGCATCACCTCATCCACACCAATCGTCACAATGCACTTCTTCCCTAGTTCGATGCACGTCTCCAGCCCACATCCCTGGCAAGCCACGCGGTGGTAGATCACGCGGTGCTGCTTTCCCATCGGCCACCACTGTCTGGGTAGGTTCCGGCCGGAAAACACCGCCACGCACGGAACCCCTACCGCAGCCGCCAGGTGCATCGGCCCACTGTCGTGTCCCAAAAAAATCTTTGCCCGCACCATCGCTGCTCCACTTTCCCGCGGAGTCAGCTTCCCGCACAGGTTCACCACCGGCCCACCGCCTTTGGCCTTCCAGTCCGCTGCCGCAAACTCACTAGCCTCCGTCTCTTCTGTCGCGCCAATCAACAGCAACGCATGATCCGGAAACTTGTCTGCCACACGCCCCAGCAACGCTCGCCAGTTCTCTTTGCCCCAATCTTTTACCTGCACCTTAGTCCCTACACTCACTGCAATCACAGGCCATCCGAGCGCCTTCAGCCCAACCTCAGCCGCCGCTGCGTGCTTCTCCTCCGCCGTCAGCTCCAACCCCCAACTCGCAGCATCTCCCAGCCGCGCACCACCCAGCTCCGATAAATTTCTCGCCAGCCGCGCTGCCTCCGGCTCTAGCTCTTCATCGACTCCAGCAATCGTCTCACCATAGTGGTTCAACTGCATCGCAGTCGTCAGCGGCACGCCAATCTGTCGTCCAATCCCACACATCCTGAAGAACCTAGCATCGCGTCGCGCCGCCTCCAGCCCACGCGCGCCAGCCATGTACACCAGCACCTGCGGCCGCCAGCGCACAATCTGCCACCAGAGTTTTAGCAGCTCCAAAAAGCTGCGCGTCCCTACCGTATAACCCATGTACCCCTGCACCAACTCTGTGCCATCGAGCACCGCCGCCGCTGCTGGCGCCTTCGTACTCACCGGCACATTCGTCAGCAGGCGAAACTCCGCTCCGGGAAACGCCCTACGCACCAGACGGTAGCTCGGCAGCGCCACCAGGTGGTCGCCAAGGCTCCCTAAGCGGTACACCAGCACCCGTTGGACGCGTTCATCCACCATGCCCAACAGTGTCGCATCCCCCACGCCCAACGCGTCATCCTCCGCGCCCGCTACGTCTCCGCGTTTGCAGTTGTCCTTGCTATTCTCTAGTCTCTGCCTTGATGTTAGAAGCCCCACAAATCGTCCGCCTGCACAATCAGGCCACGCTCTTCTGGCATGATCCCTCCGCTCCGCGCCCAGTCGCAGCCACCCATTTCGACCAGCTCATCCTTGACCAGCATCGTGCCAACTTCGATCTCTGGCATCGCGAAGACGCAGCCCGTGATCCGCTCTCCGGCGATCAGGCCATCGCCGCCTGCAAGCGCGACATCGACAAGCTCAACCAGCTTCGCAATGATCTCACCGAGCATCTCGATAGCCATATCCTCGAGTTACTCCCCGCGCTTGACCCCGCCCTGCCTCTGCACTCTGAAACTCCCGGCCTCATGATTGACCGTCTTTCCATACTCGCGCTCAAAATCTTTCACACCGCCGAAGAAACCACCCGGCCCTCCGCCTCACCCGAGCATCGCGAACGCAATCGCCAGCGCTTGGATATCCTGAATGCCCAGCGCGATGACCTCGCTGGCTGCCTTACCGAGCTCTGGCTGGATATCCGCGCCGGGCGGCGGCGCTTCAAGCTCTATCGCCAGCTCAAGATGTACAACGACCCATCGCTCAACCCTGTCCTCTACGCTGTTCCATCTGAACCAGACACCGAACCCTGAACCGTGTACCCTCGCAGTTGACCCACCGCCTCATTCGCTCGTATAACGTCCAAACAGCCCTCCCCGAGATAATCCGTATGGCCACAAAAACCGCAACCCCCTCAAAATCGTCAGGCGTCCACAAGGTCGCTCGCAAACCGCGCACCCTGCTCGGCGATACTTCTGCCGCCGACGCCGCTGCGCGCAAGTCAACCCTCACTCACTACGAGAGTGCTCTCAAGCTCATGCAGGCCGGGAAGTATGAGAAGGCTCACATCGCCTTCAACTCCATGCTGGAGACAGCGCCGCACGATCTCGCCGACCGCATCCGCATGTACATCTCCGCTTGCATCGCGCAGATTGACAAGGGTTCCACCAAGTTCGAGACCCACGAAGAGCGCTATGACTACGCCATCTCTTTGCTCAACGAGGGCCATTATGAAGATGCCCGCGAGCACTTCCAGGAAATTCTCCTCAAGGAAAAGACCGCTGACTACGCCTTCTATGGCCTCGCTCTGCTCGCCAGCATGACTGGAGACACCTCTCGCTGCATCGAGCACCTCACTGAAGCCATCCGCCTCAACGCCCAGAACCGCTTCCAGGCCCGCCTCGACTCTGATTTCGACGGCGTCGCCGAGGACCCCCGCTTCACCGAACTTCTCTACCCCGAAGCCTGATACAACCTATATCCGCCTTCTGGACCCTGGACCCCCGCCTCTCTGTACACTGTCACAGCGCAATGTCTTCCCTTCCCACTCCCCGGCAACTCCGAGTCGTAGCGATCGGTGGAGGCACCGGCCTTTCCACTCTCCTCCGCGGTCTCAAGTGTTACGTTCCAGCGCCGCGCTCCTCTAACGTCCAGTTTGACGCGCAACCTTCCCTCACCAAGCCGGAATTCCCATGCCTCATCCGCCGTCTCTCGGCGATTGTCACCGTCACGGACGATGGCGGTTCCTCCGGCCGCCTTCGTGAAGATCTCAACATGCTCCCGCCCGGCGATGTCCGCAACTGCATGGTCGCGCTCTCTGAGGATGAGCATCTCCTCTCCCAACTCTTTCAGTACCGCTTCTCCCAGGGTGACCTAGAGGGCCACAACTTCGGCAATCTTTTCGTCGCCGCCCTCTCCGGCATCACCGGAGACTTCGCCCAGGCCGTGCAGCTCTCCTCGCAGATTCTCGCCATCCGCGGCCGCATCTTCCCCTCCACCACCGCGAACGCCACGCTAACCGCGCGTATGGAAGATGGCTCTATCGTCGCCGGTGAGACCAACATCACTGCCAGCCGCAAGACCATCGCCGAACTCATGCTCTCGCCCGCAGACGCACCGCCACTGCCTGAAACGCTCAACGCCATCGCCTCCGCCGACCTCATTACCCTCGGCCCCGGCTCGCTCTATACCTCGCTCATCACTAATCTCCTCGTCAGCGGAATCCCCGAGGCCCTCGCCGCCTCCAGCGCCACCCGTGTCTTTATCTGCAACCTCATGACCCAGGCCAATGAGTCGCTTGGCCTATCTGCCTCGCAACACATTGAAAAAATCTTCGAGCACGCCGGCCACAAGATCTTCGACTACGCACTCGTCAACACCGCGCCCATCCTCCCCGCCACGCTCGCCCAATACGCACGCGAAGGCCAAATGCCCATCGAGCCCGATCTCGACCGCATCCGCGCCCTCGGCGTTCAACCTATCACCGGCAATTTCGTCCACGAGGGCGAAGTCCTGCGCCATGATTACGATCGCGCCACCCAAGCCGTACTCCACCTCGCCTTGAGCCGTTAGGTATTTCTGCGCCTTACTCCTTGCATTACTCTGTCCTCATGCAAACCCCCATCCTCGAAGGCCCCGGCGTCCGCCTCGAACCCCTCACCCTCGAGCATCTCCCTGCGCTCGAAGCCGTTTCCTTCGACCCGCACATCTGGAGATTCATGACGCGCAACGTCCAGACCTCAGGCGATCTGCGCGCCTGGCTGGACGATGCACTCGCTGCTGTCGCTACTGGAAAAACACTCGCCTGGGCCACCATCAAAAAAGCTGACCCAACCGACGCCACATCGACAGACCAGCTCGTCGGCAGCACTCGCTTCCTCGATCTCGACCTCCACAACCGCACCGTAGAAGTTGGCCACACCTGGCTCAACGACGCCTGCCGCGGCAGCCGCGTCAACACTGAGGCCAAGCTCCTCCAGCTCACCTACGCCTTTGAGACCCTCGACTTCGTCCGCGTCGCGCTCAAAACCCACGCCTCCAACCACCGCTCGCAGTCGGCCATCAAGGCCATCGGCGCCACCTACGAAGGCACCTTCCGCAGCCACATCCTCATGCCCGACGGCTCACACCGAGACAGCGCCTGGTTCTCCATCATCCGCAGCGAGTGGCCCGACGTGAAAGACCTCCTCAACCGCCGCCTCAACGCCCCACTCTAATGCGCTGGTGTAGCCTTCTGCCAGATCATCACATCCAAATCCTTCACCGGGCTGAACTCCGTCCGCGTAGCTTCAAATGTCGTCGGCGAAGTCTGCTTCAACCCCACAAAGCACGTCGACATCACCTCATCCGCGCTGTCCAGCCTCACCGTCAGGTGAAATTTCCGTATCGGTCCACTCCAGTTGTTCGCCGTCTTCAGCACGTACTGCACCTCGCGCTGGTACACCGCAATATCGTCCGGCCCGCCCGCAAAGCTCGCCTGTTGCGCCGCGATCGCCTTCGCTATCGCATCTGTCCCGCAAAATTTCTTCATGCTCGGGTCGCCATTCTGCGATTTCGGCATATAGCTTCCACCCACCACCGGCTTGTAGGTATGCACCACATCCACTGTCGACTTCGCCGGAAATACCTGCGTCCAGTAGTACGTCGCCTGCGTGTTCCACTCCGGTGCGCCCGGCTCCGGATAATCCGTCCCCTGCAACAATCCTTCTTTGACCAGCGCGGCTTTCTGCGCCGCTGTCAGTTTGGCAATCGCATCCGTACCCGTCAGCAGCGAAGCCGACAGCCCATACTTCTTCAACTCCGCCGTCTCATCCCCGTGTCCACCAAGCGCCCGCAGCTCCAGCTTCGTCGCCACCGGCTTCCCATCCGCAGTCACCGCAAAGTCCACGAAATTGTCTGAGTCCTTGTCCGGCAGCGTAATCGGCGAAACCGACAGGTCCATTCCCTTCAGCAGCGGCAGAGGAAACCCCACCGTCGCTGTCACATCTTTCGCACTGCTGTTGCGAAACACATAGTGCACGCGGATCCCCGCCGGAGAAATCTCCAGGTCTTCGCTCTCCATCACCACCGTCGTCGTTTTCAAAGGCACAAGTCCGCCCGCGCCCAACACCATCATTGTGTCGTTCGCGCAGCACACACCGGCCCAAAACAGCAGTAATACCAATGTCGTAATCTTTCGCATCGCGGCAGTCTATATCGCCGCTGCGCGAATCGCCACCAAATCCTGTGTCTCATCCGCAACCGTACGCTTCAACTGCCCGCACGCAGCATAAATGTCCCGTCCCCTCGGCCTGCGGATGTAAGTCGCTATCCCGCCCTCAATCAGCATCTTCTGGAACACGGCCACATCTTCCGGCGTTGGCTGCACATAATCAATCCCCGGCCCAGGGTTCCACACAATCAGGTTCACCTTCGCGCGCATCCCGCGCAAAAGTGCGAGCACCTCGCGCGCATGTTCAGGCTGGTCGTTTACTCCGCCCAGCAGAACGTACTCAAACGTCACCCACTCCCGTGTTCGCAATGGGATTTTCACCACCGCTTCCAGCAGCTCCGCAATATTCCATTTGCGCGTAATCGGCATAATGCGCTCGCGCACCACGTCGTTGCTCGCGTTGAGCGAGAGCGCCAGCTTTGGCCGCAGCTTCTCTCCCGCAAACGCCAAAATCCCCGGCAGTATCCCGCTCGTCGACACGGTCATCCGCGACTCCGGAATCCCCACTCCCTCCACCAGCAGCCACACGCTCTTCATAAAATGCTCGTAGTTCAAAAACGGCTCGCCCATCCCCATGAACACCAGGTTGATCCGGTCCTTGCCGATCTGGATCTTGTGCCGGTTCAGTACTGCCGCCACCTGCCCCGCAATCTCTCCCGCCGTCAGGTTTCGCCGGATCCCCAGCTTCGCCGTCAGGCAGAACTGGCAATTCACCGCGCATCCCACCTGGCTCGAAATGCAAATCGTCGCCCGTCGAAATCCCTTCTCCGCCAGCGTCCCGAAATTCGACCGCGCTCGACCATTCCCACGCCGGTCCCAGTAGCTCTCGGCCTTCACCGCCTCATCTGCACCCACGATCTCCCCCGCCTCTTCCTCCGCCGCTTCGCTCCCATCGCCGCGCTCGCCGCCATCGCCATCAGGCATCCACACTGTCTCGACAGTCTCACCATCCGCCATCCGCATCAGGTAGCGCTCGGTACCGTCCACGCTCACTGCCGTCTGTACTATCTCCGGCAGCGCCACGTGGAACCTCTCGCTCATCAACCGCGACCGCAGCGCCTGCGCCAGCGTAGTCATATCTTCCACGCTATGCACGCGCTGTTTGTACAACGCCTCAAACACCTGCCGCGCGCGATACGGCTTCTCTCCCAGCGTCTGCATCAACGCCACGAGCTCGTTTAGCTCCATCCCAAACAGCGCTTTTGTCTCGACTTCCTGCACGCATCCAGTTTACGCGGCTATCATATTCGTCACGCGTCGCTTCGCCTCCGCCACGCCTTCCACTACGCCCACCTCCTCATACAGCCGCCCCGCCTCGCTCCACGCGGCGCACGCCTCCGCCAATTCCCCTGCAGCCTCGGCCACCAATCCCTGCACCCGCAGAGCATTCGCCAACTCCAAACCCTGCACCCCACGCGCGCGATATACCTGCATCACCTGCGCAATCGCTGCTCGCCCTTCGCTCACCTGTCCATTCTGGACCCAGATCTCCGCGGCGTGGCGTCGTGAGTGCTCTGCCCGCAGCGCATTTGTCTCCTCACTCGCCGCTCGCTCATACAGCTCCGCGGAATCCTTCAGCCGGCCTTCGCGCCGCGCCGTCTTCGCCTCGATCAGCCACTCTTCCACGTTCGCCATCGCTATCCTCCTCATCAAGGTATAGTTCCAGCTGAGTCCTCTTCAAGGAGACCCGTTTGACCCTGAGCAGCGCAATCCTCACCGGCGAAAAGCTCATGCGCGTCGGCCTCGCCCCGCTCACCGCGGCCAACACCATCGCTCATCTCGCCGGCCTACACGTCCGCCCTGTCGCTCTTCCCTGCCTGTTTACGCTTATTTTTCACCACCATTGCCTCGGCTGCGGCATGACCCGCGCCTTTGACCTCCTCTGGACGGGCCACTTCCGCCAGTCCTTCGCCATGAACAAGCTCGCACCCATCGTTTTTATCCTTCTTTGGTGGATTTTCTATTTGCAACTTGCCCAGTTCCGTGGTCAGATGGGTTCACTGTTCCGTCGTATTGTGCTGAGAACCGGGTCTTCTGGTGACGGGGCTACGACTTTTTATTCTTAGGAGAACCATGTCAGAATTCGGAGCAACAGAAATCTCGCAACTTACCTCTGGTCTTTCTGACCAGCAAAAAGCAGCGTTCACAACCCAGTACGATGCGGCCAAGAAGGACCCGCAGATGATCTTCATTATTGCCATCGTTGCCGGTAGTCTTGGTGTCGATCGCTTCCTGCTCGATGACATCAAGATGGGCGTCATCAAGCTGATCACCGGTGGTGGCTGTGGCATCCTCTGGATCATGGACATCCTTTCCGCCAAAGAGCGCACTAACGCCTTCAACAAGGCAAAGGCAGAAGCCATCATCGCTACCCTCTAACCTCGGCCTTCGAAACTCATCTGGCTCCACGCTTTCACTCGAAAGCGTGGAGCTTTTTGCTGCCTGCTCGCCTCACTGACCTGCGCGTGAAACAATATCTCTCATGCCTGTAATCCTGGCGGAAAATGCCGCCCTCACCACTCCCACCTCTCATTCCCGCGACATCCGCTCCACGCGCCTCTCCAACGGCCTCCTCGTCCTCACCGAACGCATGAGCCATCTGCGCTCCGTCTCCATGGGCGTATGGCTCGATACCGGCTCCCGCGATGAATCTCTCGCCGTCAACGGCATCTCTCACTTCCTCGAGCACATGCTCTTCAAGGGCACCACCACACGCTCGGCGCAGCAGTTCGCCCGCGAAGTCGACTCCATCGGAGGCAACCTCGACGCCTTCACCGGCAAAGAAACCATCTGCTTCAACATCAAGGTCCTCGACGAAAATATCGCCCTCGCGCTCGATCTGCTCACCGACCTCGTGCTCCATCCCACCTTCGCGCCGGAAGATATCGCCCGCGAGCAGGGAGTCATTCTCGAAGAGATCAAGATGGACGAAGATAATCCTGACTATCTCGTCCACGAGCTCTTCACGCAAAACTTCTGGCCCAACGACGCTCTCGGCCGTCCCATCCTTGGCACCGCGCTAACCGTCTCCAGCTTCACCCGCCAAACCGTCTTCGACGAGTACGCGCGCCGCTTCACACCACCCAACATGGTCTTCACCGCAGCCGGAAATCTGGACCACGAAACCTTCGTCGCTCAGGTCGAAGCCGCCTTCAGTTCGCTCTCCGCCGGGTCCGCTGAGCGAATCGCACATCACACCGCGCCCCAGGCCCATCCCCACATCACGCTCAAGAGCAAAAAATCCCTCGAGCAAGTACAGTTCTGCCTCGCCGTCCCTGCATTGCCTGTAAGCGACCCC
>Ga0302325_10009992_pt1 | contig 20636 bp, 21 predicted proteins | sample Palsa_T0_2_FD_201948 | JGI IMG/M metagenome (GOLD analysis project Ga0302325, IMG submission 201948) | Peat permafrost microbial communities from Stordalen Mire near Abisko, Sweden - Palsa_T0_2 | ecosystem: Environmental > Terrestrial > Soil > Palsa > Peat permafrost | place: Sweden: Abisko...
ACCGACATCGCCGTGATCGCCCAGGAAGCCTCCGCGCAGACCGCGGGTCAGCAGGTATCCGCCCATCGCCGAGGCGGCCACGGCGGCCGCGGCGGCCCAGGCCAGCCAGTGCGGCCGGGCGATCAGCACCCCGCCGATCAGGATCGCCGCCACGATGATCCCGAGATACCCGATGCCGACCAGCGGGGTCGGGCCCAAGGTGCCCGGCAGGTCGACGACGTGGATCACCGCGAGTGCGGCGAGCCCCAGCGCGGCTACCGCCCGCGCGGCCGAGGCCGCGCCCTGGTCCGGCTGCCATTGGGCCATACGATCGAACATTGGTTTTCTCCTGTCGTCGGCCGTCCCGCGGACCGGGGCCTCAACGGGGCGGCTGCAGTAGTTTTACTTTCAACTACTAACACGCATAGGAGACCTGGACGGTTCAGTCTGCCAGAGAGTCGGCGGGTGCGACGTGCATCACACTTCACATGTCAGGTGCGAGGGACAATGAGCACGTCAGAGCGATGCGGCGGCGAAGCCAGGGGCTCACTGACGGGTGGCAAGGTGTCCGCCCGCGGCGCGGCCCGCATCTGAGAGCCCGGTCTTTCTACTAATACAGGTAGTGGATTTCGCGATGACCGTGCCGTGCCGGGGCACTGCCCTAGCCGGCGGACGGCGTCCCCCGCCGGCGCTCTGCCAGGATGGCCAGCCTTTGCAAGATGGCGGTCTGCGGCTCTCCCGTCGCCTCATGCAGCTCGCGCAGCAGCACCACGGAGATCACGTGCAGGCCGGCCATGAAGTCGCCCAGGCCGTCCACGTCGTTCGGAGTGAGCGTGTCCGCCGCCCACGCCTCCAGTTCGGGTGAGTCCAGGCCCGCGGTGAGCAGCGCGATCACCAGTTGCATGCCGGCCGCCATGGTCTCGCCGGGTGCCCCCCGCACTGGCCGGGCCTGCACTGGCGGGGCCTGCACTGGCGAGGCCTCCTCTGGCGGGGCCTGGTCACCGCCGGTGCCCGATTCTGGCGCGTGCCAGGCGTCTGCGCGGTCCGGGCGGTGGCGGGGCCGCCAGCGAAGGCGTCGGGACCAGCCCGCTGTCGTGTGGTCCGCGCGCCCGGTGGGCGCCTCCGGGATGCTGTTCTGGCGATGGATCCTCATGTCTGGCAACACGGGGCCGGAGGGGAAATTGTTCACTCCCGTGGCCGGCTGGTGTTAGGCCGCCGGAAGTTTTCCCAGGGCGAGCGCGACCACGGCGGGCGTCAGGGCCAGCAGCACCGGGGTCAGGGCGAGCACCGCCGCCGCGGCGCCAAGGAGCTGCCGCCGGGCGCGCCCCAGCGGCTCGCTGGGTCCTAGCAGCCGGTGAATCCGCTGGACCGAGTCGGTGGTGCCCGCGGCCAGGGTCGACGCGGGACTGGCCGCGGTGGCGAGGACGACCAGGGCGGTGGCCAGCTGCCGAGGATCGTGGGCTCGGGTGGCCGTGTCGTCGGCGTGCAGTTCCACCAGCCGCGCCACCTGCTCTTCGGCGTCCCGCATCAGCGGCAAGAACGGAAGGACCTCGCGGCCGATCCTCGCCAGGGCCAGCAGCCGGTGATGACGGCCGGTAAGGTGCGCTCGCTCGTGCGCCAGGACGGCATCCAGCTGGCCGGGATCGAGCGCCTGCACCGCGCCGGTGGTCAGGATCACGGTAGGCTGCCGGCCGGCCACGCAGTAGGCCGCCGGCTGGGCATGCTCCACCAGCACGGCTCCCAGGGTCGGCTCGGGCTGCCCGACCAGTCGCGCGGTCTGCGCATGCCGCTGCGCTTGCCGTCCGGCGGCGCGGAAGTGGGCTACCGCGGTGAGCGCGGTGCGGGCGGCGACAGCGCCCGCCAGGGTGAGACCGAGCCCGGCGACCGTGGCGCCCCCCGGGGTGCCGTAGGTGGCGCGGAGCCGGTGCACGCAGGCTCCGATCAGGTGACTGAGCCCCCCGCCGAGGGCGGTCGCATGAACGGCCAGCGTCAGGCCGGCCAGCCCGAGCGCGACGATAACCGACCATCCCGCGGCCAGGTAGATGACGATAGCCAGCAGCGGCGCGCGGGCCGTCCACCTGGCCCGGCCGAGCAATGGCGATCCCAGGATGCCGAGACCGGCCGCGTAGGCCAGCAGCACCGCGGCGACGGTCACCGGGACTCGCCGGCCTTGGGCTCGCCGAGCGCCTGGTCGAGCGCCTCGCGCAGCAGCGCCGCGTCGTGCGGGCTCATCTGGAGCGCGAAATGCGCCAGCGCCGTGCGCCGGTCCGGGCTGGTGGCCAGCGCGTCGCCCATCAGCGCCGCGGTGTAACTGGACCGCGACCCGGTGGGCTCGTAGCGCCAGGCCCGGCCGTCCCGCTCGCGCCGCAGCCACCCCTTGCGGTACAGGTTCTCCATCACCGTCATGACAGTGGTGTACGCCGGCGCCCGGTCGTCATGCAGAGCGTCGACCATCTCGCGGACCAGCACCGGCCGGCCCCACTCCCACAACCGCTCCATGATGACGGCTTCCAGCTCACCGAAACGTCGCATCCTCACTCCCGAACATGCCCGTGCCGAACGACGCGCCCGCCGTTACCTACTATCACGCATAGAACAACCCTGCGGTTCAGGTGCCGCCTCCTTCTTCCGGCCAGCCGCCTCGACGTGGCCAGTGGGCCGGGGAGCCCGTCGACCGGAGCGGTCACCGGTGAACATAACACATTTACTATCCGTGTTAGTAGACATGGCTGCTATCACGGATGCTCCTCGGGACGGGCGGAGCGACGACCCCGACGCCGTCATCCGCGCGCTGTACTCGGACTACGCCAAGGCCCTGCACGGTTACGTCGAGCAGTTCTGTCCGGACCGGACGAGCGCGGATGACATCGTGCAGGAAACTTTCATCCGGGCCTGGCGCCACCTGCCCCAGCTGAGCGCCGATGACCGGCCGATCCGGCCCTGGCTGTTCCGCGTCGCGCGCAACTTGCTGATCGACGCGAACCGGGCCGCGCAGGCCCGGCCGATGATCGTGCCGGGCCAGGCGGCGGGGGAGGTCGGCACCGATTCCGGGTTGGAGGAGATCCTGGACCGGCAGCTCCTTTCCGACGCGCTCCAGCACCTATCGCCCGCGCACCAGACCGTGCTGGTGGAGACCTTCTACCGGGGCGGCACCATGGCTACGGTCGCCCGTGAGCTCGGCATACCGCACGGCACGGCCAGATCGCGGTTGCACTACGCGCTGGATGCCATGCGCAAGCAGCTTCAGGAGCACGACGCCGCCGCGGCGTCCTCATGACCAACCGGCTGCCCTGGGATATCACGGCCACCGACGCCGCTGACGAGAGGTCGGCGGCTGCCGGGGCGGCCCAGGTCGTTCGGCGCCCGATCGTGGTGTTGCTGCTCACCGCGGCCGCCCTGGACCTGACCCGGTGCGGTCTGGTCATCATGGCCGCCCGGCATCCAGCGCCGACCGCGGGACTGGTCGCCGCCGGGCTGGCCGCGGCCGCACTGACCGCGGGAACCGCACGCGGATGCCAGGTCGGCCAGCGCTGGGCAGGCTGGGCCGCACTGCTCATCGGCGGCGCGTCGACCCCGCAGGCGGCCGCGTCCGGCTTCCGCGGCGCCTATACGATCCCCGACACAGCCACCGCCGCCCTCGGCCTGCTGCTGGCCATCACCATCCTGGCGGCCGCGGGCCGGATGGGCCGCCGGGGCACGACACCGGGAATCCCCGCGTGCTGGACAGGGGAGCCACGCGATCGCTGATCCAGAGCGCTGTCAGCCCCGGCCGGCCGGCCGGGGCTGACACCGCGGGGTTACGGCTGGGGCTGCTGCAGGATCGTGGTCTCGTTGTCCCCGTTGTTGCCGACGGCGAACAGCGGGCCGCCCGTCAGGCCGGACAGGCTGCCGCCGGTCCCGGAACCGCCAGCGACCCTGAAGCCGGCGGGCAGCGCGCTGGCGGGGGGTACGGCCGTCCACTGGGTACCGTTCCACTGCTCGGTCACGGTGCCGGGTAGGTTGATGGCCCAGACGTCGTTGGCGCTGAGCGCGTCCACGGCTTCCAGAGCCGCGCCCTGGCCGGCCGGGTTGGCGACCTGGCTCCACTGGGTGCCGTTCCAGTTCAGGATGAGCCCGTCGTTGCCGACGGCCCACACGTCGTTGGCCGACACCGCGCTGAGGCTGTGCAGGGTCCCGCTGACCGGCAGCGATACGATGCTCCACTGGGTGCCGTTCCAGTGCTCGATGACGGCGGGGTTGTTCTTTCCTACCTCGGCCAGGGCCCAGACGTCGGCCGGGGAGATGGCGACGATGGAGAGAATCTCGCTATGGCCGCTACCGGCGCCGATCGCGTTGGGGGAAACACTCCATTGGGTGCCGTTCCAGTGCTCGATCAGCGGCGCGACCTGGTCGTTGGCATTCATGGCCGAGCCGCCCGCCCAGGCGTCGGTCGGGCTGTCTGCGCTGACCGCGTTCAGCTGGCCATCCGGCGGCTCGCTGGCCGGGGAGGCGACGTGGCTCCAGGACTGGCCGTTCCAGTGCTCGATGAAACTGGTGCCGGAGTTCTGGCCTACGGCCCAGATGTCGCTCGGGCCCGACCCCGAGACACCGTTGAGCGAGGATGCGGAGGCGCTGGCCGGTGCGCCAGGAACGACGCTCCAGGTCGAGCCGTTCCACTCCTCGATCAACGTTTCGAAGCCGTCGCCGCTGGCCGCTACCCGGGTCTGGCCGACCGCCCAGGCCTGGGCGTGGGAGGCGGCGAAGGTGGCATTCAGCTGGGAAAAAGTGCTTCCGGCCGGGTTGGGGCTGCTGTCGACCTGCCACGTTCCCGCGGCCAGCGCGGGCGATGCGGCTATCAGCGCCACGGCTGCGCCACCGGCAACGGCCATTAGTGCGCGTCGCATTTTCACGAATTCTCCTCTGCTTGCTCGCCGCGCTGTGTGCGTGCGAGCCGACACCAGAGGACACGAGCCGCATGTAGTTGACTGTTCAAATATCTGACGTGGCCGTTGTCACGACGGCGCGGCCGGCGGTTCAGTGCGGCAGGCAGGCCAGCCTGCGCAGATGTGACTGTTCGGGGAAGTAACCGGTTCCCGGGTCGACTGCCTATGCGAGCCGGAGAAGGCTGCGTTCCAGCACGACCGGCACGAACAGCTCGCGGTAGCCGTGCTCGTCGAACAGCACGGTGACCTGGTCGCCGTCGTAGCGCTGCACCGTGCCCTGGCCCCAGCGCTCGCTCACAACCCGCGCGCCCACCGCGAACGGAACGTCAGCGGCCCCAGCCGAAGCGGACCCGAGATCGTTGTCGCAGTTCCCGCACGGGCCGCGGTAGTCCTGCCCGAAGTAGGTCAGCAGGAACGAACGACGGCAGCCGGTGTGCTCGGCGTAGCGGCGCATCATCGTCAGGCGGGTGCGCTCCACCTCGTCCTCGCGTTCGGTCTGCGCCTCCGAGGCCGCCACCGCGGCCGCGACGGTCATCGTCCCGGTCCAGCGGACGTCGCCGTCCGGCTGCCAGGCCGCCGCGCCGAGATCGGCCAGCCGGGTCAGCGCGGACCGCTGCTGCCGTGCGCTGTGCTCGGTCCGCTGCCCGGCCGCGAGCGCGGCCGCGGCCTGCCCGACGGCCGCGCCGGAGATCCCTCTCGCGGTCAGGTAGCGCGCCATCTCGAAATCGTCATAGCGGTACACCAGCCGAACCTGCGATGGCTGGCCATCCCGGCCGGCCCGCCCCATCTCCTGGTAGTACGCATCCATCGACGGCGGCGGGTCGGCGTGCACCACCCAGCGGACGTCCGGTTTGTCGATCCCCATGCCGAACGCGACCGTGGCCGCGATGATGCGGGCCGAGCCGTCCATGAACGCCGTCATCGCCTGCACCCGGTCGCGCTTGGACAACCCGGCGTGATAAAGCGTTACCTTCTCCCCGGCCGAGGAGAGGGCATCGTGGGCGGCCTGCGCGCTGGCGTGCGTCGCCGCGTAGACGATCCCCGGCCCGGCGAACTCCCGCGCGGCGCGGACCAGCTCGCACTCCTTGTCAGCCATGGTGGTCACCTGCCGCGCCGACAGATGGAGCTGCGGCCGGTCGAAGTCGCCGATCACCACCACCGGATCGCGCAGGCCGAGCCGGGCGATGATCTCCTGCCGCACCGGCGGCGCGGCGGTCGCGGTCAGGGCCAGCCGGACCGGCGCGCCGAGCGCGTCGGCCTGCGCGCCGAGCAGCAGGTAATCGGGCCGGAAGTCGCGGCCCCACTGGCTGATCAGATGCGCCTCGTCCACCGCGAACAGCCCCGGCTCGGCCCGCCGCAGCGTGTCCCGGGTCTCGGTGTTGGCCAGCTGCTCGGGCGCGAGGAACACGAACGTGTCCGCGTCGCACGAGGCCAGCAGCGCCGCCGCCCGCGAGCCGGCCGCCTGCTGGGAGTTCACCAGGACCGCCCGCAGTCCCGCCGCCCGCAGGTGGGCCAGCTGATCATCCTGCAGCGCGATCAGCGGCGAGACCACGACGGTCGGCCCCGCCGTTAGCATCCCGGCGAGCTCGTAGATCGCCGACTTGCCGCCGCCGGTCGGCAGCACGGCCAGCACATCACGGCCGCCGGCCAGCCCCTCCACCGCACTCAGCTGCCCAGGCCGAAGCTCCCCAAATCCCAGCCGCTCCCGCGCCAGCTCCTCGATCACGCCCACCACCCTACGGTCCGAAAGCCCGGCCCGGCCCGGGCGGGCCGGGGAATCACGCGCTCGGCTCGCCGGTCTTGACCCAGTAGCGCCGCATGGGGCCGTGCTCGGTGTCCCTGACCTCGGTAAGGACACCGCCGTGGCGCTCGATCGTCTTGGCCGAGGCGGTGTTGCCGGCCTCGCAGACGATCAGCACCCGGGTCAGGCCAGCCCCCCGCGCCTCGTCGAGCATCCGGCCCAGCGCCCAGGTGGCCAGACCGCGGCGGCGGCCCGACGGCCGGATGCCGTAGCCGATATGGCCCATCCGCATCACCAGGTCGTTGAGGTCGTGCCTCAGCGCGATCCCGCCGAGCACCCGGTCGCCTTCGACGATCCACCGGTAGGTGCAGCGCCCCCGGCCGGCCGCCGCCTTCGCGGGGTCCGACTGGTCGGTCAGCCGCGTCACCCAGGCCGCGAACCCGGCCGGCGAGTCGACCTCGTCCGAGGGCTGCAGGCCGAACCCGTCCTCGTGGACGCCGGGACCCCACTCCTCATGCGCCTCGAGCCAGGCGGCGTGCAGGCGGACGGAAGGCGCGATCAGGTCGGGCATACCGTGACGATACTGACCAAGGGCGTGTATCCGGCTCGTTCGGGATTATCAAGATTTTCCGAACGAGCGGTGGTTTCACTCCCCGCACAACGATCCGCCCGGCTCAGGAACAAGGGATTCCGATGGCTCGGCCTGACCGATTCCAGCTCGGTGAGTGTGCGTGGTGTCCGCGCGCGTCACCATGTTTTCCGGCTGCCGGGGCGGGCAAATGTAGGAGATGTCTCAGGGTGCCGGCCGAGCCGGAATCGTGATCGTCGGCGGCGGCATGGCCGGGGGCAATGCTGCCGTAACCCTGCGGGAGGAGGGATTCCGGGACCCGGTCACCGTTATCGGCCGAGAACCGGGCGTCCCCTTTGGCCGGCCTCCGCTCTCCAAGACCTACCTGCGGTCGGAGGAGGATCTCGCGGGCTGGTATGTCAGGCCTGCCAGCTGGTACGAGGAGCACAACGTCGACCGTCGCACTGGGTCCGAGGTCACGGTCATCGATACCGCCGCGCGTACCGTGACCCTCGGCCCGGGCCAGGAACTGCCGTACCAGAAGATCCTGATCGCCACCGGCGGGCGGAACCGCAGGCTCGAGCTTCCCGGAGCCGACCTGCCTGGCCTGCACTACTTGCGCACGGTCGCCGACTGCGAGGCGATCAAGGGCGAGGCTGTGGCGGGCCGGCGCGCGGTGGTAGTGGGCATGAGCTTCATCGGCTCCGAGGTGGCAGCGTCGCTGACGCAGCTCGGGGTGCACGTGACCGCCATCTTTCCCGGCCGGTTCCCCCTTGAGCGTGTGCTGGGCGAGGAAATCGGCGCACTGTTCGGTGCCATCCACCGCGCCAACGGTGTCGAGCTGCTCGCCGGAGATCAGGTCGCCGCGTTCGAGGGCACCGAGCGGCTTGAGGCGGTCATGACCGCCGGCGGCGTTCGCGTGGCCTGCGATTTCGCTGTGGCGGGCGTCGGGATTGAGCCCGTGGTGCCGTCCGTCGCGGGGCCGCCGGTCGGGCAGGACAACGGCGTTCTGGTCGACGAATTGTGCCGGGCCAGCGCCGCCGACGTCTACGCGGCCGGCGATGTCGCGAACCATCTGCACCCGCTATTCGGCCGGGTCCGGGTCGAGCACTACAACAACGCGGAGAAACAGGGTGCCGCGGCCGCGAGATCGATGCTCGGCTCGGATGCCCCCTATGACTACATCCATAGCTTCTGGTCAGATCAGTACGACCACAAGCTCGAGTACGTCGGCCACGTGACGAAGTGGGATGACTTCGTGGTCCGCGGCAGCCTGAAGGAGGCCAAGCTGGTCGGGTTCTACCTCGTCGGCGGACAAGTGCGGGCCGCGGTCGGGCTCGACCGCGGCGGTGACCCCGAGCTGGACCGCGAGTCGGAGATGGCGGCGGCTGCGCGCCTGGTGGCCGTGCGGGCCCAGCCTGCTGCCGGGCTGCTCGCCGACGAGCGGGTCGACCTGTGGTCACTGGGGAAGCAGGCATAGCTGCCGCCCGGGCTGCTCCGGGTGACCCGGTTAGGCATTTGAGAAAAGGGGGATGTTCGCCCCGCTCGCCGGAGCCAGCGGGCTATCCAGCAGCGCGAGGATCAGTTCCGCGACATCACCAGGGGTCAGGCCGGGACGAAGGTCGGGATTCGCCCGGCGCAGCATCGCGGTGTCGACTGCTCCCGGACTCACGCAGATGGCGCTGATGCCGTGCGGCCTGCCTTCCCCGGCGATCGCCTCCGTCAGGCCGATGACCCCGTATTTGGAGACGTTGTAGGCGGCCAGCCCGGGGAACTTCTCGGTGGCGTAGATGCCAGAAAGCGAGGCGATGTTGACGATCCGTCCTTCCCCGGCCGGGCGCATAGCGGCGAATGCCGCCCGGCAGCACAGGAACGAGCCGGTCAGGTTGACCCCCAGCGTCTCCGCCCAGATATCCCACGTGGTCTCGGCGAACGGCACGGCCGTCAGCACACCCGCCGCGCAGACCAGGGCGGCGAGGCGGCCCGCCTGCGCGGCGGCGGCAAACAACTCCTCGATATCTTCGGGCTTGCTGACGTCCGTGGGTACGGGCGTGGCCTTGCCCCCGGCGGCCTGGATGCCGCTGGCGACGCGGGCGAGAGCGTCGCGATCACGGGCCGCGAGGATGACGTGGGCGCCGGCGCCGGCCAGCGCCGCGGCGGTGGCCGCTCCGATCCCCCGGCTGGCGCCTGTGACCATCGCGACCCGTCCCGCCAGCCAGTGCCCCGAGTCACTCATGTGACCGGGGATCCGCCCGCCAGGCCGATGACTCGCCGGTAGAGCTGCTCGTGAGCATCCAGGCTCCATTCCAGGTCGAGATGACGTTCGGCATGCTCACGGCAGGCCGAACGCGAGAGTTGGGTCGCCTTCCGGACACTATCCGCGGCCGCACCGATGTCATCCGGCGCCACCAGGAAGCCGGTCACGCCGTCCACGACTATCTCGCCGAGTCCGCCCCGGTTGAACGCGACGACAGGGGTCCCGCAGGCCTGCGCATCGGCGGCAGCCATGCCGAAGGGCTCGTCCCACCTGGCCGGGCAGACAACGACCGCTGCGCGGCCCATGGCCGCCCACATCGATGTACGCGGCACGCCTGGATGCACGGTCACCTCCGGCGCGTCACGCCGGGGGTCGATCCGTTCCCGGGCGTACTCGGCGTCGTAGACGTCACCGTAGACGTCGATCCGGGCTCCGGCCGCCTGGGCAATGTCGATCGCCTCGGCGGCTCCTTTCTCGGGACTCAGCCGCCCGGCGAAAATAGCGCCGTCCCCGGCCGCATCCGACCAGGGCACAGAACGCGTCGGCACATAGGGCGGGAGGACCGCATCGACTCGGGCCACCCCGCGCCAGGTGCCCTCCTGGAACGCGGATACGCAGGCCACGGCCGGAGGTTGAGCGCCCTGGCCGGCCTGGCGAAGCGCTGCCGCGATCGCCGCGTCCGGCGGCAGGTGGAGCGTGTGCACGACCGGCGCGGCCAAGCCTGCGGCGAGACCAATCGCCGGGGCGTCGAAGGCGTGATTGTGGATGACGTCGTACCGGATCCGCCGGACAGCGGAGTAGGCGCTGGCAAAGGCCGGCCCAGCCGCGGCCGGGTCGCGGCCCGGTGACCCTGCGGCTCGGTACCAGGTGGCCGCGAGAGACCTCGGATCAACTCCGGTATCGATGACCGTGACCCCTGGTATCTCCGATCCGGTGGCCGCGTAGACGTGGACTTCGTGGCCCCGGCTGACCAGGCCGCGGGCGAGATCGGACACGAAGGCCTGAGAACCGCCGCCTTGCGGCTCGCGGATGGCTGTCACGAGTGGCGCCATGATCGCGACCTTCACCGCGCGACCACCTTGAAGGCGAGGTCGCGCGGCGGATTGATCCCCAGCACCTGATACGGGACTCGTCGGCTGCCGCGGCCGCGGATCTCGGTGACCGCGTGCGGATAGAAGATCTGGGCCAGTTCAACCGCCTCGCGGTGGCTCGCGAACTCCACCGACATCGATCCGGCGAAACTTAGGTACTGGTAATCGCGGGCGGCCAGCCAGTCTAGGTTGTTTGGCCAGATGACGGCGACACAGCCGCCGGGCCGGCAGACCCGCTCCATCTCGGCCAGCCCGATGTCGCCGCCATGGCCCGGGGCGGGGGTGAGGACAGAGCACGCGACGACCAGATCGGCGAATCCGCTCGCGACGGGCAGGTCGTCGAAAAACCCGTGCGTCACGCGGACCCGGTATCCGTGTTCTGCTCGTGCGAGCTTCCGCTCGAGTATCCGGCGCAGGCCGGCCGCGGGCTCGATCGCCACGACCTCCCGCCCCCGGTCGATGAGGTCCAGCGTCAGGCGCCCCGAACCGGCGCCGACCTCGACAATCCGGTCAGCGCTGCGCGGAAGCCAGTCAAGGATGCCGGGATGAAGCCGCTCCGCGCTGGCCATACGCTCGTAAAGCTCCGGCTCGATCCGGTACAGCAATTCCCAGGCCAAGGTGACGTCGGCCTGCGGATCGCAGTCCGCGTCAGGCGCAAAGAGCCGCGCCTCGTCGCAACTGAGGACCCGGAGGTCCTCAGCTGTATAACGGCTACGCAATTCCCGGCCCAGGCGGGCCGGGTCCTCAGAGGTGATCACCGACCTCAGCCCAGTTCTTGTCTGTCTCACAGACCCGGACCGACCGCAGCGCCCCTTCGGGCAGCTCTCGCCGGAGCCTTTCCCAGAAGGTCACGGCGAGGTTTTCTGCCGTCGGGATGACTCCTTCCAGCCACGGCACGTCAGTATTCAGATTGCGATGGTCGACGTGCTGGATGATCTGCTCGTACATGACATCTGAAAGCCGTTTCAAATCTAGGACGTAGCCGCTCGTGTCGTCGATCTTTCCGGCTACCACGACGTCTAGTGCGTAATTGTGGCCATGTGTATTGACACATTTCCCGAACAGGCGCCGGTTCTCGTCTTCTGATAGGCGCGGATTACGCAGCTGGTGTGCGGCGTTGAACGTCTCGCGACGGCTTACCCGTACGGTCATCGGGCTAGTCATGGCGCTGAGTGGCATTGACCGCATCCATGTCCGTCATAGTAACGGTCTAGCGGCTGACTCCAGGCCGCGGGTGAGGTCTTACTAGCTTGGAATCTTCGTATGCCATCGGCATCGAAAATGCGCTTACGGCGATATTCGAACGGGGCTCATCGCCGGGCCCATTCCTCGGCGAGCAGCTGGAAGGAACGGACTCGGTCGGCGTGGTCGTGGGTGATGGTCGTGACGATCAATTCGTCGGCTTCGGTGGCGTCGCGGAGACGTTCCAGCTGGTCTGCGACCTGGCCCGGGGTACCGGCGAACTGGGTGTCGATGCGGTCGGCGACCAGCTCGCGGTCGGCGTCGCTCCAGGCGTGGCGGCGGGCCTGCTCGGGCGTGGGGAACTGGATGGCGCCTTCGGCGGTGCGGATGCTGCGCACCCACAGGCCGTAGCCGGTGGCCAGCTCGCGGGCCGCGGCCTCGGTGCCGGCCACCACCACGTCGGCCGACACGCTGACGTAGGGCTGGTCCAGGACCGCGGAAGGCCGGAACGCGGCCCGGTAGCCGTCCACCGCCTCGATCACGGTGGCCGGGCTGACATGGTAGTTCGCGGCGAAGCGCAGGCCGTTATCGCCGGCCACCTCGGCGCTTTCACCGCCGCTGCTGCCGAGGATCCAGATCTGCAGCGCCGCGCCCTCGCCGGGCACCACATGGGCCTCCTCACCCTCAGGTGACCGGTAGGTCCCGGCGATCAGGGCCAGGACGTCGCCGACCTGCTCGGTGTAGTTCTGCGGCTCCGCGTGCGGCAGCTGCAGCAGGGTTTTCTGCATCGCGAACCGGGGCGAGCCGAGCAGGTGCTTGATGGAGAACCTGGGCGGGATGAGCAGCCCGTTCGGCGTCCGGCCGCCAGCGACGGTGGCCGCGGCGGCGCCGCCGGCCAGCGCGGGTGCCTTCGGTTCCCGTGGCCGCCCGCCGGAGCGGCCCAGGCCGAGGTCGAAGCGCCCCGGGTGCAGCGCGTCAAGCAGGCCGAACTCCTCGACCGTGGCCAGGGCGGTGCGGTGTCCCATCTGCACCGCCCCGGAGCCGAGCCGGATCGTCGACGTCGCGGCGGCGGTCAGCGCCAGCACCACGGCCGGGGAGGTGCCGGCCACGCCGGGGTTGAGATGGTGCTCGGCGAACCAGTAGCGGGCGTAGCCGAGCCGTTCGGTCTGCTGAGCCAGGTCGATGCTGTTCTTCAGCGCCTGGGTCGCGTTCGACCCGGACGAGATCGGCACCAGGTCCAGGACGGTCAACGGGGTGGTGGTCATGCGGGGCTTTTCCTCTCAGCCGGTAGCGGCGGCGACGGCCCGGGCGGGTACCGTGTCGTCGCCGATCGGGCCGCCGCCCCAGCCCCAGGGGGGGTCGGGGATCTCGCGCCGCAGCACCGGGGCGATGTCGGACTGGAACAGTTCGAGGCTGGCCCGGTGCTGCGCGTCGGTGAGCCCGCCGGCGTCGGCGTGCAGGTGCAGCACCGAGTGGCCGAACTGCTCGTGGTAGCGGTGCACCTTCTCGATGACCTGGGCCGGGCTGCCGATCAGGGCGGACGAGCGCTCGACGAAGTCCGCCAGGGTCGGGAACACCGGCTGTACGCCCAGCCTCTCCTGAAAGGCCAGGTAGCCGGCGAAGACCGGGCGGTAGGCGTCGATCGCGTCCTGGGAGTTGCGCATCGCGTAGTAGCCGGCCGTCCCCGCGCCGACCGCGATCGCGGCCGGATCGTGCCCGTAGTGGGCCCACCGCTCGTGGTAGTAGCGGATCAGTTCCGCGTAGGGCTCGATCGGGTTGGTGACGTTGGCCGAGAACAGCGGGTCGCCGTAGCGGGCAGCCAGGTCGACCGACTCCTTGCTGGTGGCGCTGCCGTGCCAGACCCTGATCGGGCGCTGCAGCGGCCGCGGCCACACCTCGGCCTCGGCCAGCGGCGGCCGGAACTTCGTCTCGTAGCTGATCTTGTTGTCGCGCCACAGCCGCCGGAACACCTCGTAGGACTCGGCGTTGCGGTCCCACTGGTCCTCGGGCGTGACGTGGAACAGGTCGCGCTGGGCGGCGCCGTTGCCCTTGCCGATGATCAGCTCGAGCCGGCCGCCGGAGAGGTGGTCGAGGGTGGCGTAGTCCTCGAACGCACGGACCGGATCGAGCAGCGACAGCGTGGTGACCGCGGTGAACAGCCGGATGACCTCGGTCCGGGCGGCGACGTGGCTCAGCACCACGGTCGGGGAGGACGAAATGAACGGCCGCTCGTGCCGCTCGCCGACCCCGAACCCGTCGAAGCCGAGTTCCTCGGCCAGCCGCGCGTTGCCGATCACCTCGGCGAACCGCTCCCGGGTGGATTTCTGCTCGCCGGTGCGCGGGTCCGGGGCGTGCACGATCAGCGTGATGGTGATGAACCTCATGAGGCGACCCCAACGGCCGCCGTCTCGCCGGGGCGGCGCAGCGGAGCCAGACCAAGGTTGTCGCGCAGCGTGCTGCCGGTGTAGTCGGCGCGGAAGACGCCGCGCTCCTGCAGCAGCGGGACGACCTGGTCGACGAACGGCACCAGGCCGCCGGGGGTGATGTGCGGGACCAGGATGTAGCCGTCGGCGGCGTCGGCCTGGACCAGCTCGTTGAGCGTGGTCGCAATCGTCTCCGCCGAGCCGATGAACGACTGCCGGCCGGTCACCTCGATGACGACCTCCCGGGCCGACAGGTTCCCGGCGTGCGCCCTGGCCCGCCACTCCCCGGCCAGCGCGACCGGGTCCTTGGCGAACTGCCGGACACTGGCCCGGCCCTTGGAGATCAGGTTGTCGCTGACCACCGGGTCGAACGCGGGCAGTGGCCCGTCGACGTCGAAGCCGGACAGCTCGGTGTTCCACAGCTGCTCGATGAACTTCAGCGCAGTCTGCGGGGAGACCTGGGCCCGCCGTACCTCGTGGGCGATCTCGGCCGCCTCGGCGTCGGTGTCGCCCAGCACGAACGTGGCCGCGGGCAGGATCAGCAGTTCGCTGCGGGTCCGGCCGAACTTGGGCAGCCGGCCCTTCACGTCGGCGTAGAAGGCCTGCCCGTCCTTCAGGGTGGAGTGCCGGGAGAAGATCGCGTCCGCCGACGCGGCGGCGAAGTCGCGGCCCTCGTCGGAGTCGCCCGCCTGGAAGATCACCGGGCGGCCCTGCGGCGAACGCGGCACGTTGAACTGCCCGGCGATGTCGAAGAACGCGTCCTGGTGGCGGAACGTCCCCGGCTCCGCTGTGCTCAGGAACTGCCCGGTGCCGGCGTCGGCCAGGACTTCATCGCCGTGCCAGGAGTCCCACAGCTCGTTCGCCGTGGCCAGGAACGTCCTGGCCCGGTCGTAGCGGTCGCCCTGGGCCAGGAATCCGCCGCGCCTGAAGTTCTCCCCGGTGAAGGCGTCCCAGGAGGTGACCACGTTCCACGCCGCCCGCCCGCCGGAGAGATGGTCCAGGCTGGCGAACTGGCGGGCCACCTCGTACGGCTCGTTGAACGTGGAGTTGATCGTGCCGGTCAGCCCGACGTGCTCGGTCACCGCGGCCAGGGCGGCCAGGATCGTGAAGGTGTCGGGCCGGCCGACCACGTCGAGGTCGTAGATCAGCCCGTTCTGCTCGCGCAGCCGCAGTCCCTCGGCCAGGAACAGGAAGTCGAACTTGCCTCGCTCGGCGGTCTGGGCGAACTGGCGGAACGAGTCGAACTCGATATGGCTGCCGGCGGCGGGGTCGCTCCACACCGTGGTGTTGTTCACGCCGGGAAAGTGCGCGGCCAGGTGAAGCTGCTTGGTCATGGTCTAAAGTCCTCGGAGAGTCGCGGGTCACGTCGGCGGCGGGGTCATTCATGCGGCGGGGTCATTCATGCGGCGGGGTCATTCAGGCGGCGGCGTAGCGGTTGGCGGGGCGGTTCAGGCCGAGCAGCCCGCGGAGCGTGCCGGCCTCGTAGCCGGTCCGGAACAGGCCGCGGCGCTGCAGCTCAGGGACCAGCTGCTCGGTGAGCTGCGTCAGGTCGTGCGGCAGTGCGCCCGGGCGCAGCCGGAAGCCGGAGAGCCCGGCCGCCTGCCAGTCCTGCAGCAGGTCGGCCAGGCCGGCCGCGGGGCCGGCATAGATGACAGCGTCGCTGCGGTACTCGGTCCCGGCCCGCTCGTCCAGGCGCTGCTTGCGCGCAACGGCCGCGGTCTCGCTCTCGTCGAGGAAGACCACCAGGTCAGCGAAGACGTGCACGGTCTGCCCGGCCCGGCCGGCGCTGGCCTGCTCGGCCCGGATCTCCGCCACGATCGCGGCGGCCTGGGCCGCGTCGCGCGGGGTGACGAACCCGACGTCGGCCGAGCGCGCGATCAGCCGGTACGGCACGCTGGAATGGCCGAGCGCGGCGACGACCGGCTGGCCCTGCGGCGGCCGCGGGGTGATCGACGGCCCCTTCACCGAGAACCAGCGGCCCTCGAAGTCGATGTAGTGCAGCTTGTCCCGGTCGATGAAACGGCCGGTGGCCACGTCCCGGATCTCCGCGTCGTCCTCCCAGCTGTCCCAGAGCCGGCGCAGCACCTCCACGTAGTCGGCCGCCTCGTCGAACCGGTCGGCGATCTGCCGCTGCGCGTCGGGATCGTCGAGGTCGTCGGGTCGGTCCCGGCGCAGCGGCGGGATCTCCCGGCGGCCGAAGTGGGCCGCCGCGTCGGCGCGGGCGCCGACCTGGACCCGGATCCCGGCCCGGCCGGTGCTCACGTAGTCCAGGGTGGCGATGGCCTTGGACAGGTGGAACGGCTCGGTGTGCGTGGTGATCGCGGTCGGCACGAACCCGATGTGCCGGGTGGTGGGAGCGGCCCGGGCCGCGATCAGCACCGCGTCCAGCTGGCCCCGGACCCGGTCGGTGCGGGAGTCGGCCTCGAAGTGGTCGTCAGACTGCAGGTTCAGCCCGTCCTCGATGGTGAGGAAGTCCAGCAGCCCGCGCTCGGCCTGCTGAGCCAGCTCGGTCCAGTAGCCGGCGGTGAACAACCGCTGCGGCTGGGCGTCGGCCTCCCGCCACGCGGCTGGATGCCAGCCCGCGCCGTCGAGGGCAACTGCCAGGTGCAAGGGGGCCGGTCGGCCCGCCGGGGCACTCGTCACGGAACAGCACGTCCTTTCCGATCAGGGACAACCGGTATAACGGCGCTGCCTTGCCCAGTATTTCGCTAGACATGGTGGACTATGGCCAGCGGGGGAACGTCTGCGAGACTATGCCGGCAGTCGATCACCGTGCCCCAGGTGCCGGGTGCCGTGATCATTGTCGGCGCGAGATCGGGTGGTGACCGGGTGGATCTGCAGCTCACCGGGCGGCGTGCGCTCGTGACCGGCGGGAGCCGCGGCATCGGCAAGGCCGTCGCGGCCGCGCTGCTGGCCGAGGGCGCTGAGGTGGCGATCGCGGCCCGCGACCTGGACCGGCTGAACGAGGCGGCCGCCGGCCTGGGCGCCGCCGCCGGCCGGGCGGTGCCCGCCATCGGCGTCGACACCGGCGACGACGCCTCCGTGCGTCAGCTGACCGCGGCCGCGCAGGACCGGCTGGGCGGTGTCGACATCCTGGTCAACTGCGCCGCGCGGCCGGCCGGGCAGGCACCGCCGCTGTCCCTGCCCGAGATCACCGGCGATGCGTTCTGGTCGGACGTGAACGTCAAGGTGCTGGGCTACCTGCGGTGCGCGCAGGCGGTGGCGCCGGGCATGGTCGCGGCCGGCTGGGGCCGGATCATCAGCGTCAGCGGCCTGGCCGCCCTCAGCACCGGGTCGGTCATCGGATCCATCCGCAACGTGGCCGTGTCGGCGATGACCAAGAACCTGGCCGACGAGCTAGGGCCGTTCGGCGTCAACGTGAACGCCGTCCACCCGGGACTGACCCGCACCGAGGCGACACCGGGCGTCATCGCGGCCCAGGCCGCGGCGGCCGGCGTCGAGCCCGCCGAGATCGAGCGGCGGATGGCCGGCCGCAACCTCACCCGCACGCTCATCGACGCCAGCCAGGTCGCGGCCGTGGTCGCCTTCCTGACCTCGCCCCTGTCGGTCTCGATCAACGGCGAGTCGATCGCCTGCGGCGGCGGAACGCCAGGCGTTATCCGCTACTAACCTGGCCGGGGGGTGATACCCGGCCCGTTCGGCCTGAAGACTTATAAGACCGAACGGCACGGCTACCCGCCCCAGGCACCGTCACCAGTCATCCCAGTGGATCACCGCGTCCGGGTCCGGCCGGGCGGCCGGCCGGAAATCCGTCCCCTTGGTGTACGCCAGCGGGCGGCCAGCATGAAGCTCCACATGGCCGGGAGGATGTTGCCCAGCCCGGCCAGGGCCGAGGTCCGGTCGGTGCCCTCGTTGCAGCCGAGCACCAGCACCGGCGCGTCCCCATGTGCTCGCCGAGGTAGTCGGCCGAACTGGCCACCCGCCGCTGTACGCGGTCCCGCTCGGCGTCCCGGCCCGGGCGCCCCGGGTAGAACGGCGACGCCTTGTACCGGGCGTACACCTTCCGGTAGATCCCCCCGATCGCCCTCCGCTTTTGCTCGTCCCGCACCACGACGAACCGCATGGTCACCACGTTCGACCCGGACGGCGCCTGCAAAGCCATCGCCACGCATTCGCGGATCACCGGCCCGGGCACCGGCCGCGCGAAGTCGAGGCGCTTCCGCACGGCGCGGGTGGTGGACAGCAACTGGTCTGGGTCAAGCTCGAGCAGGGCCATGTCGCCCAGGTTAACCACTCAGCCCGCGGGACGCCGGCCGGTGTTCAGCTGGGAGATCCTAGTCCGTCGAGTTCGAGACGGTCTTCGCGGGCCCGTTCCACGAGGTCGAGCTTGGTGCGGGTCGGCCGTCCCGCGTCGGTGTACTTGCGCTTGATGCGCTCCAGGTATTCGCGGGCCGTGCCGTAGGCGACCCCGGCGCGGCGGGCTGTGGCCTGCAGCGTCGCGCCCGACGCGTACACGCGCAGGACCAGGCTCTCCTGAGCCGACAGCCGCGGCCGCTCAGGCCGGCGGTCCGTGCTGAACACGAAGGCCAGTTCGGGGCTGACCGCGGTCCCGCCTGCGGCGACGTCGCGGATCGCGCTCACCAGCGCAGGCAGGTCGTTGTCCTTGGTGACGTACCCCGCGGCGCCCGCTTCAATGGTGGCCAGCACGTGCTCGGCGTCGGGGATGGTGGACACGACCAGGACCGCCGCGCCGATGCCGAGGAGCCGCGCGACGTTGACCGCGGGAGTGCTGCCATCTCGCAGGTTCAGGTCCAGCAGCACGACGTCCGCCGGGGCTGGGTCGGCGTCGAGGTACTCGTCGACGGTCGCGGCCGTCACCGTGAGTTCGATTCCGTCCACCGGGCCGAGCCAGGAGCGCAGGCCAGACAGCAGCATGCGGTCGTCGTCGATAGCCGCGAGCGTGATCATCCCGGCCATGCCAGTTCCACCATCGTGCCCTGGCCGGGACGGCTGTCCACGTGAGCCGCACCGCCGATCTCGCTCATCCGGCCGCTGATCGACTCGCGCACGCCCAGGCCCGGGCCGACGCGGGCGGGGTCGAAGCCGCGGCCGCGGTCGGTGATGGTGAGGGTAGCCAGCGGGCCGCCGGGAGCCTGCGGATCGGGGCCGACCGCGGTCACCCAGGCCTGGCTGTCGCCGCTGTGCTTGATCACGTTGTTCAGGGCTTCACGGCAGGCGTCGGTCAGGCCGCGGACGACGGGCTCGGGCAGGTCGGGCGGTATGTCAGCGCAGTGCACGTGGACCCGCAACCCGAGCGCGGCCTGTGACCGGCCGACCGCGGCGAGTTCACCCTGGAGCTGGTTGCCGGCCGAGGTGCCGCCGGAGGAGATAAGGCCACGGAGGTAGTCGGCGTCGGCCGCGCAGCGCTGCCGCACCAGCGGATCGGACGGATCCAGGCCCCCCCGGGCCAGCGCGCTGAGCGTGGAGAGCACCGTGTCGTGCAGCATCCGGTACTGCCGGGTGCGTTCGGTGTCGCGGGATTCCTCCGAGGCCTGGCGGGCCCGGGCCGCGGCGAGCTCGACGGCGGCCGCGGCGGAGGCGTCGGCCAGGCGCATCAGGTAGTGGCTGACCAGGCCGGCGATCACGGCGAAGCCGAGCAGGGACGTGATATTGCCGACGGTCGCGGCCCACGCCGTGTCCGACAGCGTCAGGCCCCGGATGACGCCGCTCAGGTAGGCGAGCGCGAGCAGCAGGCCCGACGCGGCCGACGCGATCAGCGGCCAGGCCGCGGCAGCCGCCACCGCGGTGCCCATGGCCGGCGCGACAGCCGAGTTAGCCCAGGTCGTAGCGTCTTGCGGATAGCAGGCCAGCCCGGCCAGCACCAGGCAGCTGGCCGCCACCCCGACGTCGATCAGCATCGCCCAGGACGGGATGGCGCTGCGGGCGAGCACGATCGTCGCCCACACCAGCGACCATCCGGTCTGCACGCCGTAGACGATCCCGGCCAGCCAGAGATGCTGGATGCCACTCTGCGAGCCAAGCGCCACGGCCGCCGGCCACGGGACCACCTGGGCGATGCGGAGCACGGCGATCGTGCGCGCGATGAGGGCCTGGGTCCTCCGGGGTGCTTCGGCCGGATCGGCGTCGCGTCCCCCGTATGCCCGGTACGTCACGGTTCGCTCCGCGGCGGACGGGGGCAGGTGGGGACTCACCCGGCAATTCTGCACCTAAACGGTCGATCACGCTGTCGGCAGTTCTGCTGACAGCACTATTTCCGTCATGACAGGCCGCCGCTGGCCCGGCCACTATTCGTTGCGCCCACCACGGTCAGCCAGCCGGCCGGCCGTCTGACCCCGCCGGAGGACATTGATGAAGGCCGCCCGTCTCACCATCCCAACCCTGAGCCTGGCTGCCGCCGCCCTGCTCAGCGCGTGCTCAGCCGGCGGTCCGGCGACGGCCCCGCCGACGGCCCCGCCGAGTTCGGCCGCCGCGAGCGGCGACGTCATAGCCAG
>Ga0302325_10009993_pt1 | contig 20634 bp, 22 predicted proteins | sample Palsa_T0_2_FD_201948 | JGI IMG/M metagenome (GOLD analysis project Ga0302325, IMG submission 201948) | Peat permafrost microbial communities from Stordalen Mire near Abisko, Sweden - Palsa_T0_2 | ecosystem: Environmental > Terrestrial > Soil > Palsa > Peat permafrost | place: Sweden: Abisko...
AGTCGCCAATGCCCCCAATCCCGCCGATGGCAGTCCCGAAAGAATGGTGATGGGATGAATGAAGCTCTCGTATAGGATCCCGAGCACGATGTAAATCACTAAGACCGCCAAAGCCAGCAATATGCCCATGCCACGCAAGGACGAAGCAAAGGCCGCGGCCGTGCCCTGGAAGGTCGTGCTAATCGAATCTGGCAGTACCTCTCGCGCCAACCCTTGCACGCGATCGACCGCCTCTCCAAGAGACACGCCTGGCTTGAGGTTGAAGGAAACTGTGATCGCCGGTATCTCGCTAAGGTGCGATACGGTAACGGGACCCACGCCCATTTTCATTGTTGCAACTTCACTCAACGGCACCAGACTGCCATTCGATGAACGTAGATAGAGCAGTCCCAACGCCGCGGGATCCCGCTGGAACTCCGGTTTCAATTCCAAAATGACGTAGTAGCTGGCGACCTGAGTATAAATGGTGGACACCTGCGGCTGTCCAAAAGCATCATTGAGAGCGCCTTCGATCTGGTCCTCGCTCACGCCGCGGGCAGCCGCACGATCGCGGTCGATCTCAACCGTCAGAGTGGGGCTGGAAATCTGAAGGTCGCTGTTCACATCGGAGATGCCTGGCAGTGTGCGCATGCTCCTCTCAAATTGCGCGGCTGAGCTATAAAGAACATGCGTGTCGGACGACTGCAGCGTGAACTGATAGAGGCTGCGGCTCTGCGTGCCGCCGATGCGCACCAGGGGTGGGTTCGTCAGATACACGCGCATGCCGGGAAGAGTGTCCAACTTAGGGCGGAGTTCCTCAATCACCTGCTCCGGCGTCAACTTTCTTTGACTGCGAGGCGTAAGTCGGATGAACAAGCGGCCTTGGCTGACAGACGACGTCGGGCCACCGCCGCCGATGAGGGAACTAAACAGCTCGATGTTTGGATCCTGAGCCACAATTGCTGCCGCCCGCTGCTGTAGCCGGGCCATGGCGTCGAACGATATGTCCTGGCCTGCTTCGGTGCTTCCATTCAATTGGTCTGTATCCTGGCTGGGAATGAAACCGGTCCGCACCAACGTAAACAGGTAGATGGTGGCGATCACAGTGGCCGCTGCGGCCAGCATTGTCAACGCCCGGTAGCGCATCACGCCCCGCAATGTGGATTCGTAAGTAGAGCGCATCCCCTCCAGTACCCGTTCAGAGGCACGGTACAACGCATTGTGCTGTTCGGTGGGGGGGCGCAGGAACCGGCTGCACAGCATCGGCGTCAGGCTGATCGAGACGAATCCTGAAATCAGGATCGCCACAATGATGGTGACAGCGAACTCGTGAAACAGTCGCCCCAAGATGCCGCTCATAAAGAGGACGGGGATGAACACGGCGGCGAGCGAGAGAGTCATGGAAAGGACCGTGAACCCGATTTCCCGAGCACCGTCAAACGCGGCAGTTAGCCGGTTCTTGCCCATCTCGAGGTGGCGGACAATGTTCTCCAGTACAACGATGGCGTCGTCCACCACGAAGCCGACCGATAAGGTTAGGGCCATTAAAGACAGATTATCGAGCGAGTAGCCAAGCAGGTTCATCGCCGCGAAGGTACCGACGACTGAAATCGGCAACGCGAGGCTAGGGATCGCGGTGGCTGATACGTTCCTCAAAAAAAGGAAGATTACTAAAACCACCAGCACCATCGTCAGAGCCAGCGTGAACTTCACGTCGTTCACGGAGCCGACAATGGATTCGGAACGATCATACTCGACGACCATCTTGAGCGCCGGAGGAACTTGCTCACGGAAACTGGGTAACAGGTTCTTGACACGATTCGCGACGTTCACTGTATTGGTGCCCGGTTGCCGTTGAATTATGAGCACCATAGAGCGCGCGTTTCCAGAATGGGTCCAGGCCCAAACGGCGGTCTTGTCATTTTGCACGCCGTCGATCACGCGCCCCAGATCCTGCAGGCGGACTGGAGTACCGTTCCGATATGCCACGATCATCTGCCCGAATGCCTGGGCGTTCATAAGCTGTCCGGTGGCCAGGACGGTGAAGGCTTGATTGTGGCCCCACAAAGTACCCGTGGGTTGATTGACGTTGTGTTTTTGAAGCGCCAGCGCCACCTCGTCGATTCCGATGCTGCGCGAGGCCAGGAGATTCGGATCCAATTGCGCGTGCACGGCCCACTTTTGGGAACCGAACACATTGACCTGGGCCACGCCGTCGAGCGTTGAGATACGCTGGGCCATCAGGTTTTCGGCATAATCGTCGACTACCGAGGGCGGAAGTGTGGCCGAGGAAATGGCGATGATCAAGATGGGCTGATCCGCCGGATTTACCTTCTGCAGCGTCGGCGGAGTGGGCATTTCGGGCGGCAGTTGGCGCTGGGCCGTGGAGATGGCACTCTGCACATCCTGCGCTGCGGCATCAATGGAACGTTCCAACGAGAACTGAATCGTGATGTTCGTGCTACCAATTGAGCTGGTCGACGCCATCGAATCAATGCCGGCTATCGTAGTGAATTGCCGCTCCAACGGCGTGGCCACCGAGGATGCCATTGTCTCGGGACTGGCGCCGGGGAGACTGGCGCTTACCTGAATGGTTGGGAAATCGACATTAGGCAGATCGCTGACCGGCAACCCCCGGTATCCGGCAACGCCGAATAGCACGATTCCAATCATCACGAGGCAGGTCATGACCGGACGGCGTATGAAGATTTCAGTGATATTCATGGTTCGCCTAACCGGTCGTCAAAGACCCTTGCATTCAGGTTGTCCCTTGCATGCAATTTTCGCACGATCGAGCCGTAGTCTAGGAAGCCTGAAAAGGCCCTACACGGCGCATGGTCTCTGAGGGACACAACGCGGCCGGTGTATGCTCAGTGCACTGTTGGATAACGGCGATGTCGCGCCAGCGACCGCTGGAAGTTCGCCCGCCGTGAGCCTGCTGCCCGACGGTTCACATGCGCGACTTCGGCGGAGAGCCAGCGGGTGGGACTCGGTAGACGGCGAGCTTGGACCTCGGGAGGGCTTTCTAATGAAGCTGAAGTTGCGGGTCCCAGCCAGGATTCGGAACAAGGTTCACGGCCCGATGCTTTTCGTGGGTAGGCTATGAACCGTATTCCGCATTATGGCTGGGCACCCGGACGCGATTCGGAACATGGTTCATAGACGGTTCACAGCTCACCGGCGAAAGCGTTTTCCCTTGTCTTCGGATTGAAGTAAGCGTATAGTCCTGATGTCACCAAATAACCATTCGGGTCGTTGCTAAAAGTGGCCAGTGACCGAGGGAGCCAGCGCGCTGGTATAAGGCTATGGACGACCCTCATCCATCTCTCGACATCTACCGGATGCGGGAAATCGAACAACAACTGACTGCCCAGCTTCAGCGCGCTAGAGAGCAGTTCCGAAGGGCAATAACGGATGAAGAAAAACACAGCGCTCTGGAGTTACGGGACCGAGCATTCCAGCGGATGACGGACTTTGTTGCTCGGAAGATCGTGCCGAAGGAGTTCGTTTAGGAATGATCCGGCCAACGCTGTTCTCCGGTCAGGGTTTGACGCGCACAAAAAACCGCGTTTCAGGTTTTTCGGATATTTCTAGATTGGCGATCCATCTGTACTCCGAACCTCAGTTCTTACATCCGACCTGAATGAAGGATCGTATGCGAAACCCTGATGCGCGACGTAAGCATCGGCTGCGGAATCGCCGGTATGCGCCGTCACAGGGTTTCCTCACTGCAGCGTGCGCGGATCAAAATGCGGCATTTCCCCACGCAACGCTCTGCCTTCAATATCACTTCGCTTCAGCTCATACGTCTTGAACAGCCAGTAGAAACCGAACGCCCACACACCGGCTAATTCCACAAAGAACATTCTATTGGGGTCATTCCGTAGGAACAGATGAGCGCAAATAGGTGCACCGACCATCACCACTGCGAATACTCGGTACCACCCTCGATAAAACGCAATCACCTTGGCCCGATTTGGGGTCGTTGGCGGAATTTCCTTGAGAGTTTTCTGAGAGCAAAAAACGCAGGTTATGCCAACGCAGACGAAGAACGTTATGGCGAACGTAAGATGAGGGCTAAAGCTGGTTTTAGTTCCCCAGTTCATCGGGAATAGTGCAACGCATGGAGCCATGAACCCCGCTATATCCAGCGCCCAGTTTTCCCACCGACTGAAACCTCTCATCAGCAGCATTGCTACGCCAAAGAAGAAAAGGTTTCCGACGAACCAATTTCGCATCGGTCCGGTCCCTATGGCCAAGCACGCCGGATCGATAGCGCCGTCGTTGCCAGCTTTTGCGGCCGCCAGGGAATCAGCGGCCGTTTGTCCGGAGCATGCACTCGTCGCATGATAATACGCGCTCATCGATCCCGGAAGGTGTATGCCGTAAACGGCGCCGCCCCATACTGCCAAGACAACGGGTAGTGAAATTCCAATCGCCCCAACTCCCCATCTCAGGGCGATAAACATCTGCAACATGTGTTTCTGGATCGGAGTCACAGCACCACCTCCTAAGTGTCAGGTCATGCGGCCACTGAGCGCGGGATATGGCTAACCATTAAAGCACGAAACCAGTCCTGCTGCGCGTGCAAAAACGCCGAGCACGAGCCGTTCCGATGCGAGCACCTCCGGACAGGTTTTCGCGGATAGGACAATTGGTTCCGTGGCGGTGTACACGGCTTACTCAGACGAAAGCGGCGTTGGCGATCCCAGCGGCACGTTCATAATGGGTGGCTATCTCGCACCCGAACAGGACTGGGAAGAACTCACTGAGTCATAGGAAAACCGGGTGCTGAATGGCCCACCCAGGATTCCGTATCTCCATATGAAAGAAATCAGGAGAGAGGAATGGCGAGCAGAACACGGCATTTCGTTCAACGACGCCGAGAATCGTGTCGCTGAAGCTGTACGCATAATTTACAGCCGTGGAAGTCTGTCAGTTGTCGCATCCCACATGCGCCGGGATCACCTAGCGCATGTGGGATGCGAGATGACCTCGCCGAACTTCTCGAAAAACTGGATTTGAAAAAGGTCACGCTTGTTGCCCATTCCATGGGTGGGGGCGAAATCGCGCGATTCGTGGGACGTCATGGCACAACACGTCTCTCTAAAATGATTTTCATCGGCGCTGTGCCGCCGCTTATGTTGAAGACCGACAAGAATCCGGCAGGACTGCCGCTCTCTGTGTTCAATGGGCTGCGCAGCGGCATCGTCGAAAATCGTTCTCAATTCTACAAGGATATAAGCATTCCGTTCTACGGCTACAACAAACCGGATGCGAAGATCTCCGAGGGAATAAAAGAAGAGTTCTGGCGTCTGGGGATGCAGTCATCGATAGTTGGCTCGTATGACTGCGTTAAGGCCTTTTCTGAAGACGACTTCACAGAGGATCTAAAGAAGATCGATGTTCCGACTGTCTTCATCCACGGAGACGCGGATCAGATCGTACCTATCGAAGACGCGTCAGTGCTCGCCGTGAAGTTGGTAAAAGGGGCACAGCTAAAGATCATCCCGGGTGCACCTCAGGGCTTGTGCGCGACCGACGCGGACGTGATCAACAAAGAACTTCTGGCGTTCCTTCAGAAGAATTGATGCGTCACTTTGCGAATGGCGACCATTCCCTGCGTCCGTGGGAACGATTCGGAAGCCTTGCTCAAGAGAGCGACCAAACTTGGTCAGTGACGACATGCGGTCAGTACTAGCCCGGCGACACAACTAAGTTCACCGAAGACGATTCCAGAGCGATGCATTCTGCGAGGGCCGCATTAGTATTTACCGCTTGACAATCGACTCCGGTAATCGGATAGTGGTGGACGCCTGAGCAATTCTGCCCACCCGCTGATGATCTGAACTAAGTCAGTTCGTCTGCTACCCGCCTCTTAGTACCCGTACCGAAGTCCAATTCCTTGCTCGTTGTGGTTTAAGGACGTATCTTATTCCGTCAAGGAGAAGAAGTAGATTATGAGCCGTGAAATAAAAAGAGTTCCACTGGATTTCAACTGGCCATGTGAAAAGGTCTGGGAAGGATTCTTGCTGCCCAATCATCTGTATGCCGATCATTGCCAAAATTGTCTTAACTGTGAAGGTTCTGGATACTCATGGAAGGGCAAAGAACTCTACGACCAATGGTACGGCCTTCGTCCCTTTCGCCCCGAAGATACAGGCTGCACTCCCTTTTCAGAAAATCATCCTATAGTTCGTGCGATGGCCCTGCGGAATGTCAAGCAAGCTTTTTATGGAATCAAAAAGAGCGGTGTGATGAAGGAAGCGCTGCGTCTTGCGAAATTATTCAACGCATCCTGGAGCCATAATCTAGACACAGACGACGTAGCCGCTCTCCTAGACGCCGACCGACTTTGGGAATTTACCCGCACAGCCCGGACTCCAGAACAGATGGAAGTTGTTCGGCAAAAGGTCGCAATCGGAGGCAACTCCTGGCTTCCTGAAAGGAACGACTATGTCCCTACACCTTCGGAAGTAAATGACTGGAGCCTGGGGTTTCTGGGTCATGATTCCTTGAACTGCCACATTTGCATTAAAGCGAAGTGCACGCGATTAGGATTTTCTTATGAATGCGAGACGTGCTATGGAAAAGGTTCTCTTTGGGATTCACCGGAGAACGAACGCATTAACCGCCCGTTGGGGAAGGCTGGCAGGTATGGGAGATCGTTCCTGAAGGTTCGCCCGTTTCTCCGGTTTTTGCTAGGGCGGAACGATTGGCAGACTGGCTGATCGTTCAGGGCTATTCTCAAGAGGCGGCCAACGCTTTTGTTCAGGACGGCCTGCAGGCCGATCTTGCCTCGAGCAAGACCGGACTGGACCGAGATGCAGCACGACTCGCGCGACAGCCGACAATTACGTCAACACTGCGCGGCCCGCCCTTGACGGCGCGACGGGCGAGTTGCAAAGCTTCCTGGGGACGCCGATGGCGGCGGTCCGGAAGAACCAACAGATACCACACGAGACTGCTTAGGGTCAGAGGGTCATTCGGATTGCTTTCGAGGGCTACTTGGAAAAGCGCCTCGACCTGCGCGTGCTTCCCCTGCGCGCAGTAGTCGTTGGCCAGATTGCCCGTAGACCACGCCGTGTCTTTATCATCGGGACCCAATACGCGGCGTTGGATCTCAAGGGCTTGGCGGTCGAGCGCCTCGGCCTGCGCGTACTTTTCCGACCACAGGTCCTTTTTAGTCTATGGCTAGACGCGGCCTTGCCGATACGACTAACAGTACTCAAGAGTCGGCGGACTGCCCGACTTTTGGATATAGCCTTGGGGTTCGGAGTGTGCTGGGCGAAGAACTGGCTTTCTCAGCGCGATGAGGCTTCACCTCGCCACGCGCTATGGCGGACTCCGCAAACAGATGCTAAAGCACTACAAACACCCGGACCGAGGCCAAGCGCCGCGCCGTAGTGGGTTTGGAACGCCCTGCTGAGGAATCCACTAAGGTCGCGGGTTGTCCAAGCATCGCCGCGATCACAGCGAACAGACGATTGAAAGCATACTCGAAGCTGCCTCATCCAAATCGCTCCGAGCTTCCTCCGTCAATCCGTGCGGCTTGCTGATGAAGATCTACGGCGAACATCATGACGGTTTTGCCTTCGCACTCCACATTCAGAAGTCGGTTTCCATCTGATCGACTATCAATCACCGCGACGATAGCGCCTTGGGGAACCGTAACGACCATTCTGTGGCCATCATCACTACTCATGATCGCCAACGTAGGACTTTGCATTCGAAAACGCTGTCCGCGCATTTCGGGACCTCCTCTTCCGCTCGGTTGGAAGAGGGTCCCGACGTATCGTGCGGCGACTCTAGAAAACGAGTGCCTTCAAGTATAGGATCGAACGTCTAGTTTTGACACCTGGATAAACGCCTAGGGCCAGTTAACGCCGCCTGTATGGGGCACGTTGTCTGGCGAAAGCTTCCCACGTTTTCGCTGTCACGGTCTACTTTTTCCCTTTTGGTCGAGGGCGCTTCGGGACGGCAGGAGCCTGATCTTGCTTCTTTCCCTGCGAGGGGGCCGACTTCGCGGCAGGAGCGTAGACCGTTCTGGTCCCCTGATTAGTCCACTGATCAAATAACTGGTTTAGGTCGAGTTTGACCTGGAAGTTACCGGCTCTCAAGAAGAGGACCAAGATGATTAACGCTGTAAGGCCAAGCCCCTTACCTCGTATCGTCGCGACCGCCTGGCCGAGTTTAGGATCCAAATCCGTTGCTAACTTCTGTAGCTCATCCCGTCGAGGTTATCGATTCCGAGTGTGCAGATGGCGCCCGACGGAAGCGGCGGGGCCGGAAGGTTGGCGCCGGCCGTTCCGACCGGGGGGCTGAGACGAACGATGATTTTCCCGCTCATGTCGAGCCCCGCTGGGGGCTCGGGTGCAGAGCCACGGAAAACCAGGGGCGCTGCGATTTGCGCCGGAAGGCCCGGCGTGACGGCCATGGTAATTTCGCGGAGCCAAGCCAATTTGCGACGCCGGTTTTATGTTCGAGCGCTACATCGGAGGCGACGGTGTTCAGTTGCACCCGCCGCATGGTAACGGACTGGAAATAGCCTTGCTCTCCCGCGGGTTGGACGCCGGCCTGTTCGAACTCGGTGGCGACGTAGTGTGCGGCGCGTTTATAAGCGGCCGATCCGGTGTCGCGGCCTTCCATGCTGTCATTTGCGAGCGCCGTGACGTAGTGCCACCAACGGCGAGTTGCGTCGTTGGGCTCAGTGGCAGCCAGGAAGAAGGAGACCAGGAGCAACGCGGCGCTAGCGCGAATTTTCATGCGGCTGAGTCTAGCATAAGGAATCTGGCTCGCGAGTGGTGTGGCTCGACGGCAAGTCCTGCAGACGTTCTACCGCAAGTGTCATCACGCGCAAAGAAAAACTGAAGTTCGATGATCGAATCCCGCGCTGACTGATACTCTTGGGGTTCTGATGTGTACTCCTGGAGTCACAGTCCGGCGAGAATATGGGCCCAAATGATCAAGAGTATTCGACCGTCGTAGACGAACGTGCGATACGCATCGCCGAAGAGTACCGTCGCCGAAAGGCTACGTCCGTCCTCGCGATTATGTTCACTGATATTCCCTCCCGCCGCTTACGGTAATGCTGAACTGGCAAGAGGGTGTGAGAAAATGACGGGAACTAAGACCGTATAAGGCCCGCGAGCGCCGCAAGCACGGCGCAGTCATTGCGTCACCAAAGATCCCGCTTTCCCATTAGGTCCTGATTTGTCCCCAAACCGGCAAGTGAGACTTTTCAAAAAGGCCACGGCTGATCGTAACAGACGGACATTTCAAAACGGTGCGCCAGAGTGTTTCGAGCGAGACAGCTGTCGTTCGCCCTGGCTTCAAGTTGATGGCTATGCGCAAATCGTATACTGCCCGCATGGGCCAATTACAGGATGCCCACAGAGAAGCGGAAATCAAATCGAACCTCAACCCATTAACGTGAGCGTGCGGCGCGCCTCTCCTGTTGGAGGAGCGTGTTTGCGCCGCACGAAGTTTGCCGGGCGGGGTTTACCGGCAACGGGGGCGAAGTCTGCGGACTACCTGCTGCTTGCGAGAGTTACCTGGGCTGGGACCGGACCCTCGCCTCGTTTGGCCAGTTCCTTTTCCCGGGCCGTTTGCGGCACCTGGCGCCCGTCCTGAGTGAACGAATTCCAGACTGCCGTCAGGAAGTACGCGCTACCGTAGCGGTTGAATTCCAGCCGGGCATTCTGGGCCGGACCTCGACCGCTGGCGCCAAAGGTCAGCAATGCGCTGGCCGCCTTGCCGTCTACATGATTGAATATCACCCACGGGCCTCGCTCATGAATCACGTATTCGCCGGCGGGCATCAGTCTGTCCCCGGCCTGGAAATCGAACGGGACGGTCGCCCGCATGTCGACGTTCTGCGCAAGCAGGCCGGTACATGCCACGACCGCAAAAATCGCTGCCACGACTAACTGCTTAAGACTCTTCATACTGTGCTCCTTTTTCCCGGGACTTTGAGAACCGGGTTACTGACTCTCGCCGTGGATAGCGTGAAGCGCGGAATAGTCCGCCATTTTGTTGAATGTCGCCACTTTGTTGAAGATTTCGTCACATCCTGTGGTACAATTCGCCCACATCGGCTGAGCCCTATGGACGAGCCCATGGGAGACATCACGCACCTCCTGCACCAGTGGCGAGCTGGGAGTCGCGAGGCTGAAAACCAGCTCTTCACGCTGGTCCTCCCCAACTTGCGCCGACTGGCCCACTACCTGATGCAACGGGAACGGAGGGACCATTCCTTACAGGCCACCGAGCTGATCGGCCAGGTTTATGTCCGCATGGTCGCGGCCAAGGACCGGGATTGGCAGAACCGGAAGCATTTTTTCGCTATAGCGGCTAGAGCCATGCGTAGGTATCTGATCGATCACGCGCGCGGACGCCCCTCGGCGGAGTTCGTGGCACTGGAAGGATTCGAGAATATTCTGCCGGCCGATAGCGGCAAAATAAATTTGGCCATCACCGTAGACCGGCTGCTGGATGAGCTGGCGGAAACCAAGCCGGAATGGAGCATGCTCGTGGAAATGAAGTTTTTCCTTGGCCTCACCGACGAAGAAGCGGCCGAGGCCATGGGCGTAAAGCTCCGAACAATGCAGCGAACCTGGAGCGATGCACGCAGATGGTTATACACGCATATGGAGCCGGGCCATGCCCAAAGCGCAGGATGACGAGCTGGTAATGAGCCTGGTGGAGCTGGCTTCAAGCCAGCCCCCAGACATGCAAGAAGCCTATCTTCGCATGGCTTGCGAAGGTGACGAGGAATTGTTCACTCAGGTGTTGGACTACGTGCGGTGGAACCATCGTATGCAGGATTTCCTGTTGGAGCCGCTGTTTCAGGCCTTGCCCCAGCACCAGTTTGAGCCGGGAGATCTGCTGGCGGACCGCTTCCGGATCGTGCGTGAAGTGGCGCAGGGCGGTATGGGCATCGTTTACGAGGCGCGGGACGAAAGGCTGGGTCGCCGCATCGCGCTCAAGTGCGCCAAGAGCGGATTCCATAAGCGTCTGCCACCGGAGGTGCGCCACGCCAGCGAAATCAGCCACCCCAATGTGTGCAAGATTTTCGAGATCCACACGGCGTCGACCACCGGTGGCGGGATCGATTTTCTCACCATGGAGTTTCTGGACGGTGAGACGCTGGCGGCACGCCTCGGCCGCGGGCGGTTGCCCGAAACCCGGTTGCCCAAAGAAGGCGTCCGCGCCATCGGGCGGCAGATCTGCGCCGGATTGGCCGAAGCGCATCGTAACCGAGTGGTGCATGGCGATCTCAAGAGCAACAACGTGATCCTCAGTCAGGATGCGGGTGGGGATGTGCGCGCGGTGATCACCGACTTCGGGCTGGCGCGAATGCCGCCCGGTCCGGCGGACGACCATGCGGGCGGCTGGGTGTCCACCGCAGCCGGATCCAGCCAGGCGGGTGGAACACCGGATTACATGGCGCCGGAGCTATGGAAGGGCGAGAAGCCTTCGGCCGCCTCGGACGTTTATGCCCTGGGCGTGATCTTGTATGAACTGGCTGCGGGTCATCTTCCATACCCGCGGGAAATCCAGTGGCAGGACCGTCTGAAGCACAAGCCGCCAACGGTGGGTCACGGATGGGATTCTGTTGTGCAAAAGTGCCTGGACCCCGACCCGTCCAAGCGCTTCCTGGACGCGAGTGAAGTAGCTGCGGCCTTGGAACCCTCGCGTGCGCTTCGGTGGTGGCTGGCCGCTGCCGCTGCCGTCCTGCTGGCAGCCATCTCCGGACTGGTCACCTTCGAACGTGCCACGGCGCCGCGGGAATCCGTGAACCTCGCCCTGCTTCCATTGCAAGCCGGACCGGACGCGGCCGCGCTGGCAGAGGTTGTGTCGCGCGATACGGCCGCGGAACTGGCGCACCTGAAGGGCGGCGAGCGGGCCCGGCTTAGCGTGATCCCCCTGCGGGATGTGACGCGGCGGCACGTCGACTCGGTCGCGAAGGCTCGGGACGCGCTGAGCGCCACTCATGTAGTGAGCTGGACCATCGCCCGCGAAGCCGGCCGAGTGTTGCTGCACGCCTTCCTCACCGATACGCGGACCCAGGCGAACTCTGGCGATTGGAAAGCGGAATACGCTCCAGGCGAAATCCGCTACGCCCCGGTGGCTTTGGCTGGAATGGTTACCGCGGCGCTCCACCTGCCTCCGCTCAAGACGGCTCGGGTGAACGACAAGGCGAAGCAGGACTACCTGGCGGGATTCGCCTATACGCGCCGTAATTCCACCGTCGACAAGGCACTACCGCTGCTCGAACGCGCCGTGGCCGCCGATCCCGATTCGCCGCTTACCTGGGCAGGGCTGGCCGAAGCGCAATGGTTCAAGTACTTCATGACCAATGACCCGGCGTGGCTGGACCGGACTTCGGAATCGCTTCGGCAAGCGCAGGACCGCGATCTGGATCTGGCCCTCGTTCACCGCGTAAACGGATTGCTGCGCGCCAACGCCGGGTTTTACGAGCAGGCCGAAGCGGAATATCGGAGAGCCATCGAGCTGGAGCCCTCGAACGGTGATGCCTACCGGCGGCTGGCGCACGTTTACCAGCATTCCAACCAGATGGATCAGGCGCTAGCTGCGCTGGAGAAGGCGGAAGAGGTCGATCCCAGTGACTTCAAGGTGTATCAGGATTTGGGAACGTTCTATCGCCAGCAGGGCAACCTGACACAGGCCGCGCAGCTATTCGAAAAATGCGTCGCGTTGGCCTCCGATGAACCGGATACGCACTATGTTCTGGGCACCGTGTACCAGGAAGGAGGCCGATTTGCTGAGGCAGAGCGGGAGCTTCGCACCGCCATTGGATTGCAGGCAACACCGCCAGCCCTGAATAACCTCGGCCTCACGTTGATGAAGCGAGGAAAGGATGTTGAGGCGATCCCTTTTCTCATCCGGGCTTCGACTGGGATACGTGAAAAGTACTTGGGGCTGATGAATTTAGGAACCGCGTACCGGCGGTCGAACCAGCCGGAGGCATCGAGACAGGCTTATGAACGAAGCCTGGAGCTGGCGGAAAAAGAACTGGCCCGCGATCCCCGCGACGGCCTGATCAGATCTCGAGTAGCATACCTGTGCGCGCGCCTCGGGAACCCTACACGTGCCGAATCGGAAATCGCTCAGGCTCTGCGCCTGTCGCCTGACGATGCCAACGCGCGCGATATGGCAGTGGACGTCTATGAGGCGCTGGGCAGACGCGAAGACACCCTGGCCATTCTGCAGTCCTCCCCCGACGACGTCCTGTTGGAAGCCATCCGCTGGCCCGACTTGGCGGAGTTGCACCAGGATCCTCGCTTTCAACAGTTGTTAGCTTCGCGCCAGGTAAAGGAATAGAAAAGGGAGAGAAACCGAAATGGCGATCGAGTTCGATATCCAGGTCCGCAACGGCACAGTGAAGATCACGGTGGGAGGACAATCTTCCTCCCAGAACACGGGTGGCGATGGGAAGAATTCTGGCACCGGCACTGGCGGTGATGGGAAGAATTCTGGCACCGGAACTGGAGGTGATGGGTCCGGAGCCGGCTGCTCGGGCCCTGTGGTCATCGGCCCTATCGTGATCAGCGGCAGCCTCTTGGGAACCGGCACCGGCACTGGCGGCGATGGGAAGAACTCGGGCACCGGCACTGGCGGCGATGGGAAGAACTCGGGCACCGGCACTGGCGGCGATGGGAAGAACTCGGGTACCGGCACGGGCGGCGATGGGAAGAATTCTGGCACAGGGACTGGCGGCAGCGGAACCGGAGGCGGTTGCTGCTGTCCGGTGGTCATTGGCCCCATCGTGATCAGCGATTGCTGTTCGGGCCAGGGCGACCCCGCTGCCGGTCACACAGGCTCGCGGGCGGTTACCGTAAACCCGCCACCCGGGATAGTCAATCCCGTGACGTGGCCTTTCACGATGCAGCCCCAGCAGGAGACTTATTGGTGCTGGGCAGCGGTGGCCGTCTCCATTAACGACTTCCTCAATCCACCCGGGCTAGCCGCTGGGTTTACCCAGAGCACCCTCGCAACTCAGTTACTGGAACAGCAGGGGATCACGGCGCCGGATTGCAGCGAGACGCCGGGGAGCACAGTGTGCAATCAACCTCAAAGGCTCGATGTCGCGCTGACGATCACCGGGAATTTGAGGCAGGACGGAGCCCTGTCTAAGCAGCACCTGACTTTCGACTGCATCCAGGATTGGATGAACGCGCAACTCCCGGTAGGCGCAAGAATCAAATGGCGGGGCGTTGGCGCGCATTTCATTGCTCTGAGCGGCTGCAAGGTGATGAGTTCCGGCCAGCGGATGGTGCTGGTGCAGGATCCCAATACCAGTCCCACTTGCCTCGGTTTCATCGATTACGACACTGTAGTGGAGGATTACCAACAGGCCGGGTACTGGGACGACACATACCTGGTGATCGCAAGTAACTCCAAAAGTTGAAGCAAATTCCAAGGAGGGCGTCTTATGTCAGTGTTAACACCCAATCCGCCGCCCGCTTCTGTCACCGCGTTCTTGAGTGGACTGCCGGCGTTCCTGTCCGGCGGTCTTCCGGATACGGTTGTTAGCGAAACCTACGTGGGCAGCGCGCCGCGCATTCCGAGTGCGGCAGACGTAGGTATAGGCAGCGGCCCTCCGGGCCCCGGTCATCCGAAAATCCCGGTAGTGCTGCAAGCGTTCGTGCTGAGTCTTCAGGACGCGGCCAACAACACGGGAGTCATATCCGCCACTCCAGCTGGCTGGCGATTTTTCGCCGGAAGTGCGCCAGACGGAACGGTTCTGGGAACAGTGATCCAACGGCGCCAAACCTGGAAACTGGTAGCCGTACATTACGGTCACCTTGTGGTGGAAACATTGAATGCGTCACTGCAGCTGAACTCGTTGCTGCCAGAGCAGTTTCAGACGCAAGAATACGAATTGCGTCTGCTGGCGATTCCCGGGCTGAATATGGAGGTCTTTTGGCTGGCAGCGCAAAACGGGGAATCGGCCGACTTGATACTCCCGGTTCCGGGCACACTCGCACCGAGCAGGCCTACGGCGACCGCTCCGTTGCAGATGCCGACCTTTTTGGCGGAGATTCGTCCACTGGCCGCCAGTTTGTTAACGATGCGCGCTGGGTACGGGGCGTAGCGTCATGATTAACCGAACGGACCAGGCCCCCGAGCCATCCCAGGCGGACTTTTCATCCGGCTCTCGCTATCTTCAGTGAGTCTGAACGACTGGGTGGTGGACCCCATGCTTATCGATATTGAACAATATGATCGCGTCTGCATCCTGCACTGCAATGGACGTTTCGTTGCAGGGCCAGAGATGGAATACATGCAAACCAAAATGGAGGACATCAAGAGACTGGCGTGCACCAGAGTGCTGGCTGATTTCCAGGGTGTCACCTGCATCGGATCCATGGGAGTGGCATTCATTGTGGGCGCCTACACTTCCGTCATGCGGAAACCGGGTGGACGTTTCGTGCTGGCAGGAGTCAGCCCGCTGGTGAAGCATGTACTTGATCTCACGCGGCTCAGCACGGTGATCCCGCTGGCATCCGATCTTGCGTCGGGCTTAACAGTCCTGCGTGCGGAAACCCCGATGGGCCCCCTGGCGCTCTCTAAGAACGCGCCGGCCAGCCTATGAACCAAGCGGGTCGGCTCCGGCGCGCTCGCTTCGTCTCAATTCGGAATAGGTGCAGAGGCACGCAAGATGTCTCTGGAACTTTTGAAAGTTGGCTACCCAGCCACGATTCGAACCAAGGTTCACGGCACGATGCTTTTCGTGGTTGGGCTGGGTGGTCTATGAACCGTATTCCGAATCGTGGCCGGGCCCCCAGAGCGGTTTAGAGGAAAGGCGTGGTTCAGAGGTTCGCTCATGAGGAAATGCCGGCCTCCATGGCGTTGAGGTGCTGTCTAATCCAGTAGTAACCCGGACAGCCCTACGAGTTCGACGTACAGGATATCGAAGTCGGGATGCCGCTTCCGCATGTACGTCATTGCTTCCTGTAGGTCGCAAGCTGCGACCTGCTTGAGGGGTGGTTCCAAAGTAATAACCGCTGCAGTCAAAATTCCAATGCCCGATTCGGAAATTGGATCACTGATCGCGAAGCAGGGATTTATGCCTCCGATCGTCCCCTTAGAGGCGTTAAGGCAGAAGGCGCGGGATGCTTATCTTCAAGCGCAACCGCCAGTCTTCATTCATCCCAACTACAGAGATAGAAGGACCTGATCGGATGATTTTTGGCTGTTCAGTTTCCGAGCTTCGAGCGGTAGCGGTCTCTTAGGATAACCCGTCCGCCATCCATTTGGCGAAGACGTCAATCCGGGATTGCGGCCAGGGACCTTCTCCTCTCGGCGGCGGGGGAGGCATGATGGCCCCGCCGATCCCACGAATCCGGTCGTAGATGGCGGCGGCGTGCGCTTTCACCTCATCGTAATTTCCGAGATTGAATGCCTTGCTCAGAGAAAGGTCAGTAATAACGTGAACCCGCGAGACATTGATCTCCCTGGACGAAGGTTAACAGCGAGCCGGCTGCGAAATCAAGTGAGCTCCCGGGAGTTTGCAAGTCCTGTTGCTAATTAAGCTTGGGTAATTCCTCAAGGACCTGAGGCAACCTCTCGCTAACTGAGTCATAATTACTTCAATGCCGAGCGAGGAATACCGATTGGAACGCGAACACGAAGCGAAGAAGCGCAAGTAGGCGCGCTACACACGCCAATAAGAGTTTGTATTGTTCAGCGGGTACCCCACCGGGTCCGCCTATTGCGTGCTGGATGTGTGGACCTCCCAAAAAAATCGCAGGAAGGGTGGTTGTGTTTCGTGGCAGGCGAGATAATCGCGCCTTTTCGTAATACCATCCGACAGTCATGGCCGACGTAGTTTACCGATCTCATATGGCATTGAGCGCGTGAAGGGCCCAGCGCGCCGAGCCTATCTTCCGGCGGAGCCGGAGCCCGTCATATTCGGGGTGCACGGTGCCGTGGCGGAACACTACAAAGTTCCCCCGGCAGTCGTTGAGCCGCATGCGACTACCTTGGACTACATTGTCGCTGCGGCAGCCGGTTGACTGACCGGAACCTTTGGGGGCGCGCTGGAGGCGCGTCAAATAGACGCCTCGAATGAACGGTTGGTGTCTGAAGCGGTTGGCGAAGTTGAGTTAGAGGACAACGTGCTGGTGATCCGCCGCATGCATGTCGTCCTGAAACTGAAGGCCGATGAGTCCCACAGAGATACCTCCAATCGTGTTCGTGGCTTCTTCGCAGACAAGTGTCCAATCTATCGCACGCTGAAACCGGCGATCGCAATGACTACCGAACTGGTATTCGAGGCGTCAACATCATAAATTTCATTCCAAGCGCCAGACAGCGCGGAACGGGTTACTTCTTCCGTTCAGCATCCTTAAATACTTCGATGGTCAACGCCAGCTCGAATGGGATCGATTTGCGGCGCCTCGCACACGGTGTCACTACACTGCTGAAAATGGAGTTGACCTGACAGCACGGTCTTGCCGGATTCGATTGGAAATTTGAGTAAGAGCGAACCCACTGCTTGGAACGAACCGCTGTAAGCCGGAAGCGTCTCAGGGAGCACCGGGATGTCGATCGGTTGGGCCGTTGGAAGGATAAAGGACTGACGAATCACTTTTGGATCGTCGAAGGTAATCGATGTGGCGGTGTACGCCGCCGGCAACGGTGTTCCGTAGATGTGCCATCCAGGCTCCAGGTTGAACTTAGCTGAGAAGCCGATCTCCTGGCCGGCGAACGCCTTCGCGGCGGATAGCCCAATTTCCACCGTCAGCGCGCCGCTCTGGAGAATGGTTACAGCAGCGTCGTCATCAACCACTCCGAACTCTCGCAGAACTACGGACGACGCAGTCACCCGATGCTGGTAGTTGGCCACGAAATACTTGCGGATCACTACGCCATCCGGAGCGACCAAGTAATCAACTGGATGGGGCACACCATAGGCTCAAAGCTCTGAAGAAATGTTGGTGTTGAGAATCCCAAAGCGGCGGATGACAGCGCTATCGCGATCCGAGAGCAATGAGAATCCAATCGCGTACTTTTCCGCAAAGCCTCTGAGAATTTCCTCCGAATCATAACTGACCGCCGCGATGCGGACGCCATTCTTCTCCAACATCAAACGGGATTGTTCCAACTCGACCAGTTGGGATCGGCAGTAGCGTCACCAATCCGCACTGCGATGAAATACCAAAAGCAAGCCGGTTGGACCCAGCCAGACCGGCAAGCGACTTCGAAACGCCGTTTTGATCTGGGAGGGCGAAGTCTGGTAACCGCTCTCCGGGCTCGGGTCCGGTGGCGTAGTTATCGTTGGTTGCGTTGACGCGCTTGGCCAGCAAGTCATCCGACACCGGCTCCCCAGCGGCCCGCCGCCGTCCAAACTCCCGCATGATCGCGGCCTTTTCAGCCAGGTCTGCCGGTACGTCGTTCGCCATGAATACCTCTCAGCCCATTATCAACGTAACTTCGACCCCATCGCGCCAAAGTACCGCGTAGTTCCATCGTGATTCCGCCATCCGCGCGGCGTTCCAGATAGCCAGCACGCGGTCCGCCGATACACTTTCGAATCACGCTGTCCTAAGATCGTAAATGGACGAGTCTTAAGGCCAAGGACCTCCCAGTCCGGGTGCGGGATGATCCTGAAGAAAGGTGGAGTATGAAACGCGTACCTCAATCGATTGCGTTTTTTGCGGCAGCCCTGCTGCTAGCGATGGTTTGTTTCGGACAGGCGTCATCGGGCAAGAAGGAATACACGTTTCACGGCAAAGTGGAGGCGGTCGATAAAGGCGCGAAGAGCCTCCTCGTCAATGGCGAGAAGGTGGAGGGCTGGATGGGCGCGATGACAGTGGACTACAAGGTCGACAATCCCTCGGTCCTCGACAAACTGAAGCCAGGCGACCGCATTATGGCGACGGTCTACGACGGCGACTACACGCTTCACCAAGTGAAGCCGATGGCGCCGGACGCCGATTCCAAGTCGAAGAAATAAGCGGCAGCGAAGCCGGCTCAACACTTCGCCACTTGGACACCCTCCACACCGGTGACGATCGCCGCGCGGGTTTGTGGCGGCTGTGGTTGTCGCGGCCGAAGTGCCCCTGGCTGCGCAAGGCCGTGTTCCAGATTCATCTGTGGCCCGGCCTCATTCTGGGGCTTTATGGCTTATGCTTGCAGCACTGGCTGATGTGTTCTTCAGATTACTGACATTTTCTGCCGTTTTATCACATCGCCGCATGTGTCCGCTCGATCGGCACGAGGAACATTGTCAAATCTGGCGAGTGTGTATCTGGCGCAAAAGGACTATGCCCGCGCTGAGCGGATGTTCCGCGAAGTGATCCAACGATACGGGGAAACGCTCTCGCCGAATCATCAGTTTCGAGCGATTGCTCAAATCAAGCTGGGCCGCGCCCTCACTGGTGAAAAGCGCTATGCGGAGGCGGAAAGCCAGACGCTCGCCGGATACAACACTCTGCTGAAACAAACCAGTCCAACGGTCAGTTGGCTTCAGTCCGCGCGCAAAGACCTGGTCACCATCTATGAAGCCTTAAACCAGCCCAGCCAGGCGGCACACTTCCGAACCGAGCTGGCGGACACGGTAGCGAAGAGATAAGTGAGCTGTGCCCTAGCAGCCCAAGCGGCAAGCCATCGTTGACCCGCGATCGGCTACATCAAACGTGTTCGCGGCTGGCGGCGCTCTGCGCTAATAACCGGCTGGAGCGCAGAGCGGCGGGTCCAGACAGGCCGGTCAGATTATGTCTTTACTTTACATTCAACGTGACAGCATAGCACGCGTTGATCCCATCGCTGTCAAAGGCCGTTGCCATGATCACATGCGATCCTGCTGCAATTTTTGAGGTACTCAAAGGGATAGAGAAAGTTACTTGGCTGGCGCCATCCGCCGCCAGACTGGCATCTGTCGCCTCTAGAGTGGAGTCGACATAAAGCTCCACTTTGCTGATGGTACTGGTCGTGCCCGCCACGGTCCCCTGCAGGTCCATTGTGCCCGAAACAGTCGCCTCGTTCGCAGGAGAGGTGATCTTTACAGTTGGAACGGTAGCGGTGTATTTTGTATCGGCCGTACCGTGAGCCTCCTGCCCATATGCCTGAAGCGCCGGAAATTCATTCATGGCGTGATTCCATGCATACATGTTTCGCGGTTCACCTGGCGTATGATACATGTTGTAATCGAACTTATTCAGGGTATTGAAGTTGGTTTCGCTCGAATCTGAGTTCCCCGCGCCGGTCCATCCGGAGTTCCCGGCAAAAAACACGTTATTATGATGAAAATAATCGTTGCTTGAAATATAGCCGGAGCGGACCTGTGCAACTATACTCAGCCCGTTCCCGCCCGCAGCAGCGACTTCTACCGTGTTGCAGTAGGCTTGAACATTCTCCGAGTTGGAACTCATGATCTGGGCGCCGTACAGCCAGTTGGTGCCGTTCGGATAGATGTAGCCGTTTCCACTAGCGACGTTATTACGGAATATCGTGGCATAACTCAGTTCTACAAACAACCCCTGTTCGGTATTATGTGTCACGGTGTTGCCGTCCACCAGCAGGTTGATATTGTTCGTGTCCGCGTGGAAACCGGTAGCGAGGTTATCGTGAACGTAGTTGTTGCGAAACGTAAGCCCGTTGGTCAGATTAACCTTCACTCCA